>Ga0056116_1001146_pt1 | contig 10077 bp, 8 predicted proteins | sample WorMetOlspDAHAB2_FD_67352 | JGI IMG/M metagenome (GOLD analysis project Ga0056116, IMG submission 67352) | Marine gutless worms symbiont microbial communities from Max Planck institute for Marine Microbiology, Germany - Olavius sp. DAHAB.2 ...
GGGTGAGGGGGTTCCGGTCTAAGCCATTTCCTGCCTAAGATGCTGGAAGTATTTCCCATTGCAGGTCACCATGTTCACCATCACCCCGACCGCGCGCCACCGCCGCTCCCCCTATTACGAGGCCACCGTCGCCGCCGGCGTCACGGGCTTTTCCACCTATAACAAGATGCTGTTGCCCTCCGGCTACGGGGACCCGGAAGGCGAGTACTGGCGTCTGATCAAGGGCGTCCAGCAATGGGACGTCGCGGCTCAGCGCCAGGTCCAGCTCACCGGCCCCGACGCCGCCCGGCTCGCCCAGATCCTCGCCCCGCGCGACCTGTCCAAATGCGTCGAGGGGAGGGGAAAGTATGTCGCGCTCTGCGACCACAACGGAACCCTCCTCAACGATCCGGTGCTGCTCAAACTGGCGGATGACCGCTTCTGGTTCTCCATCGCCGATTCCGACATGCTGTACTGGGCCCGCGCGATCGCGGCGGAACGCGGTCTCAGCGTCACTGTTGACGAGCCCGACGTCTCGCCGCTGGCAGTTCAAGGTCCGCTGGCGGAAGACGTGATCGCATCGATCTTCGGCGACTGGATCCGCGACCTGAAGCTGTTCTGGTTCCGCGAGACCGAGATTGGGGGCATTCCCGTCATCCTGGCCCGGTCCGGCTGGTCGAAGCAGGGTGGGTTCGAGCTCTATCTGATGGATGGCTCCAAGGGCATGGCGCTGTGGAACATTGTCCGCGAAGCCGGCAGATCCTGGGATATCGGACCAGGGTCGCCGAACCACATCGAACGGATCGAGAGCGGGTTATTGTCCTGGGGCGGGGATACAGACGACCGAACGAACCCCTTCGAGGTGCGGATGGAGCGGTACGTTGACCTGGATCTTCCAGATAGTGTCATCGGCGCCAAAGCGCTTCGGCAGATCTCTGCGTCGGGACCGGCGCGCTGGCAGTTGGGCGTGATACTTGAGGGAGAAAAGCCGTACGAGACAAACGGGGTATGGGCAGAGATTTCCGCGAACGGTGTCTTCGTTGGTCACATGACGAACCTGACATGGTCGCGGCGCATGGGACACAACATCGGCTTCGCGCTGATCTCTCGCCAGTGTGCGTCTGGTGACGTGCTCGAGATTGCTCTGCCGAGCGGCCTTGTTTCAGGGACATTGACGGAACTGCCGTTCCTATAGTGGCTTCAGCTTCTATGACGATGCCAAATCGAGCGTGGATGCAGGCTCTCTAATCTTAGGAAACTAACCTGGATTATTGCGAGAGGCCGCATGGGACATTCAACTGAAGGTGCCATGCGGATCCGTTCGGTGCTGTGTGAACGCAGTGTGCTTTGCGAAAGCGCATAGGCTTACCTCACAGATCGACGCTTCGTCGGTTGGTTGTGCGCACTAGGCTCTGAATGCTGGAAAGGGTCGGTTCAATGGATCTCAGTCCGAACGCCAAAGCCGGAATTGCGAGTTTTCTGGTCTTTATTGCGTTGTCGAAGGTCTTCTTGCCGGACGCCATAGCTTCCAGAATGGATGTCACCTTCTTTTCCATTCTGGTATTCGCATTCATTGTGGTTGTTTTGCCGTGGAAGGACTTAGAGTCCTTCAAGGCGGCTGGCATCGAGATCACAGTTGGGAGACTGGCCGTCCAAGCCGCTATTAGTGGTCTCGGTCTTGAAAGAGTCGATGACGAAAAGCTTCGACAACAGCTTACATCCCTGGAGGACGAGCTCAAAATCGCAAGGGGCAGCCGCGTCATCTGGATAGACGACAAGCCTCACCAAGTTCTTGGCGCACGGCGTATGCTGCGCGCATTGGACATCGATGTTACGACGGCTGTTTCCAGCGAAGACGCGGAGAAACTGCTGCAGGGCGACAACGACTTCGACCTCATCATCACCGATGTGCAGAGACGCGGGACTCACTACAAGGAAGTCGAAGGCGGTATCGAGATACATGAAGGCGTAAATTTCATCGTGGCGCTCAGAAAGAACGATGATCCGAATATCCGTGTCATGCCCGTCATCTTCTACGCCGCCTACGACTGGGAACGTCTTGTGAAATTCACCCGCCCAGCACGAGAAACACTCCCCGAGCCGCAGATCAGCAATGCCATGGAGGACTTTCTGCCCAAGGTGATTAAGACCTTGGCGGAGGAGCGTTCCAAGCCAATTGCATTCCGGCACACGAAGAAACCCACGCCGGTAGATTGATCGGATGGAACACGGGGTCGCCTGCCAATTGGGCTGAGTATTTTCCGCCGCTGGTCCTTTTGTCACTCATTAGCATTGCAGCTTTAGTAAGGCATGAACCGCGGTCCTAGATCCCAAATCTCTTGGCTGTGCGCCACCCGGCCTCCGCCAGCACCGGCGCCATCCGCCCGATCTGTGCCGCGTTCTCAGAACTTGCATTCCCCTGCAGCGCTCGCGCATAGACGCCCTGGCAGATCGACGCCAGGCGGAACATCGAAAACGCCATGTAGAAATCGAAGTCGGGAATGCTCTTGCGGCCGGTGTGGCGGCAATAGGCGGCGACCGTCTCCGCCTCGCTGGGGATTCCCAGCGCCGCCAGATCCACGCCGATCAGCCCGCGCAGACCCGGCGTCCCGGCCGGCATCCGGTAGGGCATGCACATGTATGCGAGGTCGCCAAGGGGGTGGCCGAGCGTTGCGAGCTCCCAGTCCAGAACCGCCAGCACTTCGGCGCGGTCATTGTGAATGATCAGGTTGTCCAGGCGGAAGTCGCCGTGTGCGATGGTGACGGTCTCGTCGTCGGGCAAGTTCTCCGGCAGCCACCCGATCAAGCGATTCATGGCCGGGATCTCCTCGGTCTTCGCTGCATGATACTGCCGGGTCCATCGGTCGATCTGGCGGGCCACGTAGTGTTGCGGCTTGCCGAAGTCCGCCAGACCGATTGCCTGCCAGTCCACCTTGTGCAGGCGCGCCAGGCATTCGGTCATCGCGTCGTACAGCGCTTTTCGTTCATCGCGGGTTTCCACCTCCGGCACCGCGGGGTCAGGCAGAATGCGGCCAGCCACATGGTCCATGACGAAGAACGCCGTGCCGATCACGTCCGGGTCTTCGCACAGCAATTGCACCTTCGGCACCGGCACGTCGGTCGCGGCCAGCGCCTTCATCACCCGGTATTCCCGCTCCACCAGGTGCGCCGACGGCAACAGCGCGCCCGGCGGTTTCTTGCGCAAGACGTATCGCCGCCCGTCAGTTGTTAACAGAAAGGTCGGGTTGGATTGACCGCCCTGAAATTGCCGGACCTCCGGGGCCTGCTCGAACCCCTCCAGTCCCGCTGCGTTCAGGTACGCGCCCAACCTTGCCGCATCGAAGCGGTGCGCCGCCGTGACCGGGCCGAGACCCGCCATGGGTCTAGAGCGCGTCCGCGATGGTAAGCCCGCCGTCCACCACCAGGGTCTGGCCGGAGATGTAGGCCGCGGCCGGGCTTGCCAGGAACGCCGCCAGCCCGCCCACGTCCTGCGGCGCGCCGATCCGGCCCAGCGGCGTCAGGGCCTCCACCCGGGCCTTCCGGTCCGCGTCTTCCCACAGGGCGCGCGCGAAGTCGGTCTTGATCAGCCCCGGCGCGATCGCGTTTACCCGGATGTTGTGCTTGCCCCATTCCACGGCGAGGTTGCGCACAAGCTGGGCCTCGGCCGCCTTGGAGATCCCGTAGACCCCGATCTTCGCGTTGCCCGTAAGTCCGGCAATCGAGGACAGCACGATCACCGCGCCGTCCTTCCGCTCCGCCATTTCCGGCAGCACCATGTTGGCCAGCCAGAAGGTGCTGCGCAGGTTCGTGTTCATCACCCGGTCGAAGGCATCGTCCGCCACGTCGGCCATGGGGCCGTAGACCGGGTTGACGGCGGCGTTGCAGACAAGAATGTCGATCTGCCCGAAGGTCTCGCGGGTCCGCGCCACCAGATCCTCCAGCTGGTCCTTGTAACCCACGTTGCAGGGGATCGCCGCGGCCTCGATCCCGTCGTCGGAAAGCTCCGCGGCGACCGCGTCGCAGGCGTCCGCCTTGCGGCTGGAGATCACCACCCGCGCGCCCAGCCGGCCCATTTCCTCGGCGCAGGCCCGGCCGATGCCGCGTGAGCTGCCGGTGATCAGCGCCGTCTTGCCGGTGAGGTCGAACAGCATGGGTCAGGCTCCCTGGTTGGGTGGTCGGGTCATGTCGCGGTGATGCCGCCGTCGACCACCAGTTCCGCGCCGGTCATGAAACGGCTGTCGTCGCCGGCGAGGAACAGGATGGCGCCCGCCACGTCGCCGGCCGCGGCCAGGCGGCCCAGCGGCGCCGCGCGTTCCAGCGCCGCGCGGTAGCGTTCCGGGTCCCGGTGTTCCGCCACCATTTCCGCGACCATCGGCGTGTCGGCATAGGAGGGGTGCACGGAATTGCATCGGATCCCGTAGCCCTTGCGGGCGCAATGGAGCGCCACCGACTTGGTCAGCAGTCTGACCGCGCCTTTCGACGCGCAGTAGGCGGCAAGATTTGGCGCGCCGACGATGCCGGCAATCGAGGAGACGTTGACGATTGAGCCGGCTCCGGTTTCCTTCATGGCGCGGATCCCGTGCTTGCAGCCCAGGAAGACGCCCTCGGCATTGACCGCGTTCACCTGCCGGTATTCCTCCAGTGTCGTTTCTTCGATGTCCTTGCCCACGCCCACGCCGGCATTGTTGACCAGGATGTCGAGCCGGCCGTGCGCCGCGACCGTCCTGTCGATGGCAGTGATCCAGGCGTCTTCTTGCGTGACGTCCAGCAGTGCAGCCTCGGCGCGAAAGCCTTCCGCCCGGATCTCCGCTGCGGCCTCGTCCAGCGCCCCTTCGCGCCGGTCGGTCAGCACCACGGTCGCGCCGGCCGCCGCCAGGCGCGCGCCCGCGGCCTTGCCGATGCCCGACGCCGCCCCCGTCACCAGGGCGGTGCGCCCGGTCAGTGTCGCTGTGCCCGGTTCCGCCACGCGGTTTCCTCCCGCCGTCGGTTATAGGCCGGGCCCGCGCGGGTTGCCAACCGCCCGAAATGGGCAGACCATGGTGCGATCAAAGCACGGCAAACAACAAAACGGGCCCTTCGAGGCGCCCGTGGGAGGAAAGCAATGCGTGGTTTGATGATGGATATCCCTTTGTCGATATCGGGCCTGATCGAATACGCGGCCGACCTGCATGGCACGCGGACGATCACGTCCAGGCGCCTGGAAGGCGACATTCACCGCTACACGTACCGCGAAGCGCGCGACCGCATCGCCCAACTGGCCCATGCGCTGCGGGCGTTCGGCGTCGGCGAGGGCGACCGGGTGGCAACCATCGCCTGGAACGGGTACCGGCACTTCGAGCTCTATTACGCCATCTCGTCGATCGGCGCGGTCTGCCACACCATCAACCCGCGCCTGCATCCGGACCAACTCGTCTATATTGTCAACCATGCCGAAGACAGGTTTCTGTTCGTCGACCTCACTTTCGTGCCCCTGGTCGAAGCGCTGATCGACCACCTGCCTACGCTGGAGAGCGTGGTGATCATGACCGATCCGGCGCATATGCCGGAGACCAGGCTGCCGGAGGCGCTGTGCTACGAGACGCTTGTCGATGGCCAGCCGACGGAGATCGACTGGCCCGTCTTCGACGAGAACCAGGCGGCGGGCCTTTGCTACACCTCCGGCACCACGGGCAATCCCAAGGGTGTGTTGTATTCCCACCGGTCCAACGTGCTGCACGCCTTTTCGGTCTGCATGGCGACCAGCGCGGCGCTGGGACAAGGGCAGGTCATGCTGCCGGTGGTGCCGTTGTTCCACGCCAATGCCTGGGTCTTGCCGTTCGTTGCCCCGATCAGCGGCACCGATCTGGTGATGCCCGGCGCGGCGCTGGACGGTGCGTCCGTTTTCGACCTGATCGATGCCGAGGGTGTCACGGTCGCTTTCGGCGTTCCCACCGTGTGGCTGTGGCTCTTGGCCGAGATGGAGAAACGCGGCGCCAAGCCCGGCAAGCTTGCGACCATCGGGGTCGGCGGTTCTGCGGCCCCGCGGCCGATGATCGAGACTTTCGAGAAGAAATACGGCATCGAAGTCGAGCATGGCTGGGGCATGACCGAAATGAGCCCGGTGGGCACACTGTCCGGCCAGTCGCCGGAGATGAGCGCGCTTACCGCCGACCAACGCATCGACATCAAGGCTCGCCAGGGGCGCCGCCTGTGGGGCGTGGAGATGAAGATCGTCGACGGGGATGGCGCAGACTTGCCGCACGACGGCAAGGCATCCGGCGAGCTTCTGGTGCGCGGGCCCTGCGTGACGTCGGGCTATTATAATGACGCGCCAGCGACCGCCGCGGCATTCGACGATGACGGCTGGTTCCGGACCGGCGATATCGCTGCCATCGACGGGCAGGGATACTTGCTGATCGTCGACCGGACCAAGGACATCATCAAGTCGGGCGGCGAATGGATCAGCTCGATAGACCTTGAGAACGCCGCCGTCGGCCACCCCGACGTGGCCCAGGCCGCGGTGATCGGCCTGCCGCATCCGGAATGGGGCGAACGGCCTCTGTTGATCCTGGTCGCCCGCGAAGGCGCGACGGTCAAGGGCGAGGATGTTTGCGCCTTCCTGGCCGAAAAGGTCGCCAAATGGTGGCTGCCCGACGACGTGGTCTTCCTGGACGAACTGCCGCTGACCGCCACGGGCAAGGTCCGCAAGGCGACGCTGCGGGAGCGGTTCAAGGATTACGTGCTGCCGACCGTGGCGGGGTGAGCGGGTTCGGGTCCTAGCTGTCGTTGCCGGTCAACAACAACGCAATCGCCTTGGCGATGCAGGCGGGGCGGTCCTGGTCTTCGATCTCGATGGTCACCGTCCAGGCGACCTTGATGGTTTCCGGATTGATGCGCGACACGCTGTCCAACGTGACGAGGCCGCGCAGGCGGCTGCCCACTACCACCGGGCTGGTGAAGCGCACCCGCTCCAGACCGTAATTCAGCGCCGCGGTCTTTGGTTCGTAGTCGAAAACCTGGTGCAGGAAGGACGGGATCAGCGACAGGGTGAGATAGCCGTGCGCGACGGTCGCGCCGTAGGGAGACTCCTTTGCCGCCCGTTCCGGATCCACATGGATCCACTGGTGGTCGCCCGTGGCGTCCGCGAACTGGTCGATCCGTTCCTGGCTGACCGTGACCCAGTCGCTGGGACCGATCTCCTGCCCGACGCCGTCGGCAAGCTCTTCGTAGGACCGGAACAGTCGCATGGACGGATCAAGACCGCGTCGGATCGTCGCCGACCTGGACCACCATCTTGCCGAAGTTCCGCCCGGCAAGCACGCCGATCAGCGCCTCCGGCGCCTTCTCCAGCCCCTGGACCACGTCTTCCCGGTACTTTACGCTGCCATCGCTGAGCCAGCCGGCCATGTCGGTCTGGAAGTCCTTGTGGCGGTCAAAGTGGTCGAAGATGATGAAACCCTGCATCTTCAAACGGTTGACCAGGATCGCGCGCATCACCACGGGAACATGGTCCTGGCCCTCGGGCAGGGCGGTCAGGTTGTAGTTGGCGATCAGGCCGCAGACCGGGATCCGTCCGTGCACGTTCATCAGCGGCAACACCGCCTCGAACACCCGGCCGCCGACATTCTCGTAATAGACGTCGATGCCGTCAGGGCAGGCGGCGGCGATCTGTTCCTTCAGATCCGGCGCGCGGTGGCTGATGCAGGCATCGAAGCCCAGCTCGTCGGTCGCATACGCGCACTTCTCCGCCGCGCCGGCGACGCCCACCACCCGGCAGCCTTTCAGCTTCGCGATCTGACCAACGACCGACCCCACCGCGCCCGATGCCGCGGCGACGACGACGGTTTCGCCCTCCTTGGGCTGGCCGATGTCCAACAGGCCCACATAGGCGGTCAGGCCCGGCATGCCCAGCACGCCCAGGGCCGTCGAAATCGGCGCCAGGGCCGGGTCGACCTTCAGCACGCCGCGCCCGTCCGACACCGCATGGGTCTGCCAGCCCAGCAGGCCGGAGACGATATCGCCGGGCCGGAACTTCTCGTTGTTCGAGGCCAGCACCTGCGAGATCGTGCCGCCGGTCATGACAGCGTCCAGTTCCACCGGGTCCACATAGGACTTCGCGTCGCTCATGCGCCCGCGCATGTAGGGGTCGATCGACAGGTAGATCGTGCGGGCCAGGAACTCGCCCGGGCCGGGCTCGGGAACGGGAGTCTCAACAAGGCGAAAGTCGTCGGGCGTCGGTTCGCCCACGGGCCGCGATGCCAGAAGCACCTGGCGGTTCAGTGTCTCGGTCATGTCGTCCCCATTGTCGCCGTCGCGGTATTCCGCTCTAGTCTTCGGCAGAGCCATAACACGAAACGGGCCCGAAGACGACGCAGCAGCGACGGATACCGCCTTGCAAAAAAGGAACAGGCCGATCGGCCGGCCGAAGTGCCTGCAGCAGGTTAGGGTGTCTTCCTCACGGGGAGTTATGCAGCAATGGTGGTGGCGAGAAGCGCGTCGGCGAGCGACCCCCGATCACATAGGCGGCGCCGGAAAGGAAGCCGCCACCGGCGTTCTGGAACGGAGACCCGACGATCACATCGTCAATCCCGTCACCGTTGACGTCACCTGCCGCGGACACGGATAACCCGGTGAAACCGCTAATTGCTTCGCCTGCGAACTTGATGCCACCGGTGCCACTCGCAACAGCGTTGAGACTTACACCGCAGCTTGCACAGGCGCCATGGACAACATATGCCGCGCCAGAGTCCTCTTGCGAACCGGCATCGTGAAGGGGCGCACCAACGATCATATCCTCGAAGCCATCGCCGTTGAAGTCGCCGGCCCCGGACACGGACCCTCCCGCGTAGTCGCCGAGCGCCTCGCCTGTTATTTTGAAGCCGCGGTGGTTTATGGCAACTGTATTGAGGTCAATGTTGAAAGAACTGCTTGAGCCGTGGACCACATAGGCGGCGCCGGCGCCGTTTTCACTCGCGTCGTTCTCTGGGGCCCCAATGATGACGTCGTCAAAGCCATCTCCATTTACATCGCCCGCGGCGGACACGGAATTTCCAGCGCGATTGCCCGCAGCCTCGCCGGTTATCTTGAACCCCTTGGTATTGTCTGGCGTGGGCCCTGCAAGAATGGCGAGTTCGATATTAGCCAAGCCGCCAAGTGCGCCATAGATGACATAGGCAGCGCCGGCACTGTCTTCGCTCACGGCGCTCCCTGGGGCCCCAACAATCACGTCGTCTATGCCGTCACCGTTCACATCTCCAGCGTCTGACACAGCGTCACCGGCCCTGTGGCCGGTCGCCTCGCCGGCTATCCTAAAGCCAATAGAGTTGTCGGGGGCGGGGCCGGCGAGGGTATCGAGGTCGATATTGGACAAGCCGCCGGGAATGCCAAAGATGACGTAAGCGGCACCAGCCGGGTTTCCTCCCTGCGCACTGATTGCGGCCCCTAGAATCACGTCGTCAATGCCGTCGCCGTTGACATCACCCGCCTCGGACACGGATCCGCCGGCTCTATCCCAACTCGATTCACCAACTATCTTGAAACCGATCGAGTTGTCGGGATTGGGGCCAGCGAGGACACTGAGATCCACATTGGATGATCGGGCAACCGCACCATAAATCACGTAGGCGGCGCCGGACTCAGACTCATCACTGACGTGGAATGGGGCCCCAACGACCACGTCGTCGATGCCGTCACCGTTCACGTCGCCTGCCCCAGATACCGATGCCCCAAATTGATCGCCGGCTGCTTCGCCGAGTATCTTGAAACCGATTGTGTGATCGGGTGCCGGGTCAGAAAGAACGCTAAGGTCGATGTCGGACGAAAAGGCATAAGAGCCGTAGACGACGTAGGCAGCACCGGAGTGTTGTGAATAGTCTGTCCCGTCACTGTTGGCGTCAGTCGCGTTGTTGAACGGGGCCCCAACGATCACATCGTCGATGCCGTCACCGTTAACGTCACCCGCTCCGGACACGGGCAATCCAGCGGTGTCCCAATACGCCTCACCGGCGATTGTGACACGAAATGGACCGATTGGGTTTACTGTGGGCGCTTCAAAGCTTTCCTGGTGGCCTCCGCAACTGGAGAGCCAGAGAAGAGAGGCCGTGCACAATGCCCATCGTC
>Ga0056116_1001148_pt1 | contig 10064 bp, 8 predicted proteins | sample WorMetOlspDAHAB2_FD_67352 | JGI IMG/M metagenome (GOLD analysis project Ga0056116, IMG submission 67352) | Marine gutless worms symbiont microbial communities from Max Planck institute for Marine Microbiology, Germany - Olavius sp. DAHAB.2 ...
TTTGTGGACATAGCCACACATTCATATGAAGTCTGTTGCATTTTGTTTTGATACATTACATTTAGTTGCATACCAAGCGTTTTTGCTGCACTGAAGATAAGATGTTAAGATGTTTTGCCGCTGATGAAAGAATAATGTGGGCGACTTTGTATATATGATTGAGAGTGCTTTACTGCATGTTAACACTGAGCTATTTTTGTAGTTTTTGCATTGTGAGTATACTTACAGGCTTGGATAACTTCTCCTTTACTTGCGTGCAGAAGAGATTAACCACAGATATATTGTGCTACTTCACAGACACACACACACACAACCATGCACTCTGTTGTGTGGTCCCCAAAAGGGGCCACCTCATTTCCTGACAAGGATCATATGAGTATGATCAAATCAGGGTTAGCTTGTGGTTATTGTGTTTAGTTTAGTTTTATTGATTTGTATTGAGTTGTGTATGTTTTCTATGTCATTTGTTTCGTTTGTCAGTACATTAGCCAAGTGATTGGCTGGGAAGACTATACGCTTGTGATCTCTTTCGTGTCGAAGGGTTTCCCCTACAAAGACCAGATTGAAAGAGTTATTTGTTGTTATGGTTTATTGTATGTATTCCCAACATGTAACATTGTCAACTGTGTCAGTAACTTCACTTTTTTAATTGTAACATACTTTTCAAAGGCACAATTTAGCCTATTTGTGCTGAAAGTGCCATTAAATCCCAATCAGTCACTGTTGTGTGGTAATGGGTTGAGCATTGGCCATTCCGCGAGTCTCAGATTGTGGTGCTGAGTGATTGGTCATCCTGTATACTCAACAACATGTACGTGTGTGGCAGTGACGGTGTCAGCACGAGGAGCATCAAGCGATGGTAATGCAGCGACTCCTCAGTCGACGATAATGAATGGAACTCCGCTGGTGACTCCACCTGTCGTGCCGGTCTATCCGCAGCAACCTATAATACCTGCGACCGGTTTTCATCCTCATCCTTATACACCAGTATGTGCCAGCCATTCACAATGCTTCTGTGTAATGTCCTGCCAATCGTTTACAGCTTGTGTTAATCGCAGACAGGTGTTTCATTGCTGCAGGTAACAGTATTGAAGCAGTTGGTAACCAGTTATTGTTGGCGAAACGTTGATGCTGGTGTATGTACATAAAACTCTACATTTGTATTTTTAGTTATATTTTTTTGGCTTAGCAGTTAATAATAACATTAACATTGATATGGTTCCATAATGTGGCAGGAGTCACTACAAGGGCGCCTGACATCGTTCAGACATGCTTTAGTCTGTCATTGTCAGTAACTATGTGAAATTGTAACAGGTGGATCTTGAAGTGGCTGTTTAATTTAGAGGCTGTCTTGCGTTCAAATGCTATAAGTAACACTCTTTCATCAGCTTATGCAGACAGCAAGCTGTTGGTCTCTTATTCTCAGTAGGGAATACATGGTTGCTCTGTGCATCATTAGGTGCGGTTGCTGGTTCCTGTTGCGCCAACACATGAACTTTCGCCAGCAAATCAAATTCCGCATATGGTTTCATCCTCTCAGCCCGGCATGTACGGTACGTACTGTGTAGTGCGTCATTAGCCTATTAATCAATAAGTAAGTGTGTTTTTTCCTCAGTTACGAAAGTGGGAACATCTCAGTAACAAAAGAATTTGAAAGAATAGGGTATGTGAAGAACTCAAGTCCGTGACATTAGATATTGATGAGAAATATTTTCAGACTAATCTGGCCGAAGTTTTATATGCAGAGATTTTGTTTTCTAAGGAAATACAGGAACTTTTGTTATGGCATGGCGTGTCAGGTATGATGTAGAACCTTTTATCGAGGTTCCACTGATATAGACACAGCCTTTCCCATTTTCTGCCTAGGAACTACTTACATTTACCACTAGAATTCATTGCTGTATTGAGTGCAATCTTATTCGTATTGTTTGTGAACTGCAGTTATGCATGTTGCATTTGTGCAATAATTTTTATTTGGCTCAGAAGCTGTAGAGTAAGTTCACCGCGTTCCTAGCTGAGTGTCATGAAACCTGGGCAGCTTGTGTACTTGTTGTTTGGGTTTATCTTGAACTGAGTTCTGTTTTTTTGTTATTTTGTTTTGTCAGTATCAGTCAAGTGATTAGCTGCAGGGGCGTCCATCCTTCTCCCACCACCCCCAACAGTCCTGACACAACCTCTCTCCCTCTCCTTTCCCCTCATCCTTCCTTCCCCTTCTGTCCCCTCCTTATAATGGAAGTCCAGGTTATCACCCCTAAAAAAATTTTGGAATTAAAGATTTATGTAGGTGAGTTTAACAGCATTTTAGACGTAAACATCAACACATTTATTCGACTTTAATCAGTTTAATGCTCTTATTTTCAGTTGAAACAAAAAGATACATTTTCTCCCTCTTAACTTCCTTATTTTGCCTCCCCCTGAGGATTCTGTGACGCATTGTATGTCGCCGGGAGTGCCTTTGGACGCTCCTGATTGGCTGTGAAGACAACCTCAGAATTTATGCAGTTGGCGTGATGTACACAGCTTATGCATGCACTTGCGACCGATTTCTGTTGGTGCAGTGCCGCAGATGGTTCACATTACACCGCACGGTGGTGTGGCACCACCAGTACAGAGTCAGAACCAGTCTGGTCAGCAGCAGCAGCAACAGCAGACTCCACAGCAGCCGACGTCGTCTGGACATCAGACGCCCACCCCATCGCAGCACACACCGTATGCAGTCCAGCAGGTCGGACCTGGTGTTGCCACTCCACCACAGACGCATATCTATCACGCAATACCGCAGCATCCGGTTATTGCGCAACAGGGACCTGCACCTCCTTCACCACAGGTTCACCAGCATGTGTTGCTGTCATCGTAAATTGTGGATTTGTCTAGTGCCAAATTGTGAAGCGTCTATACTGCACCGAGTGTGTTATTTGGTGGAATCTCCCGTCGAGGTCGGCGGATGATGCTCAGCACTTGTGACTTCGGAGATGTGACACGAGTCCAGTGGCTGCAGCATATTAAACTGCACAGTGTTATGTAGTAACTTGCAAATAACTCCGGTTTAAGTAGTTTCCTAAAAGTGTTAGAACTGGGTGCTGGATCACAGAGAGAATCTGGTAAAGATTTCCGCTAAGTTGGATCTGCATCAGAAAACAGAATATGTTCAGCCAGTAACGTGGCACAATAAGGTGGCATCAATTAGCTGAGCATAGTTGACAACAGACTGCGACTTCCAGAACTGTTGTGCAGTAGTCAGTCATTGTGTATTGTTAATGCCATTTTGCAGCCTTAACAGCAGCCTGTGTTTGACTGCTGAGGTTCCATGTACTCTTTTGATCTTGATCAGGGGCTGCATAAGAGTGCAGTTGGTATTATATTCCACTGTGTGGTTGGATTGTGTCCTGCTTAATCTGTGAATGTTGTTAATGGTAGGCTAGTGGATTCAAAGCAGCAGTTTGAGGTTTCCAGAGTCAGTGTGAGGGTGTAGCCTACAACAGTAGATGCATGCATCTGAATCAACATAGTTCATAACACATTTGTCGTATAGTGCCTTCTGAAAGGCATGGATGAAATCATATAACAGTGTAACATATGTATATGTACATATTTATATGCAATTTGATGCACTCTACCAGTTTTGATACATTTGAATCAGTTTTGCTTCCATTTTACGTTGATTTTATTTGCATTTATTTTACCGTTGTCGTATTTTATTGAAAATAAAATCAACGTAAAATGGAAGCAAAAATGATTCAAAGCTATAAAAACTAGTAGAATGTAGTTGTGAGACTGTATGATGCTGTTGGATAAAGACGTTCTTTTGTGGCGACAATGCACTGCAGGTCAATTACACATTGCCGCTGCACTACGGACCACATCAAGGTGGTGTGATGACACTGGTTCCGACACCACAGCCAGCACAGCAGCCAGTCCCTGGAGCTCCGTCACAGTCTGGCGGCCCTGCCGGACCTACTCAGCACCACATGATGATACCACAGCCTACTGCTCAGCAGCATTCATTGCACACAGCCGTGCCACATCAGATGCTTATGCCCAGTCAACCGCAGCCGGGAATGCAGGGACCGCCTGTCGCTGGGCATCAGTATGTCCAGACCCATGCAATGACCCATGCAATACCGAGTATGCTCTCTGCTATGTGATAGTCTTTCTGTCAGCAAAGCAATTGTGGTCTATATCTCTTTGTCATTTTTTGCCAATATGTTGACAAATATGCTCTTGTTCCTAAATGTAAAATACTGTTAAGAAATTTGAAATTTAGAAATTTGAAACGTAACTTTGAAAGCATGATGATGCTCTCAAACTTAGTAAGTGAGGTTTTTTTGCTGTCACGTTTATTCTTTGCTGTGGTCCCACTGTCTAAATACAAACGTTTTCAGAGACTGTCTGAATTGCCTGTATGACAAACTCGACTGTCTGATGTCTGGCAGCTTTCACATATTTTCTGTTTCATAATGTTTGTCATGTCATATGGAATTCATATTGGTTTTGTGTGCTTTGTTGATAGTAAGTAATTTAGTAGTTTGGTCTGTGCTTTCACAGTTTTTTTTGTTCTATAATTATCTGTTGTCCATTCAGGACTGCAGACAGTACTATGCTGTGTGCAGAGGATTATTTAATTTTGCTTTGCCGTCAAGAAAAACTCCATTGGCAGTCTAATGTTAAAATATTTCCCTTTTAAAAACAACTATAAAGCAGTTATGTGTGTCCTGAGTCTTAACTTCAGATTACAGAAAGATTACGTGCACACTGTTGCATTGTTTTCCAGGTAATGTGCCACCAGGACACGCAAATGTGACAGCACAGCATGTCATCAACATGCCAACAAATGTGACTCCAACAATGTATGTTCAGCATCATCCAGGTAATATGAACAACGTGTTGCTGGAACTTTTTTAAAAACTTTTTTTTTGTGCATAAGTGTAGTTCACACCAGAATGATGCTATCTCGTAGTAGGCAGTGACCAGGACTGCTGACATACTGGCTAAAACGATGCAACAACGCTCACTATTGCATGCTGTTTAGTAGTAGGGCTAGGGTTAGGATTAGATTTAGTGTCTGGTTGGTTAGTGGCTATGCACAGCTATTTGTACTACCTTTTGTTGTCATTGTCACATTGCTGACGTCCAGCCCACATGGGTTGTATGCTAGCTTAATTTGGTCTAACTGTCGCTGTCTGAAAGCACTGTAAAGAGGATGAGCTCCCTCGCTATGGATTTCACTGTATATGCGTAAATCTTCCTCTGTGATGCAGGTTATTAATGTGAGCTCAGAACCTGTGTAATCAGTCCACCTAATTGTCTCACTGAATGTTATAGGATGCACCCAGGTATTTTGTGATTTTAGTGTTTTTTTGTGGTTGTGTTGTGTTTTGTTGCTGAATGATCCATTTCGTTTAGTACTACTTCCAAAATGACCAACATTTTGTCCATAACCGTAGTAGCCTGTAAAACTTATGCCCAAAATTACCTATTATGTGTCAGGTGGGATGTTAAACCTACTCACTAACTCACACCGGCTTCTGTGCTAGGTGGATTGTTAAACCTTGCTGCATCCTTTGTCTAGCTTTCACTGCTTATCTTCGATCAGAATTTAAGCAGTGAAATCACTGTATACTTGATGCATGTATCGAGTAATTAAAATAGTACCACTAGTATTGCAATTGCATAAGACGAAGCTATATGTCTGATAGATGGTATTATGTTTTAAGCTAAGCTTTTGTCGATTTCTGTTACACTTTGACATGATGAAGGACTTGACCTTTACCTTAACCTTCACTATGAGGCCTCCAGAATTTCATTCTTGTTCTGGAAATTCTGTTGGAAGATGCTCTGTTGTGTTTATTTCATTTCAGAAAGAACAGCACATTAATTTTGAGCACCTGATCTCATTTTATTTGCATTGTAAACTGATGCCTGGCATAGTGGCATTTAAAAATTTAAACTATAACTATATAGGTCACTGTACCTGTTACTGACTGTTTCTGTGTGCACAGTTCATGGTCCACAAGGCCAGCCATATCAGCACAGTGCAGCCCAGTAAGATGCACACTCAGTGCAGGTTTGCATCTTCTATTGACACGATATTGTATTGTGAAGTGCAACTGCAAGCCCTTTTCTATTCTTTCCTCTAAGTTAGTTGCCTATTGCAAGCATTTTAATGTTTTTTTTTCTGTAACAGTGACAGTAGTAGCAACTTACCCTGGACTGAAAAGTGCTTTAGTTGTGTTGCAAAGTATAGTGAAAGAATGCGTTGGAAAATATGGAGAAGGAGAAATGTTCCGTGTTGAACATTTTTAAGGGTTGCCTAGCGGCCACAGGCAGGTTGTTTCATATAATGGCTTCAGTTTGTTGCATTCTGCAATATCAGCCTCCTGTAGTAATGAGCTTTAGAACTGTAACCTAGAAGAAATAGTTTTGTATCAAATATGTAATATCAAATATATGACCAGTTGTGCAGTGTGTGTACACCATGTCTCAAAAAAACTGGACTGGGAAATTTGGTGATAACGTGGTCAGATCTTAACCGATTTGAACATTTTTACACTTATAAACAGAATGGAATTTGTAAGGGATCTATTAGAGCATTTTTCACCACACCTTAAATCTGTAGCTGCTATCAATGTTCCCTCTTACCTGCGCGGCCGCGCATGTGGCAAAAAAAACGCCATGCAGCAGTTTCCAACTGCCAAGCAGTGAATTTTAATGTCATTTGCGTGATATAGTGATGTACACTTGATGGGAATCAAGCTGCTGGACTGTGGACTTTGGTCTGGAGAGCTGAGACTGGATTTAGGTCGAGCGACATTAGGCGAGTGTCACATGAGTCTGATTTCGTTGTTGTCTTGGGTGACATCTGTGAAAAAAATTCAGGCGCTCACGCATAGATATGTGCCGCTCAAACACTATGCTTTTCCGCGCACACTGAAAAAAATTCCAGGGAACATTGTCTGCTATACCTTGTGAAAACAAAACTTTAGAAATTTAAGCCAATTGCATAGCATATTCATATATATATTTTATGCAGTTGGCTTAAATTTATGATAACTGCTGGTAGTTTTTGTCATGTTTTACATTGATGAAATGATGTTGATAGAGTGCTGCTTTGTGTGCTTCAGCAACAAGCCGTCTACTGATAAATAGGGAAAGAAATGTCGTTCTTGACTGCAGCCAGTTCTACACATGAAATATCTTATATGACAGACAATCGTTCTGGCAGCAGTCTTCAGCCTGCATGATGCTTGTCATGAAATGAATTTCTGTGGAGCTGCTGTAGTTTGTGTGTCACGTGACTCCTGCTGACAATGTTGTGTTGTCATGTTGGGTCTTCTGTTCAACTGGTCTTGCATTTATTTATGCTCTCTTATTGTGTGCGTTAATTTCTATTTGTGCTCATTAGGTCAGACCGTGATTGAGTCTGTCGTAGCGCAATGCTACCTTGGGCTACGTGCTTGTGCGAAAATCCTTTAGAAGCGTGAAAGCTTCTTGTTTGGGAGTTGTTGCGCAGATTTGGAATTACATACCTCACAATGATGAAGAAGACACTTGAACTGAGGTACATAGTGTTTCATTACTGTTGTGTACAGGTTTTTCCACCCGACAAATTCTCTAAAACTTCTGCCATCTGTTTAGGTAAATCGTGTGATGCCACCATTTTTGGAGATGTGGTATTGATGTGGTTAATGCATCTAGAAATTTGGAAGAAAGCTGCAAAACCCCTCAGTCATTGTGTACTGTGTTGTTGCCATTACACAGCCAGTTCGATTAGTGTATATGAATGCTGTGAACATTGTATATATATACTGGTATGATGAGTACAGTGAACTTCAGGAGATTAGTTTAAGATAAGAATGAGTGCTTTGTTTGGATCTGCGCTGTATTACATTTGATTTGTGGTTTTTATGTTGTTTTGTCTTGGGCTCTTATTCTTTTGAACCGTTTTTCACGTGTTGCCGTTTGACAGATAAACTGCTTTCGTGAACTAGTATTATTTTGGGTTAAACTTAACTGTCTTAATTATTTGCCCATTAAAAAAAATTTTGGTGACTGTGATATTTCCAGTTAGATACGGTAGGTTAAGCCTTCACTTTTAGTTTTTTCTTTGTTAACACCATTCTATGTCATAGTGGTTTTCTCTTGATTGATTCTGCAAAATTGACAGCAGAATTGATAATATATGATCCAGTTAATTTGTACATATTTTCGATAAATTATTCAATTATAAAACACAGGCGACAGCGCAAGTTTGTGGATTTATTGGTGCGTTTGAGTGTGTGTCCGAGATGAAGAAGACCGTTTGCAGTATGCTGATGTGTGTTGGGAATAAATTCTCAATGCCTGTTCTGCCTGAGGTCATCATGCCAAGTTTAGCAGTGCATTTTCTGTATGCTAACCTCATAAAAAGTACATGGTCATGGTCAGTGTTTAGCGTCACCGTGTGACAGAATGTACGCAACTTGTTTTGCATTTCATTGTAACTACGCTTGCGTCTTGTCTCGTTTTTGTGATATGTCAAGCTACTGGTTGAAAATTGAACAGTTTCGTACCTCACATATACACGATGACGTTGTTGGGTGTTATGTTATTTGACTGTTGTGAGAGAACGAACATATTGGGTCTACCAAATGGTGAGGAAAAGTTAGTGTTGGCCATTTTTATAAAGCCCATAAGTGATGCAGACAGATCGAATTGATGTAGTGTATTGGCATATATGCCTAGAAATCATTGCACAGTATTCATCACTGTGTAATGTTGTTATTTCGGTGGCCCTTGTGATGTCACTGCTGTCACCTGTGTTTGTCCAGTCTGTATCGGTAACCACTGACAACAGTTCAGGTGTGAAAGAGCATCAAATATTTAGACGTCAGTTGTATCTAGTCTTCAATAAGGAACAGCTTGTGGTTTGGTGGTTACGGTTATGGAGTTTAATCCCACTGTTCGTAAGTCACAGGTTGCATCTGAAAGGGTGTGTAGCCATTAGTGTATGGATGCACCACAGTAGGACTGCCACTCACAGGTGGGCATAGTCTATACTCCGAGCATGGGATGCATAGCAGTGAAGACGTGTCTGTGTTGCGTTTGCTTCAGCCACAAAAGCGCTGACAGTAGCAGTCGATTAAATGAATTTATGTGTGGGTGTGTTAATGTTTCAAAGGTGCATTAATACAACTCTGAATGGTGAGTAGAAGATTTCACCAACTGTTACTGTTTTTTAATCATTTTGGTGATGCGAAGAAGTCTGTGTCTAATGATGTTTTCTCGCTATTGCTAGATGCCTTTAACTAATGAATGTTGAGAGTAATTTTCTAATATTTGACAGTCTGTTTGAAGCTTCCTAGTGTCATTTTTCGCGAATGCTCTTTTAGACTTACCACATTGATGTGAAGTTGAACTAAACTGTATTCCATTGTTCTGCAACTGTAATGTTTTGGTAATTTCATCTAACATCTTATTGATTATGGAGTTTGTGATAAGGCTTTGTTACATGTCCCAATAGCTACTGGTGAAGTGCTGTATTAAGTATTATGCAGCTAGAGTTACACTGGAAGCTTCTGCATTGGGGCAATATGGAAAAAGTAACAATGCAGTTCATAAGAAGGATTCCATAGAAAGGGAATAGGGAAAAATAAATAGCAAATGCTGTCAAACAAAAAGCATTGATGTTTTGGGAACAGGTGGCTTTCTGATTGGGATTCTTTCGGGCAGAAGTAAATGTAAACCATCAGGAGGGAGAGGACTGAAAGTGATACTTGATACTATGCTGTCATATTCTCAAGATAACTTACTGGACAACTAAAGGTGTTTCAGAAGATAGGTACCCCCTCACCTCCATTTGACAACATCTAAAGTTATGGTGATTGTCTGGAGGTTAAGAGGGAATATTATGAGAACTGTTTTATATATTGCCAACGTGCTATCTCTTCAATGGGCACAGTTAACAAAAACAGTTCATACAGCCCGGTTGGGCCTTGAGTTTGTCTTTTTGTTTTTTTAGGTTGCATGATTTATCTTTATGTATGTGTATGTTTTGTTATACCTTGGTCAGTTGAGTCATTTCCTTT
>Ga0056116_1001150_pt1 | contig 10061 bp, 4 predicted proteins | sample WorMetOlspDAHAB2_FD_67352 | JGI IMG/M metagenome (GOLD analysis project Ga0056116, IMG submission 67352) | Marine gutless worms symbiont microbial communities from Max Planck institute for Marine Microbiology, Germany - Olavius sp. DAHAB.2 ...
GAAATAAACATGGATAGATGGATGGATGGTTGCATTTTAGTGTTTTTATCCTTGTGTTTTTGTCTATGTTTCTGCATGTGAGTGTGTGTGTGTGTGTGTTATTATGCCTGTCTGTCCGTCTGTCATGTTCAGCTATTCATGTATCTTCGTAGGTTTTAGATGTTAGCCATTGTAGTTAAGTTCTTCGTACTTTCTGAGTGTGTTTCTGTCTGTGTGCTATTCTCTTTCTCTATGGGCCACGTGCCTGAAATAAATGGTGATGATGATGATGATAAACCAAACGTAGACCTTAGTCGAAAATAACACAGTAGGCCTACAGCAAAACTATAATGACACGACGGTTGGACGACGTCCAGCTGTGCTAATTTGTCGCTGTTTCTGTTGAGCCTACCAATCACTCACACCGGCTGCAGGTTCCGGCATATCGTCTAGCTACCGTCGGCCGGCGTTCATTTCCAGTTGCTGCATCCATCCTCTGGAACAGCTTGCCTCCCGATATTCAGTCATCCGCCTCCCAGACCAATTTCTGCCACAGACTAAAGACATACTTGTTCCACCAATCATTCCTGCAGGCATTTTGCTGTATCTATCCACATATCGACTTCGCTTTCGTGGACTTCGTAATGACACCTCTTATTCTAGCCACGTTAAAAATTCTTATTTGATTTGATTTGATCTGATATTTGTTCATTTCGGCATAGTTTTCTCTTGATGGAGTATAAGTTTTAGTGCAGAGCAGAGATATGTGTGATGACGTTATGTTTCAACTGCAACACACTGGCTGTACCTTGTGAGTCTGCGTCGACATCGTGCCGCGTCGTCGTCGTATGCTGCTGGTGCTGCTGCCAACAAGCGTTGCGACACTCAGTTTCCGTTTCGAAGTTGTTGTCGTTTCCATCACAACCGCTGTACCAGAACCGATCGCACCTGCCACTAGGGTGGTCCCAGAACCATCGCTCCAGAAATTCATCGCATCCGCCGTATTCCGCTGGCAGCACGCACCTGCTACTGCTGCTCGGTGTATCGGCTAAAAATCAGCAACAACTGACGCCGCTGTTTTACTACCACTTACTTAACGTTACTATCTCTGACTCGGTTTTTATTCTAATTTTGATTTCAAAATGAATTTTAATTATTAATTTTTATTCAATTTTGGTTGCATTTTCATTTATGTATTTGATATTTTTAACTGTTTTAAAGTTTACTATATTTTATTTAGCGCTTATGTGCATAGCGTAATAAGCAAGGAATTTTAAAGATAATGTGACTGGTGAAGACATCTGGCTAAAATGGCGCGATCGTGGGGTCACAAGGGTCACTCCGGCGTCCACAATCCCCGCCTGTCGCTATGCTATATGTATACATACTGTTGAACTTCAATTTTTTGTGACTAGCCGAAAATCTAGCACCTTTGTCTAGTGTCTACCTGCAGAGATGATCTCTCCCGCAAGTTCTTTCGCGGCACGGCTTCTGACATGTTGCTCGTCGGGAACTAACCGTGACTGAAAAGGGCAAAACACTAGTGGGACATTAGCAGTTATCAAATGGCTGGCAGGGCAAGTAGAAGGGCACTTTGTACGGTAAAAAATGCCCTGGTAATAAGAACAGAGCTATACAAAAGTACAGTCATATCATTCTAAAAAACGATAATAATAATTTGTAACTGACTTCAAACGAGAATGGTACGTGAAATATCTTACCAGCAATGTGATCCAACTGAATGCATGTACAAAAGATTAATACAAACATGTAAGTATACGACTCTGCGTAATCGTTCTTTCTTACAACCATATTACTAATAATCCGAAGCAAAACAACCAGCAATATCAAAATAATTGCGATTTCATAAGGCGCCGTCACATGTCAAAAGTTCTTACAAGAGCGACATCACAACAGTGCAATGTAAAATGTACATTGACATTTAGAAACGTTACAAAAGGCAGAAATCCTCAGCATAGATATGTCGTCGGAATAGCTTTCTGTCAGTTAATTCGCAGTTCAAACTGCTGTGTGTCATCAATCATCTGCCGTTCGAAACTCATGCCATATACGTCACCATAGGCTGTCTACTTACTGCCACACACTAGTCGTGTGTCACCTACTGATGACGTCGCACACATGGTGTCCACCTATCACGTACATGTTCGGTTAAACGACGTAGAGGTTCACTTTCAAATTTGCCAGCGACGCACTTGAAAAATGTCATACGAAATTTATATGCAACTTTCCATGTGTTGAGTTTGAGTAGCCAGAGTGTATTGCTGACATGCTAACGCGTGACACTGTTGGTCACTCACTGCTGTTTCTTGTTTTTATTTTACCGATTGTTTATTGTTCATCACCACATGGTAAACGAACATTTTCATAACAGTATTTACGAAGGCAGGAATAGCGGCCACCTAAGGTCGTTCTATACAGAAGTGCCGCACGCTTATCACCACCCTGCTATGCTTTTCGCTCATCAGTTGCGCTTGCTTACTTGTAGTGGGATGCTGCGTCTGACGTGACGTCACCGCATCCGCTGGTGGCGATCGGCGTGACGTCACACACACGTCTATGCACTCGTCTTCCGTGCTGAAACGATTGTCGTTGCCCTCGCAGCCGCCGTACCAGAAGATGCGGCAGACGAGGTGCTCGACGTCGTAGAACCAGTACTGTTCCCAGCCGGTGCAGTATTCGCCTTCGTCTCTCTTCAGCTCACACACGTCCTCTGACAAGTAGTCTACGCCAGCGACAAGTTATTCGACCGTCACACACAGCTCGCATTGCAGTGTAACAGCTGTAGTCGAATCGGTCAGGTCAAAAAATACAAAAAAAAGTTGGCGAAAGTAACAAATGGCACAGCCGTCTTTGGTTCCATGCGAACTCCGATATGACGGCTGCACAGGCAACGACTCCATGCGGCAAGGGGGGCACATGCCCCCCCCCACTTTTACAAACTGCTGAGCACTGGGGGCACCGTGAGTAGACGAACAGCAAACACGAAACTGACCGAACTGTACTGATCATCACGAAAGCGCTCACAAAAACGACTAATTGTACTTGTAGAGCCAAAAAGTGAGGGGCACGACAAAAATATTTTCGGCGCCCCCTCCCACTTTCAAATCCGTTCCGGCGCCACTACGACAGCAACAGTTACACCACAAATAATTCTATATATCGTCTCTTATTCGTTTGCTACAATTTGCGCTATACAATTCACTTACACATTCATTCATTAAGGCTGTATAATCGCCGACCTAATGTGACTGCATCAAATGACATCCCACGTGCAAGTATCTTTTCAAAACATAACTTAAAGGTAAAAGGCATAACACTTATATAGCATCACAAGCGGCAACTACAACTGCAGCGGCGCTGTACGTCACAGACAGAGCAGGCAAATAGCCTATAGGACAGGTCGTAGGCTAAGCCTGCGCCCACAGACTTTGGGCTACGACGAACGGCCATACGCAGCCCTGGTCTGCCGTTTATGGTCTCCACTTCCGTAATTTATGTAATTACATCGATTACTACTCATTTACCGACCCGGAAGGGATGGAAGGCTGAGTTGGCCTGGTTGGCTGATCAGTAGCAGACACATTACCCACGAAGTGGTCACACGTGAACCATAGATCAGGCATAAATCAGGAAAAGTCCGCCAGCCAGAGACCGACGTCCTAACCACTGAGCCACGCCGCCAACTTAGCCTATTGCGAAGAAAACGCCGCACCGTAAATGTCTGGCACGGTGTCGTCCGCCTGTCGTCCGTGATTATCAGCTGGGCGCGTGACAGACGGCGTGGTCTCGGTGGTCGTCGGAGCGACGGTGGTGACATCATCACGCCGTTGCAGACACACAGCTCGACACTCATCTTCCGACGAGAAGCGATTGCCGTTGCCATGACAGCCGCCGTAGTGAAAGCGCCGGCACTCGCGCTTCACCGGCTCAAAGTACCAGACGGCCCGGTAGTCAGTGCACGGGCCAGAGTCCTTCGCCAACTCGCACACCATGCCGTCTGCAGCACACATCGTAACCCAACGCAAGTCAGCGGCGGCGGAGTGGCCAGGGAATCGGGACCCCCCCAGTTGACCCCCTAATTTGGAGCTGACAACTGCATCGAGGTTCCTTCCCTTCCTATTGCATTAACAATCAGCACGATTTCAAGGGGTGGGGTGAAAATCAACGTATCATGTTACAAGATACAACTTGATTTTTGACCTTGACCCCCCTGTTGAAAAAAGGACGGTTGCGGCGCGCCTGGGACTGGGTCAACTAATATACATTATTTTGCTAAATAAAGCTTATAAACAGAAGGTTCGGAACTTAAATAAACGAAACATTCGTGCGAAATACTCCAGTAATTCTTATAATAGCGTCAGAATCACAAAGCGATACAAACTGCCCGCAATTTCCGAATTCATACAGCCCACCAACCTATAAGTCTGTTGCATAAATTACCGATATTTGGCAGTGCCGGCAGCACAGTGCTGACTACTGAGTGATAAGACAGTCGATTAGTTAATTACTACTATGAATATAATACACACAGTACATAAAGCTTACAAACAAAAAAAGAAAAGCGAAAACTAAATATATATAAATACGGTGTCGCGTTCTTACTGCTGGGAAGAACAGTGGTTTGTTGAGTGGAGCGTATGGCCGACGTGGCCGTCTCCAGATAAATGCATCGCTGTTCACAGTCGCTCACTGACGTGAAGCGATTCGGGTTGCCCCCACAACCGCCCCACACGAAGTCTTCACAACGACGAGAATGCCGGTTGTAGTAATAAGCACGCCGATCGGCATCGCACGGTCCCGAGTCACTGTCCAGCTCACATAGCTCAGTCTCGTCGTCTGTGACCGCACAGAAACAACTTTGTTTCACCAGAAACTGGTAGAAAACGAATTTACACGCGAAAAACAACAACAACACAACAACTCGAAAGAAATCGCATTAAATTATTTGGGCCTACATAACTAAAATGAGTTATCCGAGAGGCGGCTTTTTTTAAACAATCGAATTCGCTTCGAACACTTTTTACACACGGAGGCCTAGTTAAACTGAATAGGTCTCGTGCGGGTAGTGTGACGCTAGGCACACTGCTATTGACACTGGGATTGGACGGAAGGCGCACTAAATGGGTACGGTGCTGTTCTGTTTGTTATCGCTTGCGTGTGTCTTTCGCTTGCTCACGTTTGCCGATTTAGGAATTATGATATTTATGATGCCGTCTTGTATCGTGTGTAGCGTATATATACATACCTTTTGCGGATTTATGCTTTTACGATTGCGACTAAACTTGCCTGCCACCTGCTGATCGACATGTGGGTCAAGTGTCTTGGCGCCCGCACCCCAACCCGCCTTCTGTCCCATCCCAGTTTCAATGGCAGTGTTCCTAGCGTCTCAAAATCCACGTGAGTTAACACAAAACGTTATCTGCTAACGTCAAAATGCCTCTGCTGCTCACGACAGAATCACAGAGGCAACCTACTCGTTATCACCCGATATTATGTTTCGTCTGTACACTGCGAACATTTCTAACTGCGAACGTTAAAACGTGAAAACGTTATTAGGCCAGAAACAAGCATACACAAATTTTTACCCGCAAAATCAATAGAATATGCAATTAATGAAAATAAGTCGAGATAACCAAACAACACAACGCTTGTTTAATCGTTTCTTGCGCGCAATGTCATAATTGAACTGAGCATCAAACCGCGCCGCCATGTCATTAGGACATTACTCGGTGAAACATAGTGTGATCTGTGAAGCGGAAATCGAAAAAAAATATGCCAAGATTATTCGCAGATCGTGTATTTCAACTGGTGTAATTCCGTACACACCGAGTGGCAAGCAGACTCAAGTTCACGACGTTAAACTACTATAGCGTACTATTTGTACAAGATGGCGACGACTATTGTAGACAGAATGACGTCACTGTCACCCTACAAACTGCTATTACCCTTCGATGTTTGGGGTTGACGAGTGACTGTCGCGTGTGTGGTCGTCAGTTTGACCGGCCGCGTTGACGGATGTGTTGGACTGTCGACAAGGGTCGTGGCGACGGTCTCGATGGTGGGAGGCGTTCGACTCGTCATCGGATGACTGGCATTGCGCGATTCACAGACGCGCTGACAGTTGTCGAGCGTCAGGAACCGGTTAGCGTTGCCGTTGCAGCCGCCGTACGTGAAAGGGCGGCAGGCGCCCGACGCCACGTCGTAGTAGTAGCGCTGCTTGGCCGCACGGCACGGACCCGTCTCCGCAGGCAGCTCACAGATTTCTATACAGAACGCACGCGGAGCCTTGATGAAACAGCTACCTCACTGCGGAAACTGTTCACATGGCGCCGCGAGGCAGAGAAACCAGTCGAAAGGCGAAAAGGTCCGGAAGATCTCGACTATTTCTGGCTTTCATGGAAGCGAATAAGAATATATCGACAGCGCGGATAGCAAAAGACAACTCGTAAACGGTAGAATGACAGTCTGCGCGAGACTCCGCGATCATCAACTTGAGAGTTAGACGCCATACAGGGTGGTCCAAAAAACGGATACCCAGTTTTATTTTTTGGGACAACTTCGGTAATTCAGCACCGATTTTAGCCATTCTTTCATTGTTACAAGAAGAAATTTATGGCGCGTAAATCTGAAGTTCTTCCACCCACCACACCTTTATTGTGTGACCACATTACCTAGCAAAACAAACACTACTGCTAATATCGGTGTTAAGTGTTTTGTTTCATTCACTAAAATTATCTCTCGATAATATAAAAATGATGTGCAGCTGCTCAAGCCAAGTTGCAATGCTCGATGTGTCCGCCGCCATTCTTGATAACAGCTTCAAGACGTCGACGCCATTCAAAAACTCTCACAGCGTTCATAGATAGCAGATAGGCTATTAGCAGTAGCGTTTGTTTTGCTAGGTAATGTGGTCACACAATAAAGGTGTGGTGGGTGGAAGAACTTCACGCTGGAACACAGAAGACGGAATGGTGAGCAAATGTCTACAACGCTGATCGTCTATACTTTTTAGAGTTTTACCTGTGGGAGCTTCTACGTTCGCGAGTTTAAAAAATCACGTTTTCTGTTTGCAGTACATCATGCGACGAAATGTTGCGGACACATAAACTGCTGCGTTTGGGTTTATCGACAACGTACTTTTACATGGATACTATACCATCAACTACGTCGACGAATGCACGAAAATAACAACAGAACAGACTCTCACCGTCGACTGGACACTGCCGGACACACTCTTCTTTCGTCTCGAACTGGTTAACGTTGCCTTCGCAACCGCCGTACATGAACTGCAAGCAGTCACCGACTTCGTGGTCGAAGTACCATCGCACGACGAACTCTCGGCATGGTCCGGCTTCAGCCCACTGACTACACACACCTGTCCGTCGACAGCAGCAATCCTTTCCATCTCTGTGCTTATATTATACGCTTCTTTTCAGCATAAAACAATGTACTTTCCATCACAGAAACAGCCCATGTTCTGAGGAGTGGACGTGGCTGAAAAGGGTATAAAAAATCCAATGAATAACGCCCACCGATGCTCTAGTCCAATGCTTCCTCGTGTTGCGTGCAAATTGCAATAACGGCGACTTAGAGATTCTGCTATTCGCGGGATTTTCTTCAATATCTTCGCCGAGTTTTATGCCAGCAGAAGACAAAAGCATTCGGCTTCGCAAAGATATTTTTCCTGGACTCTTAAAGAATGGATGACCCTACGAAACTCTCAGCTGCACATACAGGGACCGGCCCTTATTAGCAACTTCGACTATATGTTTTGATCGTGTTACGATGTGACGCAAAGAAATGAAAAACCAAGATGATAATGATCGACCAAACGGTATGTGGTCACATTACTGCACAGTTAATCACGTGTCATAAATATTTGTGCAAAACTTAATAGCTTCAGACACATTTGCCATAGTTGCCGGCGTGAGAGTGTGCAATATTTCTGTCAACTGCTGCCAATGTCCTATCTAATAGACCAGCGTCGGTTGCTTTTCTGGCAAAATATGAGATTAGTGATAATGTTGTCTGGTTTACCTTGTCTAGATTGATATTGAACCAGGTTATGGCAGTTGGAAGTCGTTATGGTATTACCTCATTCAGTATTTCACCGCGTACTGGACTACTGGTCGACTGAAAATTTGGGACTCATTTGCTTCGTCACTGGCGGTCTCTCCTGAGGATGTGCTTTTTAAACTGCGTAACAAAAGAATGAATCAATGAATGAATCAGTACACGTAAAACGCCCGAAGATCAGAAGCACGTTTATTGACCAGACAACGACGCCACTCACCGAGACCATTAACAGTGGACTTGCTAACGCGACATCTAAGCTCACAGGCTTCCTGGGATTGAAAACGGTTGCCGTTGCCACCGCAGCCGCCATAAACGAACTTCAGACAACGATCGGTGACTTTGTCGTAGTACCACACGGAACGGTAGTCGGCACACTCGCCAGCGACAGGCGCAAGTGAGCACACGTCTACAACACAAACAATACTACGTGCAATTTCAGACCATAATAACAAGATCAGTTCTTCTGGGTGTTGGAGTTCTTACCCAGTGTATTGCCTCAATATAATGCTAACATTTTATCTTCTAGAAATAGTATAGCATCATTGTTAGTACTATATAGGGTAATCAAAAAAAGTAAACCACTACCAAACTATCAAAAATTCGTATTAAATCATATTAAAGCCTGCCAGTGACATCAGATTTCTTTGTCAAATTAAAGTACCGATCAAGCACTATAATATTATCCGTTGGCATTAAATATTCTCTGCATGACCTACTTTGTGACGTCAGTAACCATGCCTGACGTACAAGGTAGCGATGTGCGTCACATACGGTAAATGATGTCAGCGCTCCCTCTGGCATCAGCTTGCTTTAGCAACCTGTGAATTTCATTCCTAAACCATATTTTAGATGGAGATTTGTATGAAAATTTCTTTGATTTCCAAATTTTCTCCTTTTTGCTGCTTTTCAATCACGATTTTATCATATACATTGATTTTACCCGTATTGCAGCTTCAAACACAGTAACTGATGACGTCACAAATTAGGTCACACACAGAATATTAAATACATACTTATAGTATTCTTGTGCTCATTTTATACTCAAACTTTATGAAAAATCTAGCTTCACTGGCGGTATTAGATACGATTTAATAATGATTCTTGATAGTGGCATACTATCTGAGCCACCTTGTATTTTTATTTAAGCAGCAAAACATCACGACTACGACATGCTATAGATTTTACTCCATATTCCGTCTCGCGTGGATATGTGAGAATTAAGGCCCTGAAACTCTACAGCAGGGAATTTCCAACAGAATACTCATATCACAACTTCCTGTTCATAGTTTCATTCGAGAATAATACTGATATTTTCACATACGCAAACCTGAACTTTGGTGTTGTTATACCACTTTCAGCAATTGACAACCTCAACGTTCTTCCAAACTAACAATTATAATTATGTACAATAAACAATTTACAATAAACGTCTATTACAGCATCTAAAAACGCTCCGCAAACTCAACCACGAGTGAGCAAGGTACTGTAAAACGCACCATTGCTGGTACACTTTCTGTGGCAGTCCTCGCGCGTATGAAAGCGATTCTCATTTCCACCGCAACCGCCATACAGGAACTGCTTGCACGTCTGAGTTTGCTGATCAAAGTACCACTGATGCACGTAAGACGAACACGGTCCAGGTCCAGGCGGCAACCGACAAACGTCTACGAATCACAGTTCTGCTGGCTCACTTGCTGCTAACTGCATTTCAAGCTCCGTATTCCCTACTGCAGAACTGCTTATCATTATCTGAACATTTATATGCAATTTACAAAATAAATATGCAACGGGTAGAATCAAAATTCAGACCAGACATCACAGAACACAAGAAGATGAAATTTACGTTACACCAAATATGCATCTTTTATTCGCCAAAAAACGGCAGCAAACACAAAAGCAACAAAAGAGAAAGCAGAGCATCTGCAAATAGCAACCATACATGGTTTCAAATAATATCTATAGAGTAATATCGAGTAATAATGGAG
>Ga0056116_1001152_pt1 | contig 10061 bp, 7 predicted proteins | sample WorMetOlspDAHAB2_FD_67352 | JGI IMG/M metagenome (GOLD analysis project Ga0056116, IMG submission 67352) | Marine gutless worms symbiont microbial communities from Max Planck institute for Marine Microbiology, Germany - Olavius sp. DAHAB.2 ...
GCGGCTGGGATTGAACCCGCGACTTCCAGTCGCAAGTCCAACGCCCTAACCACTGCGCCACCGAGCCACACTACAGAATGATGATGATGAAGGTTGTGTAGCGCCATGTTATCAGAAGATGCAGGAGCGATGGATGCTGATGATGGCAGTATAACTTTGGGTTCTTGCAACTAGCTGCATCCCACATTACAGAACAATATTTTGCTCCTGCATTTGATGATGTCCGCCTATTCAGCTGCTTTGCTTGTGTAATGGTGCAGGGCATTTGGGGTGCCATCTTCGTTAAGTGCAACATACTCTGGTGTCGATATCGCATGAAAAGCCGCCTCCAGAGGTGTCCCATCTTGGAGGTGCTCTTATACTTTTGAATATATTATTTATTGTCACATTATTAACTATTTTTTTACTGTCAATTTATCTTTTATATTTATATTTTTTGTATATTCTTGAGTACTATATGTAGTTGTTTACGATTGATGTAATAAATAACTACAATGCATGAGAATGTCAATTTGAAAAGCACTTTTTTATTTGTTTGTTTGATGTCGTGTGGGCATTTCTTATGTAACGGTATTGATGCACACGGCGTCATTTGATGTCGGACAAATTTTTCTACTCGTTACCGGAATTTCTCTCCCTGGATTATTAGCACTGTTTATCATTAGCCATTCATATTTTCTGACATTACTTTTTTCAGATGTTAGTAGATTACATTTAAACTTAATTTGGTGTGCCTGTGTGTTGTCATAGGTTCTGCTGGTGACTTTTGTTACTGTTATCATAGCATATCCGAACCCATACACCAGGTCTGATGAGAATGTCGTGTTGACTTTATAATTATAGTAATAGTTCAGTGATTATTTATGGCCACTGTAGTCCCATGTTGGCTCCAGTGATTATAACCAGTCTGAACATTCATGCCAAGCATAATCCTAATATCCCACACTGTTCATGGTCTAGGCTGAACTCAGCCGTGTCTGTGACAACGGCACCCGAGAGGCAACATATGTTTCTTGTAGCACTATATAAGTCTGCCTTACCTTTACCTTTTAAAACATTTATTCCATCGCCTCGTTTCCTGGCTGAGTGTCATAAAAATCCAGCATAATCAAGAGTACCTTTCGTTGTGTTAGGTTTTTGCTGTGCTGTGTATTTTTTTCTAGGTTTTTTTTATTAACTTTCTCACATTGCTGTATTTTTAACTTGCTCACTAATATCAACCTTTAATCAAACTGTAATTTATAAAGGTATGATTAGCGGAATTGTGCTGAAGAAGAAGATTTTGCATAGACTAACATGAAGTCATCCCTTTTGTGACATTTGAGCTTACAATCGTTAGACTTAATTAGACTAGCACACAAATCATATTGGCTGTGTGGTTACTTACTTACTTACTTGCTTAATTCGCTTACTTACTGGTTTTTTCCACTGAAGTAACATCATTTTTGTGTGTGTTTAGAATGAACACGAGCTCGCTGATACGGCAGCTGGTGCGAATGTGCGGCCGTGAAGACGAAACCGATATCTGGTGAATTTTCACATGCTCTACTAAATCCTGTTTTCATTAAATAGGTGTGACTACGATTGTTAGTTGGACTCGACTCACCACACTTTGTCAGTTTCAATGTCGTCGTTTGAAAATTTGTCGTCGAGTGACGAATCTCGGTCAAGTCTCGATTTCGCTGAACCTGTCTGCACTGCTGTTGCAAATATATTTCGATCATATTGCTAAATAGCCTTACTGCTACCTTTCTGTTGTCTTTCCATTGCGTTAAAACCATCGATGCGTTTTGTGTGCAGTGCATACGAGAGGCCAGTGTCTGAGGATGGATCGAGCATGGAGATGGGCAGTGCTCTGCTGAACGGAAGTGGAATCCGAGCTGTCTGGATGCTGATGCTTGCCCTGCTTTTCAAGATGGTGTCCACCATCTTCACTTACGGCATCAAGGTACTCCAAACCATCATCATCATCATCATTACAGTAGCGGTTTTATGTTAGGGCCGGGGGAGGGTACAGCCCTATCCCCAGTTTTCAGCCAACCCTCTTCCCATTTGTGTGGTGATATATGTTTTGCTCCATCCTGAAATTTAAGACCAAGCCATAAATGATTCACAAATGCCACCATTGTGTTTACAATTTGTTAAGTTATTTAACATTTTGCTTTAGCTTTTCGGGGTTTTGTCCCCCCAGACTCCCTCTTTTGGCCCCCTTTGAAAAGTTGCTGGATCCACCCTAGGCCCTCGCGGGGCCATTGCCCCTAGATTTTTTTTGTCTAGAACAGCTACTGATTATCATCATTGTTGTCATCATCAGTAAAAATTCCTACAGCGCCTAGGTCACAATAAGAACGTAAGCGATGCATAAAGCGTAGTAAGCCTTAAAACAGATCCCATAAAAAGAAAGTCATAATTGCATTTCTAATCATGTTAAATGTTAAAATTTGGATTAAATGACAATAGAATTTCAATAAAGCATAGCAGAGCTGTTGTTTCGAGAAGATGCAGTGGTTAAACAGTCAACATTCGTTGCTGCTGTTATAAATGCCGTCTGCATTTACAGTTAATTGGTGACAACACCGAACCCTCTGCTGCCTGGTATTGCTCATCGGGTATTGAGTATTTATTGTGTCGGGTTAAAGTACATGTTGTTCAGTTTCCTTAAATTGTTACTAGCAAATGTTGGTTAGTAATTTAGTTATATAACGAATAAGCCATTAAGCCTGAAGAAAGTTGCAGCTGTAGGGAACAGTGAAGTAGGACGGGAAACTGCGTCTGAACAAAAACGGCTTCAGCCTCTTCTTGGGAAAGTTTGTAGAGGTGGTACTGAAGTGACATGTATTCCCAGCCGCCACGAGCCGTAGCTGAGGCTGCATATGGGTCTAGTGTTTAAGTCGGTGTTGTTTGATCTGGTAGATTCCTGCGGGTCTGTTTATACCGAGCATGGCTATCGGAGCGATATGTGGTCGCTTGATTGGCGTTGGAATGGAACAGCTCGCTTTGTAAGTTTTTCTCATTTGTGTTAATCGGTCTGTTGTGAAACTTTGGGTTATTTGTAGATCTAGTTTTGTATATCCTTGGAGCCGGTTACACATATAAGCTGTTTAACCACCCAGTTAGTTAACCTCCGGTTTAGAGTTAACCGGTGCTTTGAAGTTAAAAGGTAAGGTAGGGTTTAGCGGTGCTGTTGTCACAGACAGGGCCAGCGTACAGCCTAGTCTGCAACCCAACCCCGCGGTCACGGACTTTTGCCTGTAGCCGTGCAGCCGTATGTAGCCCTAGTCTGCCATTTTAGTGGTCTCTACTGTAGACCTTTAGGCCTCATTACATTTCCGGCATTGCAGCAACCTTAGTTAAATAACTGAGCAGTTAACTAGTGAACCGACCTTAAATACGTTATAGTTGTCATCATTCGTAAGGATGCTGAGCATTCACATCCACTGGTTCTGTTAATATGGTGTCTCAGCTTCATAGCCACCCCACCTATATATAGTGCATTAGAGGCTTTGGCTGTAATATGTTATATTAATATAATACTAATACATTTTTTATTAATAGTACAATGAAGAAACAGAATGATAGGCTCTGTATAATACTTATAATCACAATATTAATAATAATTATAATCATCAAACAATTTGTATTTCCTTTTGTAACTTTTGAGCCACCAGGAGTTTCCCTGGTAAAAAATAAAAATAATGATGATGTCATATATAAGTTATATAACACGCTAAATTCGCCTATGCGCAGTCAGTAGGCAGTATGGAAGAGCAACGTCTATAGCTTCTTTCGGCAAAAAAAGGTCCTCTGAGATGTCTTGTGAGCGCAAGTCAACTGGCAGACTATTCTACACAGCAGGACCATTGACAGAAAACGCGCGAACGTCTCCGTAGTTATTATTATTATTAACGAAGTACTGTTTATAGTGACACTGTCATGAATAACATTACAGGGGCACTTTACACAGTTAATGGTTGGTAAAAACAACTAAACGAAACGAAGTGCAGCCGGGCAAAGTTAGTGTTACAGAGTCAGTTAAAAATGCCATATCTTCAGGTGGCCCCGGAATGACAGAAGTTATGGTGCATCCCTGACGGCTGGTGGAAGACTGTTCCAAGCACGTGCAGCTGCCACGGGAAACGCACGGTCGCCGAGCGTCGAGCGTATGGTCGGCCTAACCACCCGAGTTGGAGAGTCAGCAGACCGGATGTGAAGGCGGTTGCCATCACCAGACGTGAGGGACAGGTCGTCTCCGAGGTACGGCTGTGCCTTGCCGTGAAGACACAGTACGTCAACACACATAACTTGTACTTGATATGGTCAGCGACACGCAACCAGTGGCGGTCCCTGAGCAATGAAGAGATGTGGTCGGTTCTTCTGGCTGTAAAAATCAGGCGGGCGGCGTTACTTGTCCGTTGAAGTTCATGCTGGTTAGTGGAATGTATAGTTATATGTGCATTGTTTTGCAGCCACTACCGGTCGTATGGGATATTTGCCGAGATGTGCAATGGTGGACATACGTGTGTCACTCCGGGTCTGTACGCAATGGTTGGTGCGGCAGCCACGCTGGGAGGCGTCACCAGAATGACTGGTTGGTCTCGTCCGATTATTTGAACCGCCAAAACCGGTTTCAGTTTCATTTGTTCGGTTTCACATTTGTTTAAGTAGGAAGACTTCTGGTAAGAGTCAGGGCAGATTTGTGGATGGGTTGCTAGACTGAAAGCAGTGAGTCTCGGGGTTGCATTTAAAAGCATAAGTGAGTGACTTGTTTATTCTGATAAAAGCGGTTTTTGTTTCTTTTGACGTACAGTGTGCCTGCAGAAGTTACTTGTCTGGTGAAGTTAGCAAATTCTCGTTCTTGTATGCTTAAACTGCAGTGTCGTAGTCCTCTGAACTGACCTATATTATGTCGGGTGCGGCATAAAACTCTACTCACTGATTCACTACTGCTCGGAGCATATAACAAATTTTGGGGTTAGGACAATTTTAATACATTGGGGGAATTTTGAATAAGTCCACCTCGTAAGACGAAACTGAATTGGTTTCGCTTGTTTTTTTTTCGTTTTGTGTGTTTTTTTCGTGTATACTTTATATTTGTCAGTATCAGTCAAGCAACTGCTGTTGAAGACCACCATATCCACTGTGGCTGGAGGGACATTAGTCTCAACAGTAAAATAATAATAAAATCGTTTATTTGCATATGTCACATTGCATTGGCTCACATATTCATTATTCAAGCATGCCAAAGTATAGCAAGGAACGTTGCATGTGAGATAAAACTTCAACTAAAGTCTACTTTTTACGTGTATGTGTGTGTCTTTGCTGTTCAGTGTCGTTAGTGGTGATAATGTTCGAGTTAACTGGAGGTCTTCAGTACATCGTTCCGCTAATGGTTGCCGTCATGACCGCTAAGTGGGTGGCCGACTCTCTCGGCCGAGAAGGAATGTATCCTTTGTGATGCAGTCATTGCAGTACAGACAGCAGTATGGTTCCACTTGGGTGGTTAATTCAGCTTGGTTTTGCAGAGAGGACGAAAAAGTTGGCCCCTTCCAAGTTTTCAGTAAATCATACGGCACTGAAGCATGCCGATGAGGTATTTTTTGGTCAGATTCGAGTATCAAGGAGTGCTACATATTATCGGTTTTATTAAACATTCATTGCACGACATAGTTTGGGACATTTTTACTGTGTGTGAGCTATAAAGCTGCGATATTTGACTATAACTGATCAGTTATGGTTTCATGTCTTAGTATAATCGGTGTGGGAGTTACTGGAACAAAAAAGTTAACATTTCTCATCATATGGTTCAATTCTTGTATTCATTTTTGTCACTGCTACCTGTTGTTGCATTATATTTCTGGATGTGTGCAATGTATATAAAGAAAAAAGAAATATTTGACATTTTTATGGGCCTCCCTGTTTACAGTATCAGCACGGTGTTTTTTGATACTATCCGTACGGCGTGCATTGGTCAGGTTGCTTTACATTGGTTTTTCGTTGACCTTTGACCTGTTCAGCTACGACGCCCACATAGGTCTGGGTGGCTATCCGTACCTCGATCTGAAGCAGGAGTTCAACTATACTACTCTGGCGTCGGACGTCATGAGGCCGAGGTAAATGTTTCATTATCATTTTCACATATTATTCGTTGCGTTGTAAGCTAAATCTCAAATGTATGTGGTGACGCTCGTACCTCACAGAGGTCTGCTGGTAGTTGACGATTGTTGTTGGCACTGACCGGTGACAGTATGCTGCCATACGCGAAAATATTGCCAATTAACGTTCAGGTTAATTTGGAATGGTACACCAGCATAGTTTTTAACTATAATATTAGCAGCTAATGGCACGTGAAATAAGGGAAAACGTACGTACTACGGAATACATTGTACACAAGGATACATACCCGTTTTTATTGCATTCTGTTTTTTTTTCAGTTGGTCGTATGTTGGTTCAGCACTGGCGTTTATGCGTTGTAGACACTCGGAAGAATCTCTCTCCGTTATTACGCAAGATACCATGACCATCCGTGAAATTGGTGAGATATTTTTCCAGGATTTTTTTGTTCTTTTTAAAGGTTTTTCTGTCACCGTCACAGATTTTTTACCTCTCACAGAGGTTCACTGGTGTGTGCATTGTTTATGCTTTGGACTGGATTATGTGATTTTTGGATATTGTAAACAATTACTTTTGCTTTAGAAAAACTATGTGATGTATTGAGCAGATAGGCCCCTCGCCTCCATTTTTGGAGGTGAGGGACTGGTGATTGTCTAGAGGTTAAGAGGGAATATTATCAGAACTGTTTTATATATTGCCAACGTGCTACCTCTTTAATGGGCACAGTTAACAAAAACAGTTCATACAGCCAGGTTGGGCCTTGAGTTTGTCTTTTTATGTTTTTTAGGTTGAATGATTTATCTTTATGTTTGTGTATGTTTTGTTTTACCTTTGTCAGTTGAGTCGTTTCCATTCATGTTTTGGCGCTGGCGTAACAAACTTAAATGAGCCCCCTTCGAGCTGTTTGCTGCCTCCTCGTAATACTGCGGGTTAGGAGCTGGCTCCAACCCTTTAAGGGCCATTGTGAACAAAAAGCAATGCGAGACAAGGGGGTTATTTATGTCGCTGGTTATCCACTACTGAATAGGAGATGTACAAGACTCCCAGATGTGGTGTATTTGCAAGTAACTCTGTGATCCACATCTGAGCGCTTAGTGGTCGAGTTACTGACGATAGGCGCTACACAAGTACCACTTGCTTTCTGTTCCTTTCTATTTCCCAAAACGCAAACTATAACTTCTAAAGGCACAATATAGCCTAACTGTGCTGAAAGTGCCGTTAAACTCCAATCAATCAATCAGATAGAAAGAAAAAATAGTCGCAAAATGATATTTTTATGCAGCTGATATTATTGTCAAGATCATGTCATTAACTTGTCGCAATACAACCAGACCTGCTAGCAAGAGAACAGTCGTAAAAACTCGGCTGATAATTACATAGAAACGAGAGAGATAAACAATAAAGTGCAACGTGGTGTTTGTTTTTGTGAAACTGCTGGTAGATCATTAGTGGTTAGGACGTTGGTCTTTGGCTGGCGGATTTTTCCTGATTTGTGCCCAAGCTATGGTTGACAGGTGACCACAGGTGGGTCGACCAATTAAGCAAACTCAGCCTTCCGTCTGTCCGGGGTCGGTAAATGACTAGTCATCCTTGTAAATACATGGATTTAATTTGGGTGGAGGCCAAAATCTGTTAGCGTGGGCTTGGACTGCGGCTAAGGCTGTACACTGACTCTGTCAGTGACGCACAGCTATGCTTTTTCCTCTGCCTTTTTGGATTGACTGATTGGTGTGTTAGTTAATTAGTTGGTACGTAATGTTGCAGAGCAATTGCTGCGAAATACCGATTATCAGGGATTTCCGGTCGTCATTTCACAGGAGTTGCGGTTTCTTGTCGGCTACGTTTCAAGGCGTGATCTCACTGTTGCTATCGGTCTGTCACATTAAGCTCTTTCTCACTGCTAAATTTTTACTGCAGTGAATATTTCGGCGTTCCATATTCACTTATTATACCCATGTCACACATTTGGGCACGGTAATTGATGACGTCACATATTACGTAGAATATTTAATACCAACGTATAGAATCCTGTTGCTTCTATCGCTGTCAAAATTTGATGAACAGCTCTTGCCTTGTTGGCAGTTTTAATACAATTTGCCAAGAATTTGGTAGATAGTTACTTTTTTTGGATTACACTTTATATGGCATTTTTTGAGTGTTAGTGTATTGTTTTCATGCTTCCTGCGCTGGCCCTGAATTAAACGCTGATTTTGAAACAGCCTTGAATTTTAACACACTGAAAAATTGCTTAAATTTTTTTTGAAAATGAGACGAAGGCCTTGAAAGTTCGGACTGTGGCTGAAGCCTTTCAAACGTCCAATGGAAGCGACTGAAAGTCGATGGCAAGACTTAGTTGCGGACTCGGGACTAGCTGAAATGTTTTCTGTTGGTAGAAGCACTGACTGCTTTTGTTGTATGATACTGACAGATTGTGGATCAAGGGCGTTAAATTGTCCACGCATTCTTTAATGAAAAGACCTTCATGGGCCTAAAGTTGTGTTGTACAGTAGGTGCAGGAACCGTGTGTTGTATACTTTTGCTGCTGTGCGTGTTTTGAGCAGCAAATGCATACAAGCACATTGAGGGTGTCGTCAGTAACTCTCGCGTATATTTCACATACCACATGCCGTCCAATACTACCGGCCTCGGGCCAGAACCTCTCCGACTCTGGAGGATATTAGATATGGTATGCGATGTCTGCTTTGTCGTTATCTTTTTTACATTGCAGTCGAGATTGCTTTACTTTTCAAACGGAAAATTTTTTTCGTAGGATTTGTTGTAGCCATCAGCCTTATGCTGTGACGTCCAGACATTGAAATAAGCAAGTTGAAGCAGCCCAAGCCCGCGGTCACGCACTTTGGCCTGTAGCCAAACAGCCACACGTAGTCCTAGTCTGCCGTTTTAAAGGTCTTCACTTCCGTAATCCATGTAAATACATAGTAACTTATTTGCCGACCTTGGGGGGATGCAAGGCTGAGTTGGCGTAGTTGGCTGACCCATAGCGGACAGTTTACCTGTCAACCATAGATCGGGTGCAAGGCAGGGAAAGTCGTCCGCTGGCCAAAGGCAGACACTGAGCTACGCCGCCAAGCATGGCATAATTGTGCGGAAAGTGCCGTTAAATCCCAACCAACCAATTGGTATCACCCACAACCAGTTCGTGTGACCCAGAAAGTTTTTCTTTGGTGGTTGGTGTTAGTGACAAGGCTGTCAGTGCTGAAGTGTGATCGCGGTGCGATTCAATGTTCACTGTGTAGGCGCCAACGTCGGTGATTGATCAGACGCCGATGGAGACCGTGATTGACATGTTTCGTAAACTCGGACTCCATCAAGTCCTCGTTACGCAGAACGGGTGAGTCGCTTCGTGAGACGTTGCCGCGTTGAAGTTACGAACATTTGTAACTCGCACATCTTACGGCCTTAGCTGAGCGCGGGCGTGTGTGTCTGACAGAACAGAAATATTTTCAGTATGTGGTGGAAATTGACCAGATATAGAGAAAGGAGCACGCAGTTATGGAGGTAGCGAGTACCAACTGACAGGTCCAAATCTGATAATTCTTAATGCAGAGATGTATACGCTCAGTTCCACACATAACTGTTTGCAGCTATGCGTGTTATTACAACGTTACAAATGTACACAGCTGCGGCATAGTATACCTCCAGCATGACGGCAATGTCTATTGAAGACAGTATGACGTCACTGTCACCCCATGTATTTTATGCAAACGGACCTAAGTTATGACCACAGTTTAGATGAATTAGGAGTTGGAACCAGTTGTGAAACTTTGGCAAAAATGCATGATAAAAAGAACGTGGTAGGACCTATGCAGTGATCTATGGCATAGCTTGGGTATGATTAACGATCTTAGTTACAGTAATCTTATACGTGGAAAATGACGTCAACCCAGTGACGTCATTTTGTCTACAGTAGTAAACGCCGCCATGTTGTA
>Ga0056116_1001154_pt1 | contig 10057 bp, 8 predicted proteins | sample WorMetOlspDAHAB2_FD_67352 | JGI IMG/M metagenome (GOLD analysis project Ga0056116, IMG submission 67352) | Marine gutless worms symbiont microbial communities from Max Planck institute for Marine Microbiology, Germany - Olavius sp. DAHAB.2 ...
GCCCCCCTATACTCAAAAATCCTGGTGCCGCCCATGGCACCGGCCCTGTCTGCAACATGCAGCATTCACAGCGAGACTGCAAAGATCCATTCGGAGTTGCGTCGTCGCTGTCACCTGCGTTGCTAGAACCGAAACTGGTCAGTTGGACGTCGGTTCTCGGCGTGGTACTGTACAGATTGCCGGTCGTCCTTTATGTGTAGGTTTGCTTGAGAGCCGTAGTTTTCACTACCGCCGTCGTGTATAGACGAGTCATTCTCTGCAGGAAACACTGGAAGACTGGCTTTCCGGTCTCGACTGGCGCTGTAACAACGTCCACAGTACAGTTCACTGATGTATTTGCTGACATGATAATGATAGGTCTTTTTGATTTTAATTTGGTACGCCGTAGATAGATTTGCGTCTTAAGATTTAGATACATCCTCCCAATAGCCTATACGTATAGATAAAATAGATGTTCTAGCTAGGCTGTTATTAAATATCTGTTAGTGTTCACTCCACCTTATATTTCCTATACAAAAAAAAATTAACAAACTCATCAACAAAAAATATAGCCTAGTGCCTATATCTCATTACGTTAGCATCTATTATTATTATTCTGTATAATTCCATGCGGAAGATACAGCTATAAATACACTTTTACACAATAACTACAAGAAAGTTGATAAACATGCAAAATAGCATTTATTTACATGTGCTGCAAAAAAACGCTGAGAACATTGAAGCGGTGAATGTGGAGAACTGGAAAATGACAGGCAGAACGCCGAGTTTAAGGGGAAATAGTGCAAATCAAGGATTCACTGCTTTACTGGCATATTTCAATAGATTTATTGATTACTCGGTACTCGGTAGTGACTTAGATTTTTGAGCCACCCTATACAATAACTGCCGACGGTTGTTGGAATAACTGAAATGGCAGATAAGAGTTATATCAGAGCCAGTGACGGTTCTAGTCTAAAAAAATCTAGGGGGTACGGCCCCTGCGAGGGTCTGTGGCTGTGCCTCCAGTATAGAGTCCATGGGGCGGATCCAGAAATGTTTCAAAAGGGCCAAATGAGGGGGTCTGGGAAAAGTTCCCAGTAAGGTCCAGAAGCAAGGCTCGGTATAGGGATATGCAGCACGAAGTCCCCCAGAAGCTGAAGCAAAATGTTACATTATTATACAAATTTTAGCGTTCTACTGTATAGAAAAAAAAATCAGGATTTAATAGGGGAGGGGATGAGCTAAACTAATGGCCGTTAAAGCAGACGTATAGTCTTATGCAGGTGTATCAAAGAACATATTTAATCTTAAGTGGTATTTAAATCTGGAGCTAAGTGCCACCAAACTTAGAAGCGACATTTGCACCATGGGCTTGAAATCGAATCACCGAATAAGTGACGCCTCACCCGACACAATATATATCATTTCGGAGGCGGACACAAGAGACGACAATCGTGATATAGCTATGAGGTCTAGGGACCTGGGGGACTTCGTTCTCCTGAAGCTGAAACAAAAATTTTACAAATGTTAACGTCAGTGGTGGCATGTCTGACTCATTTATGGCTTAGTTTTAACTTTCAGTTTGGAGCAATTCATACCTCGCCACAAAAGTGGGGAAGCTACCTGAAAACTTGGGGAGGGCTAGCTGTGCTTACCCCGGCCCCCACCCTACAACCGCCACTGATCAAACTAAGCATGTAGACCTATGAGGGTACTCACCAATATCGACAACAAATGCGCACGAAAACGACTATCAAAACGATGATCACGCTGCCACCCACCGATAATCCGATAATCCAATCTTCAAACATACAACGCAAAATGTCAACCAAACAAACTATAGTACAGGCTTTCACATAGTAGCCTAACTATTTACACTAATTAAGCCTCTTCAAACCAGTTGGATAATTTCATACCTTTTATCTTTATCTCCGTGTCCTGGAGCTCACAATTAGGGGCTATATGTACAGGGTGGCCCAAAAAAGTAAGCCACTATCACGAACCATCATTAAATCTTATTAAAACCCGCCATTAAGACTAGATTTTTCATCAATTTAGACTACAAAATGAGCACAAGAATACAGTAAGTCTGCACTACATATTCTATGTGTGACCTAATTTGTGACGTTGTCACTTGCTGTGTTTGAAGCTGTGATAGGGTAAAATCAACGCATCTGATAAAATCATGTTTGAAAACCCAGAAAGAGAAAATATAGAAATAAAAAAATATTTTGCATATTTTTCCATCTAGAAAATCGTTTAGACATAGAATTCACAGTTTGCTAAGGCGAGCTGATACCAGACGAAGTGCTGACATCATTTATCGTATCTGACGCATATCGCTAGTTTGCGGGTCAGGCAGAGTTATTGAGGTCAGAAAGCAGGTCACGCATAGAATATCTAATACCAACGAATAATATTACATTGCTTGATTCATACTTTAATTTGACGAACAAATCTAATCTCGTTGACAGTCTTTAATACGATTTAAAACGATTTTTTGATCATTTGATAGTGGCTTACTTTTTTAGGCCACCCTGTATGTAGGTATGTATGTTAACATACAGGGTGGTCCAAAAAATAAGCCACTAAACCAACTTGTCAATGTCGTATTACAGTCTGTCAATGAGGCTATGTTTAAGGTTTTTCATCAGTTTCCACGTATAATAAAAGCATGAGAACACCATAAGTTGGTATTAAATATTCGACGTATGAAGCAATATGCAACTTCGTCGAATACTGTGCTATGGGTAAATGTGTATACTGCATGTGATGTGAGTAACATCATAAATGAAGACCTGAAAACAGAAAACGTGAGTTAACGATTTTTTTGTATGAAATTCTATCTAAGCTAATGCTATCTTGTTTGATACTTTAATTAAGTCTCATCGGCAGGTTTCAATACGAGTTATTGATAATTTGCTAGTGGCTACCCTTTGTGGACCACGCCACCATGACCACGAGCGAAGGCCTAAATAGAGTGTTTGACAAACGACTAGAAATTAATGTTTCGTGTAGGGTGTTACCTATGGAATCGACCTGAAGCGGGGCCGTTGTACGTGCAACTGACACTGAATGAGACGACGTCGATTGGTCTGATGACAGCGTGGCGTTTCCTTCTGTCGTGTCTGCACTAGAGTTAGATGCCGGCGTTACTTGTAATCTCTGAGTCACTAACGTGATGGTCACTGCGGTTTTCGACAGCGTGGAGCTCGTTAATGTCGTAGTCGTCGACGTACCCACAGCTCGCTTAATACGCCGTCTATCTGAATACCAGATTACCCAACAAACTGCCTTTGCAGTAGCCGAACAGCAAACATTATTGAAATTTGAAACGCAGTGATCAGCGTTCAACCAGGACGAACTCTCATATTAACATTGTTTAGGTTTAGCCATTTAAATGTTGGTGGATGTTTAACTTTACCATTAAACACCCTCTTTTATTGCTGGCCAAAGCAAATAATCAGGTGGCTAAAAGTAGGCCTACAGAGTACAGAGTACAGAGTGAATCTTATTGAAAGTCAATAAACGGGTTACATATACATTAGCCTACTATCATGCCAATATTAGTTTTCGATATTTGTGCGTTTTTCTACCGGCCGTTTCATGGGCGAAGCCAGCGGGGGGGGGAGCAGGGGGGGCAGCTGCCCCCGTGCCCTATGTCTGCCCCCGGCTGCCCCCAGAGCCTTTCCGACATGTGATGTGTGCCCTCAACGGCCGTTTTTTTATCTGATGTGTTTTGAATAGACCACCCGATGTCTTGACAGCTTAACCGATCGATTTAGGCCTATACTACTTACTTCATGCGGTCCAGACACCGCCGAAGTCTCCTGATTCCAGATTTATTTCGTTTGTCGGATCTATATAGTAGCCTATATATAGCGCGGTTTTCGAAATATTGACTTGCCAAAGTTTAAATTTTAATAAATTTAGCTGGATAAGCCCACAATAGGCCTAGAGCTGTTTTAGGGCTCTTCGACTCAGAGTTCGAGACGGAGACCCCATAGATGCCTTGCCCCTCCCCGTGCCCCTGCCTTTGCCCCCACACTGACCTTGCGAAAAAAAAGTCTGGCTTCGCCCATGTACCGTTTTTGGTGAAAATAAAGCCGATGAATGTACATTTGATGTGAAGTGAGAATTATGGTAAACTGTAGCCTACAGCTACAGTTTGCCATAATTCTCACTGTGTGCCATCTATTCTTAGAAAATAGAAACTATATCCACTACGTCAATTATTAAGCAAAATAGTAGCCTAAAAGTTTGACTTACGGGGATAGCTGTTAGCGTCCGTTGTCGCCATATACAGAACAAACAGGATGACAGCCCAAACCCCCTTCACGTCTACGACCTCCATGCTTGTTGTCGAACGACGTAAACAGTCCACTAGCCTATCCTGCCGAATGCCAAGGATGCGACCGACAAAATAATGTGTCTGCGAGTTGTTTATGTAAAAATTATAAACAACGTTAACTCAAACCATATATCTTTACGCAGCACAGTTTAATCGCATGTACACTATATTTTAAAATGAAGCGTATGTCTGCACATTAAACCGTGAATTCCAGGTATCTATATACATGCTACACTTAACCAGACAGGCCTATACTACTGCGCACGCTTTTACGACATATCAGCCTTTGTCGCGAAGAGGTGAACCTTTGTTAAGCAGTGGACCGAAACTGAGGCGGTCATTCCGTGTTATTTTAGCCGAGCGTCGTGTGCAAGCCAAAATAGTCAAAAAATCGTCAGCGACAGAAAATGCAGAACTAACGTGCAAGTGTGAAAATAGAGGATCCAACTTTTTAATACAGGTTGCGATAAAATTACGTCATGTAAACTGTGTTGTAAGTTGCCTGGTTGGTTGACCCACAGCGGACACCTTACCCACGAAGTGGTCACATGTCAACCATAGATCATCATCAGGCGTATATAGATGAGGGAAAGTTCGCCAGTCAAAGACCGACGTCCTAACCACTGAGCCACACCGCCAACTGAGCACACGGTCTCACACACACAAAAACATAACTACACCGGCATGTTAAAAAAATTAAAAATTAAGTTTGAGCCGAAAGAGCATGCTTGTTAGCAAATCAGAAGAGCAACCAAAAATTCAAGTTCATATTTCATCCTTTTTGAAAAAATGCTGCATAATCATTGCTCGCATGCTATATGAATGATCCGACATTTTGATCGGTTTTACTAACAGTAGCGTCAAAAGTATCACAGCGATAGTCACCTACACAGAACTCATGCCGATGCACGACGGGGTTGCTATGAATAACGACACTAACGTACACTTCAGCTACAGCAATAGTATAAAACGTCGACTGGCCTAACTGTCGCGAAAATAAGTCTACGTGGCCTGGCGCCTTCAACTACACATCAAGTTTTAAAAAATGAACATGCATGAGAATTGATACAACAGTTTGACGACTTCTTCGCCAAGATGACCTTGTACGGACGTCGTTTTCTGGCACAATGATGTTCTCTTAAGTTATTTACACTGCCAAAAAGACTAGCACCATTTGCACTCACTGTGATAACTCATAAAAACATTACACGAGCTCGTTGTGTATCATCTGCGCTGCCGAGCCGGAAATTGACGCCTATTAACGTATTCGCGCAACGAAATGAAACAAAACAGTTTTTAAACAGTTTTGTTTCAGTTTCATTTCGCTGTGTGGACGGACATGGTAGACCGCATATGCGTCATCAACGGCTTGGAACCGTTCTTGGCGACCGTGTAGACGGAGTGTTACCCAACCAGACATGTGGCATGGTGTCCGTGTGCGGTTCTGGGTGGTCTCGTGCACATGGCCCTCTACCTTTTGCATTGACCACAGAAACACGATGTAAAAGTTTTTCTTATGTGGCCCATGTAGCCTAACTTAAATTCCAAGATCGCACACAACATAATAAATAGTGTATACACACACTACACACGGTTTTTTACTACCCAGCATATTAAAAAGTAGGCATTTCTCGTCCGGTCAATGTGCATGAAATTCTTCTCAACCGTTCAATACGGGCGTTCTTTCAGCAGTTCATGCATATCACACCGAGTTCCGCCATGAATGATTTCATACACTGACTCAAGTGCCACATTTGTACAGAGTAATTCAGCATTTTTGAAGCTAGGCCTACCTTTGACGATCTACTGTGAACTTTCCTCGATTTACAGCGGCTCTTCATTCCATATCGACGTTCACAATATGTATGAATCATACGTAACAGACTTCTATCCTACTCTGATGACCACAGCATCATAATGTTAAGCTTGGGCAATTTACCGTCTGTAATTAATTAACACAAAACAGGTCAGTGTACGAGCTGTGAAACACAACTGGAAACATTTTCTATTTCTGGGTTTCAAGTTCACAGCCATTCTAAGAATTCAGAAATTTTCATAACTAGAAAACTGAATCATTCTATTTTCAGCAGAAGTGGCAATGTGACGTTGCAACGTGTTTTCACCAGTATACGGACGCATAACAAGACCGGAGTCGATGACCCCAGTGTGGGTCAAACTAGACACCTGCTGGGCCAAATGGTTGAAACCTCACCTCACTCTTCAGCCACTCCTACACTGTTCATGATTCAAGCATGGTTTACTGTCAGATAGCTCTGTCGTGTGGTAGACTTGAACTGAAGACAGCAGCTGGACATGCAGGTCCGAGTTACAACGCAACAGTCTAGTCCCAGAATTTTATCAGACCATCCCAACCAGCTGTAGCCACCTTCGACGTTTCATGCGGATGCCACAGAGCGCTGCTGCAGACAGCGTCGTGAGCCTGGAACTTGCTGTACAGCTTCTGCGTCTTCCAGTCCCAGATAAACAGCTTCCCATCGGCATCGCCAGACACCAGATAGCTGCAGCAACGTCAAGAACTAACAGACTTCAATTACGTGGTTGAAGCATAGGAGGGTTTTTTGGCTACAGAATGCCAATACTGACTGACATACTCGAAAAAAGATGTCACTAATGTTGACAACAAGCTGAAAAATCTCACAGACAACTAAAAATTAAAGAGGCAAAATCATTAACGTTAACGTCTTCAATTCTCAAAATCACCCAAATTCTGGTACACAACAACATTAATAATACATTTAGTGATCCAAATAAAAATAATGAAATACAAGGTACCTTTGTAATCTAAGATGGTTATAGCCTGCAACTTTAAATAAAATGATTCAAATATGCAAACAATATCACAAATAAAAAATGTTCTAGTTAGGTTGGCGGCGTGGCTCAGTGGTAAGGACGTCGGTCTGTAGCTGGCAGACTTTCCCTGATCCATGGTTGTCGTGTGACCACTTCGTGGGCAAGGCGTCCGCTATGGGTCAAACCAACTAGGCCAACTCAGCCTACTACCCTCAGTGGGACGCGGAATGAGTAGTATATCAGTAGCTGGATGGATGAAACTGTTAGCAGCAGTGTTGCCCTCTAGCGAATGCTTATACGAAGGAAAGGCAGATCTGAGTGCTTAGTGGTCGAGTTACTGATGATAGGCACTATACAAGTCCAATTTCCTTTTCCTTTTCTTTCCTAGTCTTAAATTTAGTATTAGATCCACATAATTATGTGTATTTGAAAATGAAGATGAAAACTGTATGCACCTCATTTCTGGCGAGAAATCCAGACCACACGCATAGCCAGCAACCATGTGTCCTTTAAAGACCTTCTTGCGCATGAACTTGAAATGGTTAAGAGCATTGAAGACCACAATCTGGTTATCCATTGATTGACATGCTAGCCACTTTCCTGCACGTAACAGTTAACAAAACGAATTTCATATACCAGCATTTCTGGGAACATCATCAAAACCGTTTCAAAAATCAGTATGCTATGATACTCGACATGAGGCGATAGGTGGGGCATCTGGCGAGAAAATATGCGGAATGACATTGAAGTATAGAGCTAATGCGACCGGCAACGTGACTTCAATGACAATGTTGATAACACCAGCATTTCACATACTCTAAGAAAACTTGTGCACACCTACCAGTGCACATCCAGGCGCGTAAATGTTCGAGAACAAAGTGTTAATTAACAGCAAACAGCCATAAATTAGACCTGCACTACTAAGAATAAATCTACAGGCCTACATCAAACTAAATTTGAAATAAATAGTCAATGTGGCATGTTGTAATCTTGACATCAGAAAACAAATTCAGGTTACCATTAGGTGATAACGCAACGGCCGGCATGGAGTGCATCGAAGGATCGGCAATATATTTGAAGTCGACTGGAATATCCCTGCAAACAATCAGAAACTGCATCGAGTATTCACTGTATTCACAACAGTCAACAAATCCGTCACCAACAAATGCAGGTCTATAATTTTTGTATGCAATCACTTCACCAATTAACTCTGTGCTCACTCATTTTAAATCATATATCCTATTATTGTTGCTTCTTGCTCTTTTTCACTGTCACACTCGTAGGAACTTCGTCATGCTGACAGTTTCACGCCACCTCTGCCTGTCTAAAGTAAGTAAGTAAGTAAGTAACGTGGATTTATATAGCGCATTACGTCTTCACCTTTAATGCGCTAGACGTGTAGACAGCTCAAGAAAAATGTGTCTTTAAAAGTCGTCTGAAAGTCGTTGTGTTGACGGTGGGGTCACGCAGGTCATCGGGCCAGCAACAGCAAATGCCCAACGGCCGTACATGCTGAGCCAATGTCGCATACAGACGGCCACGTGCAGCGCATTGTTGAGTGGCAGGACTTCGGAGATCCTCTTCAATCGTCTGAAGCCAAGTGTTTGCTGGTCGACCATGCCTGCATCTCCGTGGTCGTTCAAAAGCCCCCATAGTGACCTTCAGTTGAGGGAAACCGGGTAACATGGCAAAAATATTATTGATTTGGCATAATAATATAGGACAAGAAACAAATGCATAAGAATTTGTACCCCATGTAGTGATTAGTGTATTATTGTCAAGAAACGTTACAATTAACTGAATGAATGAGTCCATTTTCTACAGCTTACCATTCCCACACTCGGAGACTTTTGTCATCTGAAGTTGAAACAAATCGTCGATTCTGATCGACAAATGTGATGGTGTTGACTGCACCAAGATGTCGGTCATATTCCTGCACTATCTCACCAGATCTTATATCCCACTGAAACGACAGCAAAAATACATTCAGTCAAACAATGTTATGTGTGTTTCAAACCAAACATCAGCAACAAGCTTTTAACATCGAGGAGCAAACCATCTTGTTGTTGCACCATCCTTTAACCTATCGACCATCGGCAGCTGAGCGTTTCCGACTGCCACCATTAACATTTGGAATGCGCTGCCACACAATTTCATTTCAGCATCATCCACTGAGTTGTTCTGTCATCATCTCAGAACTTTCCTTTTCCAGCAATGTTGTGATTGTTAGCATTTTACTAAACCAAGTAGTAGTCGTAATTCTTAGGTCACTATAATAAGACACACTTATCGACTGACTGATTAACATGGATCAAGCTTCAAAGCTGAGGCAAACCATAACTTAGAAGTGCAGGCCCTTAACAAGATGCCAGTTTTGGCTGCAAGGTAACAAACACGAGTTTAATCAATTACATGGTGTACCTTGTAGCACTTTCCTCCAAGCTTTGCATCTACCAAATTATACTTCTGGCAACAGAATGCAATGGCACTCTAGGTGGTAGGCAAGTTCTGATTAACTAGAATGTAAGTCAATATACAGGGTGGCCCAAAAAAAGTAAGCCACTACCAAATGCTAAAAAATTGCATATAATTGTATTAAAGCCTGCCAATGAGATTAGATTTATTCGTCAAATTAAAGTATGAATCAAGCACTATAATATTATTCGTTGGTATTAGATATTACGTGTGACCTACTTTCTGACCTTAATAACTGTGCCTGACTCGCAAACTAGCGATATTCGTCAGATGCGGTAAATGATGTCAGCACTTTCCCTGTTATCAGCTCGCCTTAGCAAGCTGTGAATTCTATGTGTAAATGATGTTTTCAATATAAATTTATGTAAAAAAATCTTTTATTTCCATATTTTCTGTCTTTTATCTGGTTTTCACACATGATTTTATCAAATGCATTGATTT
>Ga0056116_1001156_pt1 | contig 10055 bp, 8 predicted proteins | sample WorMetOlspDAHAB2_FD_67352 | JGI IMG/M metagenome (GOLD analysis project Ga0056116, IMG submission 67352) | Marine gutless worms symbiont microbial communities from Max Planck institute for Marine Microbiology, Germany - Olavius sp. DAHAB.2 ...
CCAAAAGTTAACCAAATTTGTCTGCTGCACATAGGCTACATCATGTCTAAAACATCATAAGGTTGATACTGGACAGTGATAATATACAGTTCTAATATTGGTTCTGACAATGGGGACATCTTTTGTTCAACTCACAAAACAAAACGTGTTAAGATATCTGCAGTGTAACAAAGCCTTCAACAGTAACATAAACAAAAAAAAACTAATACAAATTTGTCCCGAATGATAAAATTAAAGCTGAAAACAAAATGTGAAGTAAAGTATCACTGAATACCTGCATATGAAGGATCTCTCTCGAGGCCACAGCCACCATTAAGGTACAGTTGTGCCATGGCAGCTTGGAGCTGGTATACTGGATCATCCATGGCCGCATCGAATTCCCCGCCATCATCTTCATTGGTAGTGGTCACAGCCAGTTCGTACCAATCCACAGCAACAGCATATGAGCGCTCTCTACCAATACAGCAAATACTTCATCAAGTCGAGACTAACACTTCTTGTACAAAAATAACTTTGAGGTGTCGAATCAACTCGTTCAATGGCGCAGCAACGTGTTAAGATATCAATCAAAATAACAGAAATTAATGCCACGAAAGTCTGAACAGTGCTGTACTGGCATTTGCTAGGAGGCCTAGGATAATGTTGATGATGCTGCTGCAATGAAGCTGCCCCGTTAACACTGCATTTGCAAACAGACTGCCAGACGATCGCAACTGTCTGGTACGACGTTCATTCCTCACCCACAGTCCACAGTTGGGTTAAAGTGCATAATATGCTATGTGGGTTATGGACTTCTTGTTTTTAAGTGCCTGAAACCGAGCGTTGGAGGTTACAACACACCTCCAAAGTTGGATATTAGATGTTATCCTTTACAGGTGGGATAAATGACTGCATGTGGACTGTACCAAATAATGTGCATTAATCACAAAATTAATTTCTTTAATTGTGCTGTTAACATAAGAATAAAAAATTAATCGTTCAACAGCACTAAAAATTGAGCAACCTCTCTTACGTGGTAACAATGAACAGCTAACCAATGCAGACACAATGCTGAACCAACCTATTCACTCCAAGTCCGTTTCCCGATTCGTACGCTTTTGCCAGATAAATCATTGCGCTTCGGTCGCCAGCATTAGCAGCTATCTCCATGAACGTCACACCAATTTGTTCATTCTCAAGACACGCCTGCGTAAACAAACCACCAGCCTATTCATTCTGCCGTGAGACATCAAATCAACACATGGCCAATTTACCTACTGATACTCAAACAACGCAAACATAATGGTGATGGGAAACTGCTTTGTTTATACAGAATATACAACAGTAACTGTTAGACCCATGATACTTCTGGGAGCTCTGGAGGTGGCATCCCCCTGCAATAATACTGAAGTAAGTAAACATAAGTAAACAAAGTTGCAGCAATCCGATAACAAAATGCATACAGATGCAGATGCAACTTCACGGACTGAATCCAGCACCAGCATATGAGTAATAGAAGAAAGCAAAAAAACGATTATAGTATCCAAAAATAATGAAAGTCACTGCACAAGCATTACAAAGAATCGGAGAAGGAACGGTTGAAGAGATGAGACTTCAGGCATTTCCTAAAAACATTCAGTGACAGCAGTGAAGTGACTTTATGCGACAGTGTTTCACAGCTGGGAAGCAGCGACTGGAAAAGCTCAATAGTACAACGTTTTCTTGGAAGAATCTATAGACAAAGTGTTCTATATTCTACAGGCCTGCAGAACAACATAGAGAAGTTTACGTTGTTCTGACCAAACCAAACAATTATGCTAATATAAGACAAAAACATTTGCTGCCCGAGTTCAGTTGCTACAGTACGATGAAACTTGTTAACGCACATCGACAGTGATGCTGGCAAGCACATCCTGTGGTCTCTGCAAATAGATGTTTGCCATAGTCACGATAGCTTCCTTGACACCAAGCTGAGCTGCTTGCTGCTCATGGAACAGTGATGCTTGCAGGTCAGGTAGATCATCAGATCCAGGAGTAACGAACCGTCCCATTTCATGATATTTAGCAAGGTCGTGGTGCACCTGCAATACCATCAGTTGAGGTAAGTTTTTACATAACTAATTTTAATTAACTGTTAAAGTGCAGTTGTTTGTTCTGAAAAATATGCAACTGCATACTTTCACTTTTATTTATTTCACTTTTATTTATTGTTTACATTGTTTGTTCATGTTATCAACTGTTTGCTAATCTTCTTAGAAAAACAATAATCTGACAAGAATTGATGAATTTCATAGAAAAATGTCACTTTTACTTGTACAGTTGCGTCCAAATAACTGGAGGGCATAAACATCAAGATGGTCTAGCACACGCAATGAGCAGCTACAGTAGGAAATTAGTTTTAAAAACAATGCTGTCTTTTAGCTGCCACAAAATTAATGCTTTCTTGAAGATGGTAACATTAATTATTACATTACCACTGACAACTATAAAAGTACAATGTTACTAAAACACTGAAATTGTCCATTGTCACAAAATTATTTTGGAAACAGTTACTGCACTGCAAAAATTTCTTTGAGTAACAAAAAACTGGCTAACTTGGCCAAGAACTGAAGTGCTGAGTTTCAACTGCAGCTGGAAACTTCTCAAATCGATCTCATTGGCAACACAAGAAGGACGCGAGTTCATTCGTGTAGATGCATGGAAACGTGCACGCTCTTCCTCCTGACAGTCACACCATCAAATCAGTTGTAGCAGTTATAACGTGTTTTTCATGGAGATAACAAAACAGTATTCACATCAGAGACCACTGCAAACAAGCATTAATATGTAACTTACATCTCTGGCCAACTGCAGTAATCACACTGATTCACATTTACGAAAGGCAGCACCTCAACTCACTGCTTTCTTAGTACACTCAGTCCAAGCTACAAAGCAACCGCTAACTACTGTCGTAAATTTCTGTCCCAAAAGAATATTATGACGAAGCAAAATTTAACGCTCCAACTGACACTGACAGTTTATGGCTTTTGAGCATTCTTCACAGCCAATCAGAAAGCTGATACCAACATAAATTAACACAACAAAAAATAAACAATTCAAAAAGCTGTTATTACACATGGACAGGAAACACAATGGGCATATTGTACACCTAGACAGCCCACAAACATTTCAAGACAGACAGCTGTAACCTAGCTAAGTAATATGTTTTTACAAGCAATTCATGTATGTATAAGATAACATAAACATTTCTATGTAGCACAGTACAGCTGATTATCCTTGTTAATTGGGTATGTAATTCATGATTTCTGTACAAAGAGCATGCAGTCAAAAGTAATGCAAAATTCAAGCCCACACCACTTAGGTATTGGCAAAAACATGGTGAAAATATAATTCCATTGTAAAAAATAGTTAAAGTGTCTCAAAAACATGCTAAAACCAAGTTAGTAATGCTGCTTTGAAAAGCAACAGAATGGGATGATTCTACACAATCACTTACACTCAAGTTCAAACAAGGTCACGTTGTCACAAGGTCAACCAAATGCCAGGAACTCACTTCACACTCAATAATCTGAGACGGGTAACAATGGTTTACAAACTACACAAGTACCTAAAGTCGGCCATGGCCACCTAACAATGGCTAAGTATAATATGCCCTAGCAAAAGCTATTACTGTGAAACTGTATGTACAACACACAAACCATACACGCTAATTCTACACCAGCATCAGCATTAATAAACTCTTCAGCCAGAATCTTCACTCTTAAAACCACCTCAGTAGTCTAACCTTACAGCAGCAATAAATCAAACAATTCTATACCCTCTTTGTTCATATTAATTTTGATATCGTTTCACTGCTGCATAATCACATCTCTGTCTCACAGTGTAATTTATTTCAAAAAGATTTAATTTACTAGTGGTAAGCGATAACATTTCGTATGGCAATACACATCAGCATTAGAGTCGGCAACAATGTTACAGCAAAATGGACAAACCAGGAAATAATAAAGGCATAAAAGGGATAAGAAATTTACACAGCACTCAAATAAGAAATGCGATATACAGAAAAATGCATACAGACGAATTTTTTTTCCCACAACGATGCTACACAATAAACAAACATATAAAAATAAAAAGAACAATTCCTGAATCCAATAAGCAGTTCTCTGTTCAATTAATCATCAAAAATATTTTAATGAAGAAATTGAATACATGTAGATATTATTTAAAAGGCAAGCAACACAAAAATAAAGGCTTGGTCACATAACTAACCAACTATGACTTTAAAATAACCATAAAAAACTAGTCCAATAAACATACTAGAGTTTGGGTTCTTATTTAACCTGCCAATTGTACAATATTTAACAATACTTCAATAACTGGCTGCACAACACGAACATATCAGTGCTGATATATGACCTCACTGGTGCCGCATCCTATGCAGCAGTCACGGCCAAATTACCATTTGAAGTGTTATGGCTCTCAACAAATGATAGTGTACACACTTTTCAGACTTAAACTCTCACCAGCAATTAAAAATGCACCAAATTTAACTGCATAGAGCTGCCCCGGGCAAACTAGTCATCTGGTGATGGATGTCTTGACGCCTTTCGTCTCAAGCGATACCACTTTTTGAAACATTCCAGCACTTCTGCATGACCTACAGTATTACGTATCCTTTTCATATATGCACTAACAACAACATAAAATAAAACAAAACAAACCATCCTGTGAGTAAATATCTTTATTAAAGGAAAACAAATGTGACATATGCTTCTACTTACATCAGTGACTGTCGATGCCAAGCTGTCATCAGACGCACTTAAAAACGCCCTGTCGCGTCGGCCGAGCGGCGACATTGGAGATGTACAGTAATCGTCCGTTGATTCATCATCATTTGTTTCATTGTCATCAATATCTCCAGATCTGCAACAATTCACTCTTGCACTGCACACTACATTCAACAATCTCTCGGCTTTAATATCTAAGCCTTATCTCGTGTAATGACACTGGTACACAGGTACACATGCCATTTTGTTGCCTAATGATCGACTGATTTGGATTTAACTGAGTGAGTCAGTGAGTAGAGTTTAACGAACCACCCGACACAATATTAGTCATTTCGGAGGTGGACTGAACTTTCATCACAAAATAAGCTACATTGTGACTCCAAAAACTATTTTTAAGTTTAAGAAAGCAAAATACACTAGAAAGTTGAAAATGTTATGTGTTGGGAATAGTAAAAATGAAAACATTACAATAAATAACTCTTCAATCTGGTCTTTGTAGGGGAAACCCTTCATCACGAAAGATAACATGAGAGAAGTAGGCGGTCTCAACTGATACTAACTAAAAATGCAGGAAAGACACAATTCAATTACAATTCAATAGAGCTAAACAACTAAACATAATGAACACAACAATCTATCCTGATCTAATCGCCTCTTACAACATTGGCCAGGAAACGAGGTGGGCTTATTCTAAAAATCCCAAGCACCACACAGGGCTCTTATCGCCCAAACAACAAAATAAGTGCAGAAAGAAGACAAACACTACATGTTATTCATGCTGACAAATATACCTTTCACTCAGAACTAACAGACTTCAAATACTTTAGTAAAATAACTAAGATTAAAAGCTGGTGCACACCCAGAAATGGGCTCTGCTCTATTGCCTAATAGATATTGGATTCACCCTTAACATTACCTTTTCATGCACGCAATACTGTTCATCACCAAACACAATTAATATAAGAGCCAGACAATTTATTGACCTGACGTACTCTTGCCATAGTTATTAAAACTTAAATTCTCGTCAACCAACTTTACTGAAGCTATTCCTCACCAGTCAGCCAAAAACAGCTTCCAATTTCAACATGTAAGTCCGTTTGACTGCTAGACAGACTTATTTCTCACCTATCCAACACCATCGAAGCTCTGTAATAAAATGTCATGCAACAGTATTAGCACACCCTTCTTCAGTTGGTTCATCATCACCGCAGCCAGATGATATTGTTGAAATGGTGCGCGTTCGTTCGGCAAAAAAGTTGCACAGATCAACACCATCAGTTGGCGACACGCTACCACACAGCTCCTCCACACCACGTAACCTTGTTCCCGAGTTTTTCTGTACATCGACAAAACTAGAATTGCAAATAAACAGTCAAAAAACAAACTAAACCAATTACGAGAGTTCTACCACTACAAAATCTCAAGTAAATTCGGCACGTAAAATAGCCTATCATTCTGCTTATGCTGCACACAATAGACTGATAGTATTCAATACACAACTTCCTTGACACCCTGACTATGCTATACTGGTCTAGCAGTTAGGATTCCAGCCCGGGTTCAATTCCCGGTGTGGGAACTTACATTTCCAGCGCCTCTGAAGTTACGACCTTATGGCGCTATATAAATAAGTTTATTATTATTATTATTATCTAGTTCAACATGACATCAACAATGCACAGACAATATTGCAAGTCTGATACAGTACACTAAAAGGAATACATTATTTACCAAAAATTTCCCAGAGTTTTCGTCAAATACTTTTAAAAAGTTAAGGTAGTTCATTTTAACTACCAACCCACAGTAATCCCGTCCTTCACGCATGCACTGGCAACAATGTCCAAGTCAGATTAGCTACCCAACCAGCTTGAGCCTTTTCAGCATTATTAAACCCTAAATTCAGATCTCATCTCACCTGCTGTTGCATCAAAAAATGGCAAATAAGCAAGTGTCGAAGTAATTAGAGGCCATTAACAACCAACCATCTGTTTATTAGAACAGAAAGCAAAATGCCGTAAACATAGTGGCCATCAATACATCCGAAAACCGAAATCAATTTTCCCAGAAATTCTCTCACTGCCATTTTGTTTCTGAGTTGCAGTTTCAGATTTTGCACTTTCAGCTTTCTAATGCAATGTTCTCCAAGGATCGTGTAACATATAATGATCAAAATTACGAAAACAGCTCTGCATAACAACACTTCACCGAGCAGGGCGAGCAGTTTCTGTCGAGAACAAGATGCACCCCCTTTGTGTCGCCCAGGATATGTTTGTGCAGTGTCACAGGCTGGATGTGCTTAGGTATGTAGCCAGGTGCAACAGAGAAGTTCCAGCATCTCGCCATCAGCTGCAGTGATGTTAGTGCTTGGACTAGTGCTTGACCTTGGCTGGTGCTTAAGCACAGAAATGAAGTACTTGGCCTGACTTGCTAGGTAGGTACTAGGCCTTGTGCTTGGCCTTGAAAGTCATGTACTTGTGGCTTTGGTATTGTTAACACTGATCAGTTGTGATTTCCAGTTTTCAACAATTCCTAGACAACAGTTGGCGCCATCCACCAGCATGTCCTCACATAAACTGGCTCTTTTCAAGTCTAACAGGACACTGATATTTTTCATACTATGATGTACAACCTTGCCAAGAACTGTGATGCTGAATATTGCCACACACATTTACCTGCATACGAATGAAGTCACTCTGGGTGCGTTGCTCCGATGGTGCAAGGTCAAACTTGGAGAGTCCGAGCGATAAGCAGATCTCGTTACAGGCGTGAGAGTGAAAGAACAGAGCCATGCCACGAGAACCAAGGTTGCCATCTCCGTAGATATCGCCAGTCGCTGTGTGGATCTGCGGGTCGGTCCACAAGTCACCGACGCCTTGTATATCGACAATTATCAGCTGGTGACCCGACCGCTCAAAAGTGAAGTGGCTAAATGCCTGTTTAAAACACAGCACATTAATCCTGAGCAAAGCGAGTGAGTCACGTTTAATTATGCTCCACCCTACACAGTCTAGGCCATTTGAATTTCTGCATCAGTCTCGACATCCAGTCACTTGAATGATAGCAACTAAAATAATACAGGAAAAATATACAACTAAACACAATTTTTAAAAAAACCCAAACAACCAAATACACAAAACTCAAATAACCTGGCTTAACACTCAGTCAGGAAATGAGGTGGACTTTTTCTATAGCTCCAGAACTCACATAGGGTGCTAATCTTGAGATCGTTGTTTCATGCTATCACTATAATTTATCACTGCATTTATCACAACAGTACCTCCATAATTCTACTTAATGGCAAAAATGACTCCAAAAACGATACAATGAATGTTCTCAGTCTTTTATCATCATTATTATAATTGCTTGTATCAGTTCTGTATTTTTCTTCTGTAGCATATTAATAAATGTTCGTAAAACATTAACCACATTTTTATTATAAGCGCAGACAAGAATGAGCTAATGGGATAATAACACTGGTGACTCATCCCACAGCAGTAACAGGACGCCAAAATATGCAAATATAAATGCTATTAAATGGAATGGTCTTGGATTTAGTTTTACACAGTGAATAAACCACTATGATCAGCTTATTAACTTGGTAACATTATCACACACGGAATTTCCATTTAACTGCAAAGGGGTACAACCAACCTGCGGGGTTAGACGCAGGTTTTCGTCAACAAAGCCAGAATTTGAGTTGTACTTGATGTACTTTCCATCAATGTAATGCTCAAGATGGAACAGAGGGCAGCCTGGTCGATCAATGAATTCCAGCACAGATATCTGCAGTATATCCACCTAACAAAAACCAATTACAAATATGAACAATAACAGCATCAACAAGAGTAAACAGCATTAAAAATGATTTAAGTGCCACATAACAAATCGTTATTAAATAAATGATTATTTGTATTCTGAGTAAAAGACCTTAATGGCAAAATTTTGGACAGTTATATCATACAGAAGGTCGTGTTCTGATCATTCACAGTCTCTCTGATCGTCAGCAACAAACGACGGTATTTTTATCTATTAATTGAATTCAGTCATTCAATCATCAAAATGCAGTTTGTATGCCCAATATGAAATCTGACAAAGGTAGATTCTGATGCTATAATAATACTAACATGAACACTGTATATTACAGTAAGAAGACATACAATGGTAAGTAGTAGTAATAAGAGTGTTAAAAGGGATCAACAGTAGAATACAATGAAAGCTGAGACAATAATTCACAGCACAAAGTATGCTTTCCAGGTTTAATAATGCAAATGAACGATCAATGGCATAAGTCACTATTAAAGTGCAAAAGAAGTATGATAACATCGTATCATCGAATTCATGCTACAAACTTTCTTTGGTGGATTATGTCGGCTGTATTCTTCGCCCCAAAGCTTAGCATCCATCTGCAGGCGAACGTCCTCAAAATAAACATCACGCGCAACATCTTCCATGTAACTCTTGGCGACATAGTTGTGAGACTGCTGCGACCAGTCAGCAGAATGTCCATGACCACTCAGCTTCTTACTGGTACAACAACAGCAGCGGCAATATAGACAATCCAGTTCCAAGCCACAAAATAGCACTGAAACACTATGCAGATGAAGAATAGATTGACTAATATGTATAAACCTGACAAATTGTTGACGATCTTAAACAGGCAATAACGTTCACCCACATGGGCTCGCAAGCTGTCAAATAGGCTCATCTCGTTTTCTATCCAAGCACATAAGAGGCAAAGAAAAAAACCAGCATAATCTGTCAAGTTTAGTTAATTGTGAGGAATTTTGCTATTTCTTTTGTTATCAGATGAAGGCCACCTTTGAAATTACCAAAATTGTGATTGGCAGGCGTTACATTTTACTCCCTAACTCACTCATCATAACAATTTTCAACAGAAATGAGCAAAACTACTACATGTTATGCTGAGTGGTATAGCTGAATTTGATGCGGGTTACAAGAAATGTAATCCACTTCTGTAACATACTACAACCTCTGTTTTGAATGCTTTTGAGTACAACACTGGCAACCAGTACCAGAAGTGAATGTTTTGCCTCCTATATTCAATGCATATATAGATGCACTTCCTTAACCCTGCCACTTTAATTATGTTGGGTTTCATGATATTCATTACCTTTCTGGCATCCACAGCTAAGAGCACACAGCAACAAATGCAGCAAATAGATTTCAGAGACGGGGGCTTTTGACTGCTTCAGGTAGTGACAGGTTGTGAAGTTTCAAATCCTGCTGCCCAGTCTTATGCTAAATAAAACAAGGATGTCATCGAGTTTACTT
>Ga0056116_1001157_pt1 | contig 10053 bp, 2 predicted proteins | sample WorMetOlspDAHAB2_FD_67352 | JGI IMG/M metagenome (GOLD analysis project Ga0056116, IMG submission 67352) | Marine gutless worms symbiont microbial communities from Max Planck institute for Marine Microbiology, Germany - Olavius sp. DAHAB.2 ...
GTGTCTTGTTATACTACTGCTGCATTCACACTGCATTATGTGCAAATGGTGTGGCACTGCAGTGGGGAAAATGCCTCACAGCTTTATATGTAAAAAAAATCCCTGCATTACAGTGTTCATTTTCTCATTCACAGCTGAACCTGCTGTTTTAGTTACTGCCAGCTGCATAATTTGTGCAGCTTAGTTACATGTTAACAGCTTCTGCGACGTTTTTCGTAAAATTCGCTGTACCGTTTACGGGCCACAGAAGATCCGATTTAAATGTCGGCACCCACAGCAAGTTTCGAGATTTTTACAACTGCATCTAATTCTAATGTGAACCACCTCCCCTCCATTTGGCAACATCTAAAGTTATGGTGATAGTCTGTAGGTTAAGAGGGAATATTATCAGAACTGTTTTATATTGTCCATGTGCTATCTATTCAACGGACTCAATTAACGAAAACAGTTCATACATCCCAGTTGGGCCTTGAGTTTGTCTTTTTTATGTTTTTTTAGGTTGAATGATTTATCTTTATGTTTGTGTATGTTTTGTTTTACCTTGGACAGTTGAGTCATTTTTCTTCATGTTTTGGCGCTGGTGTAACAAACTTAAATGAGCCTCCTTCGAGTTTTTCTCTCCCTTCCTATTACTGCTGGTTAGGAGCTGGCTCCATCCCTTTAAGAGCCATTGTGTCTGATTGTGAACAGAAAGCAGTGCGAGACGAGGGGGTTATTTATGTCGCTGGTCATCCACTACTGAATAGGAGATGTAGAACAAGACTCTCCGGATTCTTTTATTTTCCAAAACGTAAACTACACTATAACTTCTAAAAGCACAGTATAGCCTTATTGTGCTGAAAGTGCCATTAAACTCCAATCAATCCATTCAATCAGTCATTCTAATGTGAAGTTATTTTTTATAACAACAATAATTATAGTAAAAACTAAAACACAGTAAAAACAAATTTGCTTCATTGCTTTGTTTGACTAACACGTGCACTTGTTGAGTTCGTTTCTGCACGTTGTTACATTGTTTGTAGTTAATTAACACGTATTTCTTTTGCCTATTGACTATTAATATTCAGACTGTAAATGATTTATACAATTTTGTTACACGTCACTTTAGACCAAGAATTTGTTATACGAGTTGCCGTCCATTCATAAGGTTGTGTAATTAGTTGTCTCGCATAACAGCAGCCTTTGGGCTTAACACCTTATTTATTAACTAATTAACTACAACGCATTTATTGCGTAACAATACTGTGGATTTTTTGCAGTCGTTTTTTAGCTGTCATTAGAGTAACATTTTTTCGGTGTACTGTATATGTCGGTGTACTGTATAATTAACATTATAATTTTCACAAACAACCGTGTGGTAACTGTATAGTACCCCACAGTCAAAAGAGTTAACGGAAAGGCAGAGGCATTGTTATATTGCGTTTAGTTATTTTTTGCATTGCTGAGTTGTATTAAATTTGTATACATTTGATACACTGTTTATTTTTTGACAAAAAATCCATATTATCGTCTCCAAAATGATGCAGACTGTGTCGGATGTGGCGTAAACTCCACACCCTCACAAGCGTAATAAGTGCTTGATCTATTCAAGAAGTATGATAATATCCTCGTGACGCCAACTGCCAGTTTTTCTGTAATGCCATTTGCAATAGTTTTTACATCTTATATACTTACTAACTTCTGATCATGAAAAGGATTACTCCAAGATTTTATTAATATTTAGCTAATCATAAATATTTAATAAAGGCGTATTGTTGCAAACTTCTGTCAACCACTATAATAATTTCCATGAACAAGTATCTCCACAATCTCGAGCAAATATCTGTTGCTAGTCATGCGCTAACCAGATTTGTGATGCCGAACATTGGTATCACAATTCTCAGTTCATTTTTACCGGCTATATTTCCTGGCTTAAATGTTCTGTAATAATTTAGGCAATGAAGCTAAAATGCTTCTGGTATTTACACCAGTGACGCTGACGTGGTTTGATTCAGTGGACTGTCTTTAAGACTAGCATAGTGCCATTAACTTGCCTTAATTGCCCATATTTGTCATTTTAATATATTTAGGGCAGTGTTCAGTACTATTGTGATCTTACTCTCCTGTCCGCTCTATACGTGCTAACCCCATTTCTTGTGTTTTGGTGCTTTCTGGACAAATAATGATAGACGGAATGTGATTATAACACTTTACGTAACAACCTGTACATATAGGCCTACATAACAACAACATTCACACTAATCCATTATCAATGCATTCATTCCCAGTTCCTTTACTTTTGTTATCTATCTGCTGTTGCGTCTGCAACATACGGCGGAAAAATATAATTTGAGGCGCATGGGGCAGACGAACGAAACTGTACGTCCTAATTCGTTTTAGCCTGCGTCTCTTCGCGTATGAGAAAACAAAAAGTGAAATAGGCATACTGTTGTTAGCGGACTTTATGAAAAATCCGAAACGCCAATATGCACCTCTAAGAAAAATGGTGTGACCAGAAAACTCTTTGCATGTGTCCAGCACAAAAGCACTGACCTCGCTGCAAGTTCCCCCACCTTGACCGATGGCTCCACCGCCACTGATCTGTGACGTATATGCAGGCTCCTTATATCATTTCTTTCGTCGTGCGCTTAACTTAGCACCTCATAGTCTATGTTTCATCCAGTCTTCATCGTCCTGTCGCCCGCGCCATCTCGGTCTGTTTCACTGTATTACTGTACTGATATGTCCCGAAGATGATTGTTACATTAATTGAATTGGTAAATTTCAGCATCTAATGGACCACTGTGCATGGCATGATAATGATGCAGTGCAAAAGTGTGTTATAGCTGATAATCTCTCGTGAAAACAAACGTTAGAAACGGTGAGACACAGCTGGATCATATAGATGTCTGTAGTCAAAGCACAGCGCTCAGCGGCGAATGTTTAGCGTCGCCTATGATTGCCGAGGTACCGATAGCACTGCTTCAACGTGGACAGACAGACGACGTAGTCCTTCCACGGCAGCTGGATGTACTTGTCGATCAGCGTCAAGTGTTCCTCGAGCGCCAACATGGTCGATCTGCTGACGCGGAACTTGCGTGCGTCGGCGATCGCCTTCTCGGCCGACTTCTGCGACGTGGCCAGCATGTCCAGACGGTCAGTGAGTCCGACTTGCTCTCGCCGGCATCGCCCGCACTCCACCGGGTCAGCAGCCAGCTCCCCGGCGCCCAGTGCCGCTCCGCAGTGGACGCACTTGAGCACGGCGGCACCGGACGGCAGGTGAGCTTTGAGCCCCCAGTCGGACGAGCAGGCAACGCACCCACAGTCGAAGTGGTACTGGCGGCTAAGAGCGGCGCGTCGGTCGGAGCGTCCGGCGACGTAGTAGACCTGTCCGTAGTCGATGAACAGCTCTCTGCCGGCGTGGCAGTTCTGGACGGCGCGCACGACGCACCTGTCGCCGTAGAACACGAGCTCGAGGAGCGGGTCGCACGAGTGGTTGAGCAGGCTGACGGTCGGGTACAGCGCCAGGCCAATACTCACCGGGTGTGATCGATGCAGCGTATCAGCCAAGTCGAGCTCCGTCACCTCGACACCGTTGCACGTCACGATCTGCAGGAAGCGCAGAACAACACCACCGATCATCGTCGCCTCCTTGTCGTCGGACCCGCACCCGGAAAACGCCGTTCGGTACAGGATATCGGTGAGCCACGCGGCGAGCAGCGTGTACTGGAACAGTTCTGCAGGTGCGCGTGACTCCGAGTGCGACAGAAGGCTGTACAGAGACACGTATCCGCCGAGGTAGACTCCAGCCGAGTTGGTGAACAGTGACTGACACAGCGCCACTGAAGAAGCCTTGGGATTGCGTCGACACTTGAGCACCCGAGCAGCTCCAGTGACCGCAAGTAGCTTCAAAGTGAGATGTGCCATTGCGCCTGTGTCGGAGTCGATCAGCTGACCCAGATATCGACATTCAACGTTATGGTACGTATCCCACGACTGTTTCCGACACTCTTCCGAACAGTACCTTCATATGTACAAGTCATCGCCGTCGTTACTTAATCGTAATGCATTATGCATTCACCATACAAGTTTTGTTGCGCAGTAATATTATACTTAATTTTCGTTACCGTATAGCAGGCCAGGGCTGCATTAGATGGTGAACATTCATTCATTATGTCAAACTCCGTCTGAACGGACAAACGTTTGCCTGTTTGTCCTTTCAGACGGAGTTTGGCACATTCATTTCAGATAGCTTGCTTCTTAAAAGAAAACGAACAAGAAAAACAGGGCAAAACACTGAAATATAAAATTCACAGGAATCAACAGCTGTTTGGTGTTTCTGCTTAAACTTTTCATCGACATTACTAAAAAGTACAAAGCTGAAATAATGGCAGCGACAAGTGATTCGATGTCGGAGTGAACAAGTTAATATCGACGTTACTGACAGTGTCGCATTACCTGACGAGAGTGCATCTGTGACATCCAAGCGGAATGTCGGTGACGGTTTTGAAGCAGTTGTAGCAACGCACTTGGAACGCGTCGGCACTGAGCACACTGACGTACGGCGATTCAACGAGCAGAACTTCTCCGACGCCAACGTCACAGCTTGCCACGCCGTACCGACCTCTGTCCTGGTGGTATCGGACGTCGAACGCCTCCTATGCCCCAGGAAATCGGTCACTGTTGCTGCCGCTGACCGCCGGCGGACATCCCCCTTCGACGTCGTTGTCGGTCGCGGTAGAATCTGTCTCTTCTTTGTGCATCGACGGTTGAACAACGGCGCTGCTGCAAAAGTCCATCTTCTTCTCAGCGTTACGAGCGATGGAGCTTCTCTGGTCTGGATCGAGCTTGCTGAGTGACAGCGAGCTGTGCAGTCGACGTAGACTCTCCAGCGCTTCGTCGAAGCGTCCCAGTTCGATCAGGGCACGAGCCTGGCGGTCGTGAAGCTTGTACTCGAGGTGGCGCGGGTAGCCATAACGTAACGCCATCGCGACGTCGCTTAAACAGTCGTTGTATCGCTTCATCTGGAGCAGACAAGCCGACCGATTGCCCAACGCCAGGACGAATTCCGAGTTGGCTTTCTCCAGAGCCTCCCTTCCAGATTCCTCGGCGTCGTGGTCGTCGCTGCCGCAGTCGGTGACAGGCGCGACCAGCATGCTTGCCGTGTAGCTAGCCACAGCGTCTCGAAGCCGCTCGGCCTTGTACAGCTCGTTTCCCTTCTGTCGATGCCGTCCCGCCTCGTAACTCGACTTGCCGCCCGCTTCGTCGACGCCCGACAGAGGACTGGCGGCGGCGAGCGCAGCGCGGACTCCGGGCAGCGCGCTCACGTAGGAGAAGCGATCGTCGTCGGTCGAAAGTTGGTGAAAATGACGCAGAATTGATGGATTCAGTTGCGACATGATGCGCTTCACAGCCGCATAGTAAACGCTGTCGTGTCTGCTCGCGTAGCCTCCAGAGTCGCCGTGATGAGCTACCGACATGATTAATGCTGTCGTCTCTAAACAGCATCGTCGTCGCCAACGGTTATATGCAGGACAAATCGCGGACAAACCATTCGCAGTCAGTCAATTTGCGGACTGGTCACTTCCCAAAGATATTCTTTCAACAAGTGTGATACAAACTGGGATCAGATAATCTCTCTAGTGTCACCAACAAATTTGTGGTAGGCCTCAAGTTAAGGTAAAAGATGCCTTCATCGGGAGCTCATCTCCCTATAGTAGATCTTTTAACAAGGATATAGGTGGATATATAAGGCCTACCACAAAGTCTGTGACGCATGGCCACTTCGACGCCAGACCTACCTATGGCAGATACCATTTAAACTGCTCGACAACAGAGGCACACGAGTGCATGTGAGCGACATTTTTCATTCATTCATACATTAATTCATTGTAGCGTAGCGGAGCAGTACTCAGCAGTGCAGTGGATGGTGGTGGATGAGACTTGAACCCTCTTCTCTCTATAACCACTATAGACTACAGAGCCACACTGCATGCAGTCGAATTAATCCCATATAGGCATATAGTGCTTCTTAATTGTGAATAATTTTTGCAATTAATCATAATGTTTAGAAATATCTTACGACAATCGGTTAACTGACGAAATATATATACTCACCACGCACAAGCGTTGCTGCGATCGACGAAAGCTGCGTTGAAGCATTAAGCTGAACGGCTCGGACGACGCTGCCTCCACAGCGGCCTCCGCATCTGCCATGGCGAGCTGGCCAAATACAGACGCTGCGAAGGCTGCACTTCTTCTGCAGTGCATGCAGCTCGCATGCGTTCCGTTTCGTTCGTTCGATGCCTATATTTCCATAGCCACGTCATCGCCCACTCTAGGCATTGATGATTGATTACCATACTGGCGTCAGCAGAGCAGACCTTTCAGTGCTTTATGAGTTGAAATATCGTTAATTATCGTTAATTTTACTCCATGTTAAAAATCGATTTAACTAACTTGTTCAGCAACTGCAATCTGCTATAAAAGAAATAAAATTGTAGAGATAGGGAACCGTGTTATGCGACATTCAGGCACATATTCACATTAATTAATTTTACTTCCAACTTACCTTACGCCATCGGACAATGTTATGCAATTCAGCTGAGACTGTGTTAGTCGTAAGCAGCTAATGCAAATAGTTATTTGTGTAGATCTCTTCTAGCGTCGCTGATTACAGTTCAGACATTCTGCTACGGCGTTCAGTTTCTCGCCGTTTTAGCAATGCACAAAAGCTTACCAGTTTGTCCCGGTCAGTTTCTTTATTAGCTATAGCTGTGTCTTACTTTAAGCTTACACTGCGAAAAATGATTGGCGATCGAATTTTCATAATGAACCAATATAAGTAAAGACGTAAATAAAGACACTAATGTCACATACTTTTTTAAAAGTGTTTTATATTACACAAAAAAGTAAGTAGAAAGAAACACAAATGACTTTTTATAGGCCTATCATAGGGAGGCAAAAGCAAAAAGCCTATACCGGTATAACAGTAAAATGTCAAAATATAAATGATTGGTGGGCGTTATACCGATACGGCTTTATCGATAACTAATTCCCAATCCTACCCCAGTAGTCTTGCATTTTTATTCCGTAAAGCACATATGCCTACATAACAAAAATTCTCTCGTGATTGCTTCATTTTGAATGAGTTGTTCTTCCAAATCACATCCATCATCCGCTAACGTAATTACTTACTTAATCATCTGCGTGACAGGTGGCTGTTTACTCTGACGCTCGGGCGACGACCTTGACGCCAGCGCATTGTAATCAGAGCGTTTTGCTTCATGTTTAACCCATTATATGCCGTTATATCTGCCTTCAACCCTTTTGCCATAAGGCATTATTTTAGCCAACAGTTGCGATAATTTGCAATAATCTATCGATCAATACTTGCCGTTCTTGACTTGCCTATAGCAGAGTAGAGTATGGTAGTGAGTGGCATTTAATTAAATATGTGTTTTAGCTGTAACCACGTGTACACAGTTAAATGTGACATTTCTGAGTGCTCAACGTGTACGCTGTTGATACATGTAAACCTATCGTTCAGGTGACCAGTAAGATGGGTTTTATGGCCAATCTGCATGGTAGCCTGCCATGAAGTTCATATGCGTAATTAACATTTTATTGTTACTGTTTCGTGGCAAAATGAACTTTTTATTTCATTGTCGACAGCAGCAGCAGCCCACAGTTTGCTTGTCTGCTGCCACCACCTTATCGGATAATGATTATTAGCCCTCGCGGTAAAATGGCGAGGTGCCACCCAAAGCACGGTATATGGGCATAATATGCTATGCAGCGAATGTATAGATAAACGCCTTGGGCTATAATTTTGCGTGTTACATTTCGTATAATTTATTAATAGACAGATGTTTCCCGGACAAAACACGAGGTTAGGATCAATTCTAAAATTAACTTTCTATTTCGAGGAGAAGAGTTTGGATGCGCTGTCGGAAGTTCACAGAGAAACGACTTATCAGAAGTGATGGGCAAAAGTAACGGTTGACTTTTTACAATTCACCTAAATAAAGCCTACTTTAAGCTTTTGGAAAAGCTTGTTTGCAACAAAGGTTTAACTAGTTTTTATCGCCTAAAAGGACTAACAGTCTGTCCGTTTGTTATTTTTTTATATTTATTGAGCCTATTCATTAAAAAGTAAACAGCGTACACATTGTGCATTCGCGTGATTAATGCATTTGTAACGCACTGTTCAGAGATCGTGCAAAGACAACCCTTGTCGCCTGTGCGCTCATGTGCACCGTGATATCACAGTGTAGGCCTATTACTCTATTTGATACGGAACATGTTTGCGAAAACTAAAATTTTTATCCATACACTCTATAATTAGTTGTGTCTCGGCAATGAGTCGCAACAACTGTGGAACGCTGCTTCATCATCTTGTATATAGCTAAACTCCGCCATGACGACGGTCGGAACAAATCGTTTAAATTGGCTACACAAAAAGTTTAACTAATTTTATGAGTTAACTAGTCAAAAACGTAAGAGCAAGAAAAGTTGAGTTTTAATTAATGCCAATTTATATTTGGTAACGATCGATAACTTCAACATGCTGCTAATAAGCAGGCGCCATCCTACTGTATATGTTTCTTCTTTACAGCCACTTTTCAGTTCACAAAGGCGCGGCAGGAGAGCTGATAAGTGTGGCAGCTGGAATAGTAGTGCACCGAGGTATCGACGATGCAGTTATTTCGAGCCAAGCATGCAGTACAATGCAACAGACATGTCTGCTCGACTACCGACGGTGTTCATGGCTCTGCAGGCCAAGTGCTCTGCAGCTCCACGGGTGTGGCCGGCCCCCGGAACGGAAGCCCAGTGATCGGCGTTCGCTTCGTCACGGGCTCAGCGGCGGCAATTGCAATCCGTACAAGTGAGTAAGAAGGCGTAGCCTTTCAAACCTCTTGTCTACGGCGCGCGCCGATGTAGGAATGCTGATAACGCATTTGATGTTTTTTTTCGGTTGGCAGAAATCGTCAGCGAGCGCCGTGATTCGGACGTCCGACGACGAGAAATTCGTGCAACTTGACTTGCAGACTGCTGATACCTTCACTCGTACGTACGGCATGTGGTTCTCCTCTTGTAACACATGAGCAACATTCATAATTTACGAATACTCGTTTCTTGAAACGATAACTAGAAAATAACGTAAAACAGTAAACTCTGCCACTATGGTGTTACCTTTTCGAATTAAGGTGCATCAGCGGCAGTGATACAGTGATTTAAGCACGCGCGTGTTGGTGATCACGCAATAATGTCCTCCAGTTAAATGAGCTGCATACATCAGTAAAGGGAAATGGGAAGTCTTTGCAAATGGTCCACATTCTTGAAATCCTTGACCCCAATTTATCTATTCACTTTGTCACTTTCAGGGCGCCGATTACGCCGTGCTATGGGCTATGAGAAATTAGCGTTTATCGCATTGTGAAGGCTATAAAGTTCACTCTGTATGTATAGTATCACGTGACCTGTGCATAGGAGGTCCCCAAAACTACACGTAACAATTTTTGACGCCGAATTTGTTTATTCACTATATACGATTTACGGGGCTATGATAACGATTAACGGTAGTTTATAGAAGAGCATCCTATGTTAATTACATAGGCACTGCAATAAGATACGGACAGATTGATTGCCGTATACGATCGCAGACTTAACATGCTGTGTTTAGACCGTGGACTTGTCAAGAAGTCGGCATAACATGGCAGAGTGTTCGTCCGTTCTGTCGTCAACGATGCCGATCTCAGCCGCTACACTACAAAGCGATTGCAGACGGCAGTTGGGAGCCGGAGCTTTCGGTGTTGTCTGGTGCGTTCGCCTGTGTTTCAGTCTGTGTTGTCGTCGAATGATTTTATTGTTTGCTTAACTTGATGTATCATGAACACTTGCAAACTTGACTTTTCTCGATGACGATAATGACTGGCAACACACGATGATTGGTGCAGTCGACAATAAGTGGGTTCGTTGTTTTGACTCTTAAATTATCGTGACTTTGCTGTTCTTTCAATTTTATTTTTATTTCCTTTTTCATTTAATTTTTATACAACTTCATTTTTTTCT
>Ga0056116_1001158_pt1 | contig 10047 bp, 8 predicted proteins | sample WorMetOlspDAHAB2_FD_67352 | JGI IMG/M metagenome (GOLD analysis project Ga0056116, IMG submission 67352) | Marine gutless worms symbiont microbial communities from Max Planck institute for Marine Microbiology, Germany - Olavius sp. DAHAB.2 ...
CTGTATTACCATGACTGTCCGGGCACCTGTTCTTTACACGGCGGAGATGTGGCAGTGTTTAGTGAACTGGCTTTAGGCGTATGTCACCACCGTAAAAACTACTGAGCACACTTAGGACTGACTGGCGGGCAATGTGCGCGGGAGAAGATCACAGAATGATTGAGCTTTGGACTTTTGAGTTTGGGAAATACAAAGTCGCAGGTGAAACGTTCGCCCGCCAACAGACAGCCGCAGTAACCGAGACTGCCGCACACCAGTATATGCAACAAGCAAGCGAATATCAGCACTAGCCGCAATATCGTTTCAACCTGAAGCACCGTAATGCAGCGTTCGCCTTCAATCCTGGCTCAATCGTAAATTTTTGCATATTTGTGGGATCAGCGATTCGAGATAAAAACTGATAGCATTAACGCTCTATGTCGAAAACAGGCATTAGCAACATCAGTGGCAGATCCAAAAATTTTGAAAAGGGGACGGAAGACAATTTATCAGTCGCGTCGTCATTTATCGCAAATGCACAGAACGAACTATATGCCTTTTACACGGAAAATGGCGGCTTTTTGAAAAATTCTGAGCTAATAGGGGCGGCCGCTCCCACCGCCCCCCCTTTGAATCCGCCACTAAGCAAAAGCACGTGTTTGAACTTTGAAACAATAATTTTATACGCGCATACGTATTTTTGCTAATCGGCTATTTTAAAATACTTGCTTCTGCACAGGATAGCGTAACTTTAGGCCATTATGCAAAAATTATATTCCAAAAAGGAGTAACGTGTCTACTTTTCGTTTTATTTTTCGGCCGAAAAACAGAAAACCATTCCTGGTCGGTCTCCAGTTTGCAGCAGGGTAAAAAATACCTTGCACGCTGGCATCACGGTGTAGTTAAGTTATATACACAAAAAAGGGGGTAAGCTGACTATTAAGGTAATAAAGAGACACTTTCAGGTGCTGCAAGTGTGACTATTACTACTGCATACAGGCTACAATCAAAGTCCCCACACAAAATAAGGTTAAACGCTACAGCAGCGGTGCAGTCAGCAGCAGCACTTCTCGAGTGCAACCGTCACAGAGAATTTTCGGCCAGTTCCAGTGACAGAACAGCACCTGACGTCGTTCCAAATATGACGCAAGGCAGAGGCAGAGATTGCACAACGTAACGAAACTCCGCGGTCGAATATTGCCACCAAAGCAAAGTGAAATTGTACGCGTGTCAGACGCCGACGATTCATAATACAAAACTCCCACAACATCGTGTCGTGTGCAGCGCGCGTGACGAAATCGAGATATTCACATGGATGCATATAAACGGCACGAAGCGACAAGCACGCACAGAATTACTCGGCAGCGAACCAACCACGTTGACGCAGCACACAACTATTCGCCGAACGCAGTCCGCAATGACCTAACACAGTATCGTCATTAATATCACAAGCAGGCAGACAGACAGACAGACAATCAACCATCAAGACACCTAGACATACTCACAGACAGACACTTAAGGCGCTGACGACTCTCTACAAAGGCGCACAGTCGCTCACAGTTCGTGAACCCAATGCTTTCAGTTCGCAAACAAATGCGACAACGACCGCCGACACTGGGACACACGCGAGAATAACGTTGACACCAGTTTATTGAGCAGCGGACGGATTTCCGAATTCATTCACGAAAGCAATAGGCAGATATATATGCAGCATCAAAAACAGCACGTCGCAGGAGCCCCCAAAAAAGCACCGATTCTGTTACTTAATTCATGCGAAGGAGTATTGTGCCATGCAACTTTTGCATTTTTTTTGTTTTCCATAAATTCGTAATTCCAGTCTGCCGATTAAGTGCCAGTTACATGAACGTCACTTAGGTTTAACTGACACTCGAGATAATTTTTGCGTCACGCATTACTTCATCTTGAAGTTATTTTGTATGCATTTTTATAAATTCGACGTTGCTTTTTCATTTCATTTGTAAAACGCATACAAAATGACGTTCATGATGACGTAATGCGTGAGTGATATAATCTGAAGTGTCTCTTAAATTCAAGCGACTTTCATACAACCGGCCCTAAACCAGAAGACTAAAGATTATGACAAAATCATATAATTCTACAACATTTGCCACAGTAATCAAAATTTAAATGTAATAAAATGACAAATGAACGTTTATAACCGTATACCGCAACCGGACGAAAACTGCCAGGAACTGGAAACAGAGATGTGCATAAATGCTCTATGGTTCAGTATTTGCATATTTGCATACATGCATAAATTTGCATACATGAATAAATTAAGAAATCGGCCCGTCACGCCGAACTGAGAACATGACCGCGCTTACAGCATAAGTGCAGCTTCGGTGTTGCGTGTTAACCGTTTAAAGTGATCCAACTAATCTAACGTTAAGGAAGCCGCAGCTGGTGCCAACAGCATTAAAACATACACAGCAATGCACACTTCATAACTTATTTGATGTCGGCATCATCATCATCATCATCATACTCAGTGGTTAAAGCGGAAACTTAGAGGCGGGGGGAACTGCAGACTCATGGTTGGCCCACTACTTGTAGTTGTGGGCCCCACTGCTGTAGTCACGGGCCCCCATGGCCAATCGTTTCTGTCGTCACGTAGCCTCACAGTACTCCAGTTTCGATTTGGCTCTGAAACGCGACTTGCGTTTGAAATGCAAAAGTTATAACCTGGCACTGTAACTGTATACAGTCACTCAGATTCCGTCTCCATTGCGTTCCCCCTACCGTTCCCCTTCGTCCAAAAAAAATTTGGGAGAGGTCGGGGAATGCCCTGGGCTATTTTCTGTAGGCGAGGGAACAGCGTTCTCCTGCGCCCTATTGCACTTTAACCACTGATCATACTTCCAAATCCCAACTTCCCTCTTTTGCTGGGTAATAAACAGACATGTAGTCTGACATTTGGTGTGATGAAGGGGTATAAACTGTTGATCAACATGGCAGATTACACAAAGTTAACATACAACGCAATGCCGCGTAGGCGGGATGACTTGTGTAACTCAGTGTTTGGCGTAGTACGGTATAAATCGCTTTATACTCCCTCCGTGCCACTGGTGATAAACGTGTGAAATTTATCGGACTTTCTGACACGTTTAATTAATCGGAGTTATTCCAGTTCCTATACAACAAATATGATCGGCCATGCAGCGCCTCTGTAGCCGCCTAACGGCATTATGGCGCTATATAAATTTCGTATTATTATTATTATTATTATTATTATTATTACAAAAATTCTCATACACGCACACACACACAGTACCGATAATAGCAACCTTCTGCCACTAGATCATTTCCACTGCCAAATATATCCATATGCGAAGTTAACAACACGTACTGAAAATAACTTCAAATGCTCACTATGTCTTATTCTTAAACAACAGCTCTACCTACCTATCCACATCTCTATCTCGTATGGCCACACACACCAATCAGTCAGCTATAACTACATTCTAGATATGGAGCGTGGTGTTCGTGGGCGTTGACTCAAAACGACAGATATTTACATCGAAAAGCCCTGCACCGGTAATCACAACCAAACTGTATCATCATCACGAATACACAACGGAAAACCCGATCAGCAGGCAAGTATAGCTCTGGGCTGTGCCACTGCTGAGGGCAAAAATACAGAACGAATCGAGTTATTGTGTGTGCACATATAAGGGACATACAAAAAGCTTGCAAACTGCTATATGTTGTATATGTCATTGCGGTAGGTGTCATCCATCACCACAGTAAAGGAACTTATTTCTGGCAACAGACTTGTGAATTCTATCGTTGGCTGTTCGGCCCATGACCGACTACTCGGCCACCACGAACTGAGGACATCAGTTGGCCCAGTGCTCAACCCATACCAAACAAAAGTGTGTTTGTGTTTGTATGTGTTGGCACAAGGCTGTGGTGTACTCATACGCCTGCATATGAGTGTGTGCTGTGAGCAGTTCTTTGTCCAGTTTATTTTAGTTCGCCGGCCAAACTCCATGTCCAATCTACAACACCGGCCGTCCACTCTCAACTGACCCATACAAGTCAGTAGTCAGTACACCAGTGCAGTTACGTTCCTATTGGCACAGTGGTCAAACAGATAGTATCCATCGCTGCTGTTTTGAATGAGAATAATGCCAAAAACTGTATTCAAAGATGATGATAAGATTGTACATATTCAGTACGGCAGAACCACCACAGCGAATTGCCATGTAAATTTGAGAGCGAGAGTTCAGGTGGCCAGGAAGCAAAATAAATGAGGAAAGATGTGCCACAGAATACTGTTTCACTAGCACAGCATAAAACCATGATCAGCAGAGGCACTGAATCAAGTGCATAATGGGGCTATGATGAAAAGTGCCGACCAAGCTTTAAAAGTGTCAGGCTACGAACTATAAGAACACCCTCATAATACGCAATAGCCGAATGATCGAGCAACATGAGAAGCAAACTGAGTTGATAGATCTGCTTACAGTATTCGTTGGCTTAACATCCTGCATATGTTCCACAGTTTGCTAACTGTTTCACGAAAATAAATATTAAACACAGTCACTCAGATATCAACAAATCCGATATGAGGTATCCACGGTGATTTTTGCCCTCGGCACTGGTGACAACAGGGCGACTTCCGCCTAAAGCGATTACTCAATCACACTGATGAAAAAAAAAACTGGAAAACGCAACAATATGACACACTCGACGGGCTGGCTGCAGCATGAGTATAACGATGAGCTATTGATAAGCCTCGTGTAAGTCACACGTGCCAGCACTTTAGCAGTATTAGTGTCACTGCAGCACAAGCAGCACAAGTTCAAGCACGGTTAACACAAAAGTCGGCTGTAACATACTACGAACTGGCGTTCGGCTGACTATCGACGAAATTACTGCCCGGTAGCTCACTGGATAAAACAAGGCACGGAACACAGACATCTATCCAAGTGTGTCATACACGGCTTGTCCATGGCTGCCACTTTTCACCGAGAACAAACGCCCGAACTTTTCAAGGCAATTTTTCGACACCGAATTACAGGAAACAAACTAAACTTTTTCCTACGAACTGTGCTTTTGAACTGTGATTTTGCTCCAAGGAGGGAAAAAATCGCATTAGTAACTGCTGGGAAAGTACAGCAAGAAAAACGCAATGACTCTTCCCGGACTCATCCCCGACTTTTAGCTTTTTTCCCCGACTTTTCCCTGACCATCCTTGAATCCCCCGAATTATCGAGGTTTCCGGAAAAAGTGGCAGCAGCCCTGCTTGTCGTAGACAGACAAGCGACACGACATTGCACAACGAGGCTTACGTTTTATCGTCATCGCTGCAGATGTCACTTCGGCCGTGTAAACTGCAGTGTGATTCAAGTTAACTGAAATAGAAAACTGAAATAGAAATGGAATCAACTGTAAACGGGACGATTTAGAGTCCGTTAATGGAAACATAAATGGGTGAAACCTGTGGAAAATGGTAACAAATGCAAAAGAGGAAGTTAACAACTAAAATTTAGCAAATCCACGGCAAATCCAACTGCATCACCTGTGGAACGTTTCATGTTCATATCGAGGAAACCAATAACTCCATGCTGTAATATCATCTGTACTGATTGACTGGTTGGGATTTAATGGCACTTTCACCAAAATAAGGCTATATCGTGCCTTTAAGAAATTATAATTCTGTCAAAAGGTTGATTTCAGTGACACAGTTAGACATATTACGTTGTGGAAAACGAGATAATATGTGTGAAAGTATTTTTCCAACTTATTCTGGACAGACGATTAACAAATACAGTTTCCATAAAATGAGATATTTGCATATTTCATATTTTACTTTACGGTAACTAACGGAATATGAACTAAACGAGGAAATATTCAAAAGGTAAATCGGAATTTCTTTTTAAACAACCGAAACGTTAACTGAAACGGAAATGCATACGGCAACAACTTAACTGCGACTAAAACTGTGCAACTCAAATCACACCGGCACACCGGCGCAGTGAGAAAGCACAGCGTGGACGACCGTGGGCGGCACGACACGGCACGGCAGTTTGGAATGAGCAGACGTGCGAACGCGGCAGTGTGTGTCCGCGCCCAGCCGATGTGTCCGGTCCGGTCGGCTCAGAAGATCTGTGGACACCGTGACCAATCTCGACGCCAGTACTCGCCGTTGAACAACCAGTCTTCTTTGCCCGTGTACGGATTGATGTCGGGAACGAACCACCTGAAGTATAACAAAAACATGAATGACAAACAAGTGAGCGAGTAAGGTTTAACATCATGGCAGTGTGGCTCAGTCGTTACAATGTCATTCTTCGGCTGGCGGACTTTCCATCACCAATGACTATCTACGGTTGACATGTGGGTAAACTATCAAATACGAGTTAGCCTACAAGGACGACTCAGCCTTCCATCCCTCTGAAGTCAGTGAATGAGTATTAATCCATGTAACTACATGGATCACGGGGGGCGGGGGCGGTGGAGACATTAAATAACAGACGACGACCCATAGGCTGCACGCCTGCTCTGTCTGACACAAAAGCATCATTGCAGCTGCAGTATACAGCTTGTAGTGCTATATGTGTTATCTGCCCTTGTTGCATCCGACACATAATAAGTATTTCCAGAAAAAAGAACTGGACCTCCAGTCGTTCCAGCTTTTGCTTTTAGCCTCTTGTTTTAGCCCTCAGGTTATTTTCTACCAAGAGAAAAAAATAATGCACCCCATGAGCCCATGATATACAAATAAACGACCAGGTGACATATACTAAAGTAATAAATCAATTAATTTCATCACATTAGGCAAATGAATTAACACAAGAAAAGTCCTCGGGACTCGTAATGGTGTATCTTAACAATTCTACAACCAGAGAGATAAATAATGTTTTCCTAACTAACACAGGATTGGCCATAATATTACAAATGTACTAAGCTTAAAGAGAGTCAAAATTCTAACTGTATATTAAATCCTACTGTCTGCCATAAAGTGCGAAAACAAGGCACTAATATCACTGATACCAAGTCCACTAATGTAGCTTACAATAACTGCCTTTTGCAAAATATTCAACAGTCACTGGCGTAAAAGTGTTAACGTCTGCAATACTATTGTAAGTCCATGTCTGCATCCCTGCTGACTGACTTGGATAAGATTTTGTTTTGGAGCAAATGTTTCACCACAGTAACGCAGTTCTACGAATGATTTGCACAAGAAATTAAACATTCAAATGGCAGATTTTTAAGGAATCAGATTTTCATAATATTATGCCTGACAATAGTTTGACAATAAAGAACTCATTCTGGCAACATTCTGAGTGTGAGAATTGTATTTTTAATTGTATTTTTTAATCCGTCTTTAAATCTTCTGTTTAGTGTTTTTTTTTTAAATTTTTTTTACATGTCTGTATGTTTTATGCATTGTGCTTTTCATGTATGTGATGCTGCCAGGCGGATTAATAAATAAATATGAAATAACAATAATTGATTTTGTATGCGACTTGTCCTTACCGTGGCGTAAACTCGCCGTGATGTTTCTTTCGGTCTTTCCGTGCCGCTCGCTGAAGTTCTTCAATTCGATTTTTCTCAAAAGCAGCGCCATCTACACACGATGAAGTTTTTAACTTTCATATAATGCCATAACAAAAACGACATAACAAGAGTTGTGTCACAGAAACAACTAGAGCCATTTTTGTATGTTATTGTGTCATACTAATATACAGGCAGATACTGATATACAGGCAGGCAATACGAACCAACTATATCCATCAACGCCAGAATCGAGGCTAGTATCAGTCACAGTGGTTTAGCACAGGTCGCAGTGGTCTAGTGGTAGCTTGCTTGCCTGCGGCTCAAGATCCCAGGTTCAAATCGCGCTGCAGACAAAAGTTTGTGTTTTCACGAAAATCACTGAGATACGCAGCTTTGGGCACAGGTTGCACACTTACTGCAGTTTCTAGGTCGACTCAGCCTTCCACCCTCCGAGGAGCGGTAAATGAGTATCAACCTTATAGTTGAGTAATAATACCAATGGTGATAGGTGAATGTTCGGCCTATAGCAGCCTACAGGCGAACTCAAAGGTCAAGTTTGCAGCTTGGCCTATGAGTTGGCGGCCACCTGGCGCTGACCGACTTTTGCCCAGAGGAACCAAAGTGAACTCTCGCATATGGCTGGTGCCATAGATGAAAGCACTAATTGTTGTGGTTATTATTATTATTATTATTATTAACACATGCAGCAGAGCACTCAAAAATTATTGCGTACTATTTTCAAACCATTTCTGAATGGGTCATTAATGTCCACAGCCAATGGCATAGACCTATAGATCTTTATACAGCATTTGGCAGCAGTGAAAAGCCGTTGAACTTTAACCAACGTTGAACTGGTAACAAAAACGGCAACACATCTCACAAAAGGCCAGAAGTTCGTGTATCTTTCAACGCAAATGACCAAACAACCGACCGAAATCTCCGTCCTCCATCCTTCGCATGTCCGGCCGCAGTCGACTGTCAGTCGGCGGAATTTTTGCCCGCAAGTGTTCGTCAAGCTCGTTAAGCAGCATAGCGAAGTGAGTGAAGCCATAGTACTGAACACATGTCAAACGCGCCGTTAATTTCCAGTCAATGACTATGGAAGATGGCAACAATGATTAAGTGGCAGAGTTGGTGGACTTTTGTTCAGCAACGCTCTGCACAAAAATTTTATTTGAAAATTATTTGAGAAAAAGTTTTTGTGTGGGACACATTAGGCTTACATCACTGATATCTACACACTGTACAGTTCTAGCAAAAGCTGAGAAAACCTCAATGATACAGTACACGTAGTTTTACTTTATACTGCTTCGAACTTATACATAATCAATGTACTTACAACGATTTTTCTTGTAAAAAAAGTAAAATCCAACATTTTACAGTGCACCCGAAAGTTGACCAGAGAGCTGGCCAACTTAGTCTGCCACACTTAGGAATTATTTTGTTTATTTTTTAAAAATTTCAACTGATTTATATAACGCCATAAGGTCGTAACTTCAGAGGCACTGTCAATGTGTGTGAACAACTTGTCCAAGGTCGCACTCAACAGTGCAGCGGCTGGGATTGTACACGCGATTTCCAGTTGGAAGTCCAATGCCATAACCACTATGCCAACGAGCCACACATGGTGTACGTACATAAATGTTTTCAATCAAGAGTTCAATCAATCAGAACAAGCAAACCAGTCCATAAAAACCAACAGGAATAAGAAGTCGAGAAGTAATAATAATATCTATAGTGAACTGGCAAACCAGTAGTCAATGGTAGAGCGACGGACTCGTGATCGGAAGGTCATGGGTTCAGATCTCACCTACTGCACTGCCGGATACGGCCATGGAAAGCCACTCATGCACACGTGCCTCAGTAACCAAGCAGCAAAAATTGGTACTAGTGGAATGGCAGTGACGCTCAGAAGCTAGGAAGGTAACCATAGGTCCGGCATTACACTGGCCCACAGGGGCAGCACTGGCCTTCGCAAAGCGAGGCAAACCGGAAGTCCTTCATAAGCCTCTGAACCTAGATATCAACAGCTGCATCCTGAGAAACAAGCAAGTTACAGAAATGGACGCAGGTAAATTTTCTAATAACTATTCTAAGCAAAAGCAGACGATTTCATGCAATCTAGCAATTTACGCATTTGTTATTCATAATGCTTTAAAAATATTCGAAAAGTGCCTTGTTGCTGCATTTGTAATTCACGGCGTAAAACGACAGAAGTAACCTCGCATAGGCCTACGTATTTTTACTTATTTTTATTTGATATTTCGAATGAAATGACAAACGCTATTTCATTTTATTTCTCAGAAACAAGTTTTCAGAATTGGTTCCACCTGTGCTCCCCTGCACGTTAGCAGCAGATAACGTAAGCATTGGAAAATCTATTTGCGAAACTTAATATATTCAGTCTACGAATCGCGGTGGTGACACGCATCCCTTGCGCACTGCTAGCGTCACAATGTTTCCGTAGCAACAGCAAAACCAATCGTGTTTACATTGGCAACATTTCACTATAAACTCACGCCAAGTCGCGATAATTTTACG
>Ga0056116_1001159_pt1 | contig 10044 bp, 5 predicted proteins | sample WorMetOlspDAHAB2_FD_67352 | JGI IMG/M metagenome (GOLD analysis project Ga0056116, IMG submission 67352) | Marine gutless worms symbiont microbial communities from Max Planck institute for Marine Microbiology, Germany - Olavius sp. DAHAB.2 ...
GCACTTCCACTACCGAGTGACGTTTACTGGATATATTCGATGTTTTTGTGCTACTACGTCGCATGACCTTGTGACCTTGACCTTTGACCTTTTGACCTTGAGAGTGTTTCGTGTACAGTGGTACACGAAACACGTGTCGCCGTTAAACACTGTTCGACTCCTCACAAAAGCCAAAAGCCTCACGCGATTACGATAAAACTTTGCACAATTGACTACGTCCACGAGACGAACAGGTCCAAAATTTGTACAAGTCAGTCGTAATTCCGCTGTTAACCGGGCTGTATTTGTCAGGGAGGGTTCAGGGGGTTCGACCCCGTTGCCTAAATTGTCTAAAAACCCCTACTGATTTTTAATAAGTACGTTCAGGGGGCCGATTATAACCCACTTTCGACCCTCCCGGATGCAAATTCAGCACTGTAACAGTGTATAGCGACGCAGTTCATTCGGTCCTGTCCAGATGTCAATAACCCAAAACTCTGACCCTCCCCCTGAGGAAATTTGGCAAATACAGCCCTGCTGTTAACTAGCCTATCAACTGTGGTTTTGTACGTTTAAATATATAAGCTGGCCATCGCGCATGGAACAGACTGCCACCACCGCTTCGCCGCGTTCATTCTGTTGCTGGTTTTAAACAACAACTGAAGACATTCTTATTTGAGTGTGCTTTTAACATTGTTAGGCGCCCTTGTTGTGCTCTGGCACTTACGTCGCCGTAATCTCGACTTAGCATAGCATAGCATAGCATAGCAAGTCCATCAGTACGTCGCAGGCGCTGTCTAGTTGACTGTAAATGTTGGGCGTTTTGCTGCACAGTCTGGATTATGGTGGACCGTCGCGAGAATTCTTCTTCCTGTTGTCACGAGACCTTTTCAATCCATACTACGGTCTGTTTGAGTACTCGGCCAACGACACGTACACTGTTCAGATCAGTCCCGTCTCCATGTTTGTCGAAAATGCCAACGAGTGGTGAGCAGTGTTGCGCTGTTGCTCGTTATTTTATTCATTATCTGTTTACTCGTTTGCTTATTTTGCTTTCGGCTGCAGTCAAACACATGCAATGCTCAAGACTTTAACTAATAGCGGATTTGGCTTGGTTACACTAACTGTAAGAAGGTGTGATGACAGCATTGCCAAACAAGCACTCCAGTGGATGCCACATGGCCACAGAGCAAGAGGACGACCCTGGAAAAGCGATCTGGAGAAGGAGATGTGGACAGCAGGATACAAGTAGAGGGCTGGAGGAAGATGGAGGCAGCAGCAGAGAACAGAGCTGAAGATGGAAAAGAGTGGTATGTGGCCCATCGACTGGAAGCGACAAGGCTCAAGTCGTCACATTTTATTGCAAAAACTAAACGCAGCAACCGTTAAAACTCGTCAGCTGTTTGTCCCAAAAAAGAGTGCTGTTGACTTTTTATTGCTTTGAAATTACCCCGCACTAAACGGTGTTGCAGACTGGAATTGTCAGTTTCATGAGAATGATATCCGTCCTTATTGAGATGCCTTTTGTGTCTTACACCCGTTGAGAACCACTCAAGTGATATATACTATTTTTCGATGACTTGGCTGCCTATCGCATTAGCTTAGCCATGTCAGAATTTCAACTTGTGTTGCAGTTGTCTGTCGCGCTGTGCTGCAGGTTTCGGTTTGCCGGTCGTGCCATTGGCCTTGCTGTCGTCCATCAGTATCTACTCGACGTCTTCTTTACACGGCCGTTCTACAAAGCTCTTCTTGGCGTGTATGTAAATTTTCGGTGCAGTATTTATTAGCTTCGTTTCAGGCATGCCCCATCGCGAGGTACCATGACCCCATAGCACCATAAGCAGAGTGCTTGTCTCCTTGTCTGTCGTCCTGCAGTGGTTGGACTGCGGTAACACAACGCTGGCCGGCATCCCGTCGCATCTGATCAAGCGGATGCAGTCGGTGTTAAATTCTGCTGCTCGGCTTGTGTTTTCTGCATCGAGGTACGATCACACCACGCGTTTTCAGCCAGCTGCACTGGCTGAAGGCGCCAAAGCAGATCGAGTTCAAGAGCTGGCTGTCCTGATCTACAGATGCTTACACCAGATGGCTCGTCGCATGTCGCTGAGGTATTCCACCAGTCGTCTGATGTCGAGGCCCGTCGGAGTGTCCTCTCTGCTTCGTCATTATCCCTTGTTGTCTGCCACGCCCGTTTTTCAACTGTCGGCGATTGAGATTTTTCCATTACTGAACTATGGAACACTCCCGCAGAATTTTACATCGGTGCTGTTTATTTTTTTCAGTGAACGTCTGCACGGTGCATTGCCGCGATAAAATGAGAACATCGCAACGTAGTAATGGACATAGGTAAATAACAATAACGGCTCAACGAAGAGTTTCTTAATCATACCCAAACTGTGCCATAGAATATACCACGTTCTTTTTACCACAGATGTGAGACCGCGTTTTTTAACACAACTGGTCCTAAAACCCACCAAACTTGTGTAAGCGTAAAACGTACGTGGAAGGGCAACAGCAAAAATTATGTTCCAAAAAGTGAAATTTTGAAGACAAAAAGCTCATCCGTTGTAAAATTGTAGGTCGCCGTCTCTGTGCGACATGGAATCACTGGACGCCGAGTTCCACAAAAGTCTTCTGTGGATCAAGGATGCTGACAGTTCTGACCTTGCTGCTCTCGATCTGACATTCTCTGTGGACGAAGAGGTTTGTCACCTGCAGTGCCCGTATTATTTGTTTTTATGTTACCATAGAAATTTTATAGATATCATATATTAAATATTCTCCCCCTGTAGCTTTGGTGGTGGCCGGTTTGGCGTACTGGTAACGGCTTTGGTCATGTCAACAAAGTTAAGCAGTGAGTCAGATTAGTACTGGGATTGATGACCATGTTTGGTGAGTATACCATCTCGGTATTTATCCAGGCCCACTCAGCCTGGCCATCCATCTGTGGATAGGTTCAGTGAGTACTGGCAATGGTTTTGGCTTCTGGTGGGGAAGAAACGGCGAGTTCTGCGTAGCAGTGTGTCCTGCAAGCAGGACTGCTGACATGCTGGCTGGTTAAAGGCGCTGGCTGTTAATTTGAGCTGGCTCTCCGGCCAACATGGGTTGAATGCTCACTTTATTGGGTCGAACCATCACCGGCTCAGAGGTGATAAAGGGGATGAGCTCCCCCGCAACGGACTTTACTGTCTGCATGGAATGTTCTTTTGTCTAGCTGTGAGTACGTGCCAGTGAAGTGAACGGAGTTTGGTGGGTGGACATGGTGTTTGGACAGGTGCTTGGGCAGATGACGGAGCGCGAGCTGAAGTCGAACGGTCGCAACATCACCGTGACGGAGAAGAACAAGAAGGAGTACATCGAGCGAATGGTGAAGTGGAGGGTTGAGCGAGGCGTCGTCGAGCAGACTGCCAGTCTCGTTCGAGGATTTCACGAGGTCCGTGCTCTATAATAATAATTAGAATAATATGAAGAAGAATAATATTATTGCGAACTTGGAAGGCGCATCACACCAAGTACAGATGACCACTGCGAGAGCGCCTTCCTCTTTCAGCGACTCTCTACGTTATAATTCAACGCTGCAATGCATTCGCTGTTTTGGGTACCTTCTCCCGCCCAACCCCCGAGGACGAAATGTAGCCGTTCCAGCATTTGTTCTAGTTTCCAGCTTAGTTTTTAGGCCTCGGGATCTATACTACCCAGGGCAATTTGAAAAAAAAATAATAAGGTGATTTATACCGTGCAAATTCTCCAAGGCCGCAAATGAGTTCGTTTGGATTTTCCCCAACCAAACACATGTGCATGGTCGTCTAGTGGCCCTGTCGCCGGATGGTCTGGGTGAGTTGGTATCGGACTCGATAAAGAGTAACATAAATCATGCACTGCCTAGTAGTGGCAGGTCCCATTGGTCCTTGCCTTACCTTTACCTTTCCTGTGGGTGGATGACTCCATTATCGATGACTCCACCCAGTGCAGAGACCACAGCTCGGGTCCAATGCGCAACCCTAAGCTAACTGTGGTATGGTTATATGAATCTCTTTGAGGCTTTTGAAAACCTCAATAGAGTGCTGAAGCAGAGTTATCTCAACGCTTCAGAAGACATAATGGTCCTATTGGTCCATAATTAGTCGATCGTGACAGCAGAACACACACCCTCACCTAATCTCAACTATTTTTATGGAGCTGTTGGTGTCTTTGAACCATCAGCGACCGAGCCTTCACCGTTTTGTCACTGCTGTCCGGCTGTGGAACACTCTGCCGCTGAACGTCACGTCAGCGCCGTCATCTCTTCTGTCGTTCTTTTCCTCCTAGTTCCCCTGTTGTGCCTACGCAGTCTCTTTGTCATTTCGGACACTATAATCGATCTTTTTTCTTACTTACTGCCAACTGTACTGAGGCTGCATTATGGGCTCGGGCAATATCTCGCACGAGGAAGATGTTATCATCGGATACTGCAGGTGCCACAAGACGTCAGCCAATGGCTAGTCATTCTTCTAGTGTGTACACCTTGTAGACTGCCGTCAAGTTTGGTCAGAGGGCAGGAGTCGATGATGTGTGACATTGTCCAGATGTTGCTGCAGTCAAACATTTTATTGTTTGTCAGACCCCAAATCAGGGTTAGCTTTTGTTTATTGTATTTAGTTGTTTAGGTTTATTGAGTTGTATTGAGTTGTGCATTTTTTGTGTCGTCTGGTTTTGTTTGTTAGTACGTTAGCCAAGTGATCGGCTGGAAGACTATATTCTCGTGATATTTTTCGTGTCGAAGGGTTTCCCCTACAAAGACCAGATTGAAGAGTTATTTATTGTAAAGGTTTATTGTATGTATTCCGGACACGTAACATTGTCAACTTTCTCTGATTAATTTCACTTTTTTAACTGCAACATACTTACCAAAGGCACGATATAGCCTATTTATGCTGAAAGTGCCGTTAACCCCAATCAATCAACAAGGCGCCATTTCTTTCGTCACGTGCCGCAGTGGCCCTGTTATATCTGCGAAATGGCAGTAGTGACCACTGGCATCGGGGGAAGCCGCACACCCCGCATTATTGTCGTTGTGTTAACATTTGCGGCAGGTGTTGGACGCTCGAGTGGTGTCCAAGTTCGATGCTCGTGAGTTGGAACTGGTGATTGCAGGAACTGTGGAGATCGACGTCGTCGACTGGCGGCAGAACACCGAGTATCGTTCCGGTCAGGCCGGCCTTTCAACATTTTTCCCTTATTGCGTGTGTACACTGTGAGCCCGTCGTAACTCTGCCAAATGCTGACCGAATTGATAGCGTTTTGACAACTAAATGCCATGGATGTGTAGTATTGCTGTAAACATTTTCCTCTGTACCCCTTGGTGGCAACACGATAAACTGAGCACTTTGAGCATACTGATTTTCGAATATATTGCCACCTTTTTGTTCTGAACGCTCTCTAGTGTTGTGTGTCGGTGCAGTTCGGCTAGTTCTGCAGTTGTTGTTATTGTCTGTGGTGCGATGACTGATTTTGTGAGCCACTGCTAGTTGAGGCCTTCAGTGGGCCTAGTGCAACAGTGTTCATGTACCATCACAAGGATTAAGCATGCACGAGTGTTGATTGATTTTCTTATGTGCTACAGGTGTTGCATTATCTGATTTGTGGAAAGAAAAAAAGTGCAAATGATCACTAATGGCTACTAGGCTCTGTCACAGGCCACAGCGTCAAGGGCGGGCGCTCATCTCCCATTCCTTGGCCACTGAGCCGGCAGCGAGCATACTCCAGCTAATCACAGGCCGTAGCACTCAGTCACGTGGGCCGTAGGCCACACCTTTCCACCACATGTTTGGTTGATTACATCCACATCCAAAGCACCTAATTGCATCGGTTACTACTCGTTTACCGACCCCAGAGGGATGAAAGGCTGAGTTGACTGGTAGCGGACAAAGTGGTCACTCAGCCGACTACCAGTCTGGCGCAGGATAGTAAAAGTTTGTTGGCCGAGACCAGCATTCTAGCCACTATGCCACGCCGCCAGCCACATTGTGAATTTGTGGAATAACCAGGTATTGAACTCGGGACCTTTGGCGTGCTCAGGTTACTACGACCAGCACCAAGTGATCGAGTGGTTCTGGGCGGCCGTCGAGCGTTACGACAACGAACGACGACTCCGCCTTCTTCAGTTCGTCACAGGAACTTCGAGTATTCCGTTTGAAGGATTTGCGGCTCTGCGAGGAAGCAACGGTCCGCGACGGTTCTGCATCGAGAAGTGGGGACGAGTGTCCAGTCTACCACGGTCAGTGAATGTCACAAGTGGTCTTTGTCCAGTTTATTTTTTTTAAATTTTTTTTGCAGCAAACTTGGAAGGCGCATCACACAAAGCACAGATGACCACCGCGAGAGCGCCTTCCTCTTTCAGCGACTATCCATTTTTATTCAATGCTACAATGTGGTCGCTGTCTTGGGTACCTTTACTACACAACCCCCGAGGACGAAATGTATCCGTTTCAGCATTTGTTCTAGTTTTTAGTTTGGTTTTTAGTCCTCGGGATCTATACTATCGGGGGCAAAAAATTTTTTTATTAAAAAAACAAAGAAAATAATTATTATAATAATTATAATGCCCTCTGGTTGAATCCTATGTCACTGGGTCACTGGAGCTTGCCACTTCTCGCCGAGGAAAAGTATGCCAGCATTGGTAGTTAGTACCTCTTTGCGCCCATAGCAGTCGAAACCTTGGGCCCTGTGAACAACTCTTTGTTTGCCCTTTTGGGAAGAAAGGTCTCCTCAACCTCAGGCGATGACAGGGAAGGAGCTTTTCTGTTTTGCAGAGAGTTTCGATGCTGATGCAGTGCTATAACGCTGTCTTGTTACATGACACCTTGCCGGCCCCTGACTGCATGGACTGATGATCTGTAACCCATTTTGTACTATCTTAATTTTTAAACTCTCTCGGGAACATATCTACGGAGGTAAAAATATAACAGCAACAACAACCAGGATAATGTTTATAGTACTGTCATCTGTGGCAAAGCCTCAGGGAGAGTTCACTTGGGTTACTTGAATGAATGTGTGCCGGCACCAGGGGCCGTATTCTGTTGCCAGATTGCTGAGACTGCTGTTGTGACTTAATCGGAAGATTTGTGGCTAATAGCTGACGAATCGTTTTCGGTGATTGTTGTTGCAGGGCTCACACGTGCTTCAATCGTCTGGACCTGCCGCCTTACACGTCCTTCGAGAAACTGTTTGAGAAGCTGTCGATCGCCGTGGAAGAAACAAGCACTTTCGGCATTGAGTAGCACCGACTTGCTTGCTGCGTGCTTTAACCCATTTCTCCGCATACAATCATGCACTAACAACTGTTGCTCCCGACATTGAAATAGTGACCGATAATGTAACAGAGAAATCGATAATATAATAATGTAATCACTAGTTTTAAAAATGGGTGGTAATGACATTTTGATCTGTCGCCTCCGACGAATAGGAGTTGCCGAATAATGTATGATAACGTAATAACTAACCTGGTGTCGAATAAACAAGTGTGTGTGTAAAACGTGATGACTTTTGGAAGATTTTGCGAGTCGATCGAAGATAATGAACTAACGCTAAACCTCAACTTGGAGCGTCATAACCATAGCCCTAACCATGGCCGAGTTAATTATTGCAATTATCGGTTATTACTGCATTTTTTGGTTTAACATCGGGCACTTATTTCCGCTACTAATGCTTCTGTTTTTTATCTGCTTATTACAGCAGTTTGCACGTATCATTGCTGTTCTATCGTCCGTCGTTGTGCCTGTGTAACTTTGCCAGTCTGTTTGAGCTTAGATTTGCTGCCCAGCCCCTTTCTTTAAGTTTTTCTGACAACGACTAAAGACCTTTCTGTTTTCCCATTCCTACCAAGACACCATCATATGACTCGTGTGTTGCTATTACCATTCATTACTGCTGTCTGGACACCTGTGGTCCTTGCAATAAGTAACGTTATTTAGGTCACGTTAAAAATGATGATGATAACGATTACCACTGTGACGCCATATTTCCAGTTACCTTCCCAGCTTAAAGAGAGAATACTGCCGTTTTGGCCGGTACCAAATTATGCACTTGGCTCAGAGTCTTTTGGGTGCAAACTACTTGCCGAAGAGATGTTAACAATTACAGCAGTTGCACCGGTCTGTCACAAGTCCGATTCCGAACACATTTTGCACCATGCTGACGAGTGTTTGCTTAAACAACTCGGCAAATGATGTAGTATTACGTCCAGACTTTGCAGAATTATTCTGTAACAGGTGTTTTGGTATTTTGGGGTCAGAGGTCGAGATCACAAGCTGTCAGAACGCGATAATCATTCCAGGTGCAAATCTTTTTTTCCAGTTGTTTTCCGCGTTGGTCCCAGACAGGTCATTTGTGTGGCTTTGAATTGTTTTAGGACAGGGGCACCCACCCCGTTGTCACGCCGAGCCTCTGCGTGTGCCCTTTTGAAATAAGCGTCGTTTGAGAAAAGTGTACAAAAAAGCATCATAAACCAATGAACTGGTTGCGGTGAAAATGTCGTGAAAGGGTTATTTTCAGCCTTTTTTGGTGTGTGCGAAAGTTTTTGATCTAATGAATCGGACAGAATGTCACGTTCAGTGTGATCTTTTCGTTTGATTACTAATTATCGAAAAACATCTGTCACGATTCTTTGTTCGCTTGTGGCGAAAATGTGTTATTTTGCGTTTCGTTGTTTCATTATTGCTTTGTTACGAATGTTGCAGAATATCTATAGGATGACAGTTTGCACAAAAGTACTAGACGTTTGACATGTCAATCATCTGTCGTTAGTATAGTTGATTGTGATGATGTACACTGACACTACTGGTGCTACAAAAGCCCTGCACTTATTTCCTAATATAATATTATATATATTATATAATGCAGAAGCAGTGGGTGGTTTGTCCTTCGGTGCATTGACGCTGTTGGTTGGGCTATGCAGTCTCTAAAAATCGTCCCCGACATGACCTGTCATGTATCGGATGGGACATTAAACTTTACTCACTTCCTTACGCGGTCCACGCCGGGCATAAACAGACTTGGAGGGCGTGTCTCTGTGTCACGATATTGTACAAGTTTGCTGCACTATTCTGTACAAAACAGCAGTTACATTTGACTACTGTAATCAAACCTTAGCCCTCAAGCATTTGCAGTACTGCGACAGAACCTCACATTACCGTAACGGGGCGAGAACGGAAACGTAAGCGTGCATAATTATATTGCATATCCGTGGTTGCATAGTTGCGTATTGTATGAATTAGGAAATCGGTGCATATGTTTACATATGTGCTTCCAGACTTTTGTTTTACTTCGATCTTGTGGTGTTAGAAGCTTTGTTCTACAGTCGGCAGTTTTAGACAAATGTCGCATTTAATTTAGCCGCCGGTGTATAGGGTGTCCCAGAAACCTTTCGGAATGCTCGGGGAGGTTTCTCTGCCACAGCATTTACCCTTCCTGTGTTGTCACCCACCCAGCCGTCGACATCAGAGCACTGAAAGACTAGAACTAATATCATGCTGTTGATCGTTTGTTCAGAAAGGTGATGCGTTTTGTTGTGTACGTGAGGTGAAGTGACGTCATTGCCATAACACGCCGCCATGTTGGAGGTATACTTACTGTCAACAAAAAACAATTAAAATGCGGAAATCTGTGAAATTCTTATGCCAACGTTTCCCCGAAAGGGGCCACCTTGTTTCCTGGGTTTATTGAGTTGTGTATTTTTCTGTGTCATTTGGTTTTATTTGTTAGTATGCTAGCCAAGTGATTGGCTGGGAAGACTTCTACTCTCGTGATATCTTTCGTGTCGAAGGTTTCCCCTACAAAGACCAGATTGAAGAGTTAGTTATTGCAATGGTTTATTGTATGTATTCCCAACACGCAACACTGTCAATTCTCTCATTAATTTCACTTTTTAAGTGCAACATACTTATTAAAGGCACAATATAGCCTATTTGTGCTGAAAGAGCCGTTAAACTCCAATCAATCAATCAGTTACACCAAGGTTATTCGCAGACTGTGTTTTTCAACTGGCGTACGCATAGTTCCACACACAACAGTTTCCGAGTCCGAGCA
>Ga0056116_1001161_pt1 | contig 10040 bp, 5 predicted proteins | sample WorMetOlspDAHAB2_FD_67352 | JGI IMG/M metagenome (GOLD analysis project Ga0056116, IMG submission 67352) | Marine gutless worms symbiont microbial communities from Max Planck institute for Marine Microbiology, Germany - Olavius sp. DAHAB.2 ...
CATACGTTAGACAGATAAGCGCCGGCCGGCACTTAGGATGATATGTGGCCGCGGTTTGTTAGCATGAATTGGAGGACTGACGAACAACGAGCACAACGAGATTGTAGCTGCGCGATTTGCGGACTCGATGGCTGCGGAGGCCTGCGCTCCGCATTATGAAATCTATTTTCCGATGATCAGCCAAGTCACTGGCGACGTCGAGCCTCTCCCCGTCTTCACACCAGAAGCGTACTCAATCGTCCCTTCTAACCGCTTTTACGTGCAACGCGACCCACTCGGAGTCGGAACGGCGCCCAAGCCGTTACTTTGTCGCGCTCGCGCCGACTCATCAAGTAAGTAAGGGCTAAGCAGGTTAGCCCGGTCGTCGTCTTCGTACGGCGTACTTATCAGCGATATGAAGCTGCCACGAATGCACTGATCGGAGATTGACAAACTCGCTTTCCCTATACTGCAAGATTAGTATTAGTCGTATATACGATACATTTAGTTTTAATGCTGCACTTTGCCTGACAGTGGCTCCGCCTCCGAAATGGCCTGTATTGTGTCGAGTGGGGCGTTAAACTCTACTCACTCACTCACCCTGACAGTGGACCTATACTGTGTCAAAAAGTAGAATATCAAATCTGGTTCACTATCACTCAGTAATGTTTTTCACATACGGCCAGCAGATTCATATGAATTGTCGTTTGAAACACAGGAATGAGAATCGCATATTGCCATCGGTTGCCAATATGACACGGTCGCCCGACCTCGTGCTGTAACTGTTTGGTCGTACCACGTTTGTCGGTTTTTGTTGATCTCCACTTTGCTCAGTTTCGACCACACTTGTGTGCATGGTACCCGGCCCTCTTTCTTCATTTTCGTCAACTACAAATCATTTGCAAATTTGCAGAAAATTCCGAAGCTTTCAACGAAATTTTTATGCTAACTTCCGTGTGTAAAGTCTGCGTATCGATCATATCGATACGGTGCATTGTTGACATAATCTCAATGACATTGTTTGCCTGCTGCATCTGTTGTTTTCTGATTATTAATAGTTTTCTACAGTATGGTGATCATTTGATCTGAGTAGAGAGCAGTTGTCTTATACTCTAATCCACGATTTCGATTTTCTATGGTCTTTCATATTTTGAAATGCGAGCACATTTTCTGAAGATTTATAGTGTGGCTAACTTTTGTCAGGTTTTGCTTTTATTTTGGACAATTCAAAGAAAGTAAATAACAGAAATTCTTACTGTTTTAGTCTATACCAGTATTATGTGACAGAGTTTTATAAAGTTTTAACTTTCTTAATTTTTGTTAAAATTATCTTTCTGTGTTTTATGTTATTATACTTTATTTCGTGTTGCATAATTCACTTTACTGTGATAAAACGAATATACAAGATGATTCACAATTAGCAGATCCATTTCCCGAAAGTGGTATAGCTCTGCTATTAAACGTTACTTTTAAGCCAACGTTTCGCATTTAATCATTCTGATTGTGCAACACAATTTGCTCATAAATGACCATCAATGTGGGACCATTACTAGTTTGTAATTTCTGTGTCAGAGTAGCGTAAGTTTTTTACGTCTGTGTTCACGTTGCTATGAGTGCCTGGAGTGCGTTAGTCTTCACAAGGCACAAAGCCGCATGATTTTACACAGTAGGCCTATATATTATTTTATTTGTCATCAGAATAGTGACAGCATCGAAAGAAATATATAGAAGACAGAGTCAGACAGCAAAGGCGACATAATAGTAATACAGATAATGCTAACAATACACAATTACACGGTATGCAGTGCGTTTATCTTGAAGGGGTAGTGGGAAATATTTCCTACTTATAATGTTGCAAAGTGTAGCGCAACTGTAGCCAACGTTTCGGCTGCATAATTTTAAAATATCCAGCAAATACTCAAAGGGTCCGTAGACTACCAGCATTACCATGTACTATATACAGCGTGCAGAAACGTGTGAAATGACTGAAATGGCCTCCAATATCACTCGAGGTCATTGTAAATTGCGCCGTTCAATAGATAAAATTTATATCGTAGTAAATTCGACGTTTAAACTCGATTAGCGAACATGGCGGCTTGTATCTCGCAAAACATTCTGTAGTGTATATACGCATTAGTTGTTCAACTTCATCATTGCAGTTGCCCATAATATACAGCAGTGAAAGAGCTCGTATGACTTGATAAATGTTTGCGACAGATCATGGCAGATAAATTGAGTTAGTAGAGTATTCTGGTGACAGACAAACACGGATGGGCCGGACGATCGTCGTGTGATCTGCGGAGTCAATAATTGTGTATGACAGATGATGGTCGTCGATCATAATGTATCGCGACAAACAGCGTCATTCGCCGAGAGTCGTGTGGCGGTCACATCGGACGCGTCCCGCATCTGCGGCAAGTTATGGAGCAAGCACTATCGGCTTTGGAAGGACCGAAAGTTCGAAACCGCTCTTACCATATCGTACACGAGAGCGAAAAATTCAGTTTCGTTGTAATCTACCCTATACGTAAATGTACTTGAAAATTTTTGAATCATCGATAAACTAAGGACGGCCCGGGAATATTTGTTTGAAGAGGATTGAAGTTGTGTCTCTGTGTTGATGTGTGAACGTTTGTCTGCTGCTTCCTTGTGTCATCTTTTGCTATTTTCACTTGTTGTTGTGTCGTGATAACGAATAAGATGTTCAAAATCTGTTGTAAAAACAGCGGTAACCAGTAGACGCCTTACTATGACAAACAAACAAAAATGTTGGGATATCTTGGATATTCAATCACTCTTGCGCCGTTTATTGAAGATTTCATACTGACTGCTGCTATCCCCCACAGACACAAAATGCATAAAATTATATAGTAAAATAACGTAATATTAATAAAGGATTCACCAAATTATCTACAAAGAAAAGTGTCTCACTTAACTGTCTCATACATGTCCTTAAGAAGCTGTCTTTCGAATAAATTTTTTTACAGGCAACGACATTTCATCAACCCCAGGTCAAAAAGTATACTAACGACTCCGTTGATATTGTTAAGTTTTAGAAGAGTGATCTTTGAAAACGTCTTTAAATATCACTCGAGATCGTCAGAACTGTCACCATCCAATGGCACTCCCTGTCCAATGGATCGAAAACGCCTACAATGCGAACATAATTTGCTGCCGTGGGGTTTGTTCGATGTTTCTTCCTTCGGCATTTAGGTGTTGGAATGTGGTTTTGTGGTGACTGTTCCTGTTCCGAAGTCACCGGTTCAGTGGGATCCCCAATTCCCCCGAACAACTGGAATCGGAGACCAGGCTGACCGTCGGCGGATTCAATTCCAAATGGGCCACTTCCTCTGGGGACGGTTGCCTGGTTCGAGAACGCGTATGCATTTTTTACGAATATATATATATATATAACCTCGCTGTCCACTTCTCGCAAATATATAGATTTAATAACGAAAAACAATAACCTTCAGCAGTCCCGCACTCTTTTTATATATATTTTCTTTGAACCAAACGATAGTTTTACAGTTCAGTAAACAAATATACGCTCGAGTCGAAACCGACTTCTGATGTCACAGTAAGTAAACTAAAACCGCAACCACCAAAACTAACCAGACCAGCAAAAACGGCAAGTACAAGAAAAGTAAGAATGACCGAGCTCGCTGCACGCTCTATTTATACTTGCGCGGCCAGGTAGGTATGGTATAGGCCTGTAGCGCCGAGACTAGGGGAGTATAAAAGTAATAAAAGAAGGACGTCATTGCTACAATGTCGTATTGCGAGTTTGACCGTTTTAAGACATGGACAGACTTGAGACTGAAAGAGAAGTGTGGCTCACTTAGCGAATGCTTGTCAATTTACGCGCCTACTCTACTCGCGCTGGCGTAGCGTGCGTCGTTGATGGAGAACAATTTACGCGGTGGAAACCGTGATCACGCCACCAAGCTGGAAGCTGGCCGTCGTCGGATCGCGTGGTCGGCAGGCCGGCCGGCCCGGCCGGCGTCCAGGGAGCGCCGGGTGTCGGGACGGCGGCACTGGGTCACGTTGACGGGCGTCTGGTTGCACGCAATTAGTCAGCGACAGATGTGTTCGACGCGGCGCGACGCACGCCAAGCTTTGATCCTGTGGTCTCTCTGCATCGTTGGCGCCAAATCCAACCCAAACCAACAACGGAAACTTTACCCCGTCGCCTGCCAGACTTCACGCTGGACACCAATGTAGTTTCAGTAATGATTATTTTTCATTTACAGTTACAGTTGCAGTTAATTTTACTTTTCAGTTAATTTTTCAGTTACAGACTTACGGACAGACCGAAAGTACGAACAGCAGTCGACGACATTGTGCAGTAACCTACCGTGGTAAATAAAAAATGTCCATCAGCACAGTTCGCTATTGTCTCAGTTCTTCCATTGCACGTCTCAGAGTTGCTGCCATGAGATGGTTATGACTGTGGTCATCAGTGTGACACTGCAGATCTTGAATTACTGGAAGCACATATGGCAATGACAGTTCATCAGTCTGAAGTTGGTTGGTGTGGACTGCACATGGTCGTAAACACTACAGATCTCCTCTAGTCTATTCCACTCGCTCAGTTCCAGAGAGTCCCAGTGACCCAGTTCATGTCTTGGAAAACTTTATTATTATTGGTCTCGGTTCCAGAAGACGACACACAAGCAGATATATACTAGACCATCTCGTCGGACAGTCAGTGACAACTGTTTTGCCTGAAAGGGTTGCGACAGATTACATCCTGATTCGATATACTATGCAAAACTGCAGGGTAGGTCTGTAATTCTGAATACCGCAGACTACCACAGATTACCACAAAACAGGCGCAGGAAAAAAACAGACACTTTTCACAATTATGTAGGTATTTTTTATCTTTGTCAGTTACAGATTTTTATTCTAGCTATTTATTTTTCAGTTACAGCTAGTTACAGTTACGGACATTTTTCAGTTAAAGTTACAGTTACAGTAAACTAATACCACATTGCGGGACACACGACTTGGCGATCATAGGGCGTTGCAGTCACGATAGCTATTTACGGTAGTGTAACTAAATGGTGATTTCACACCTGCCTGGAGTGTATCAGAATAGTGGTTAGCGGGGCGGGGTGCCGTGACAGGCGGTCTCCGTGGGTGGAGCGAATGCGATTGACAGACGCACTGTGGAGATACTGACTTAGTGACTGCTCATTGGTCAGTGAGCATAGTTGTGACGGCCGTCACGCCTGGCTGCCGCACCCCGCACGCCCCTAACCACTAGTTTGATACACTCCAGGCATGTATAAAAACCACCATTCTGCTATACAATCGGCTGGTTACATCGATGACCCGCGCAAATTCCAACACCACGTAGACGAAATCAAGAACACAAGAACGTAACTTCATTGTATACAGACAGATTTTTGATATGAAGGCGTGGGAGTCGGTTAAATAGATGCAGACACTGTGTGGTCGGCTTCATCTTAAACATCTGACAAATTTGAATAAAATGAGATTTTGTAATAGTATCTCTACTAATTTTTTTGCGGTGCTGTTTGTCTAGAACCCAACAACAACAGGTTGTTGTGTTGAGTTTTATCGAATTGTTATTACTGTTTTGTTTTGCCGTACGGCCTATCACTCAAGCGATTGGTCGTTATACCTATGTTGGGTAGGTCATTAATTAATCTATACTTAATCACGCCCTTACTTAATATGGGACGGTATTATGGTTTCGTGGTCACGTTCAAACGCTTCAGAAACAAGACGTCACATAAATATGATTCCGACCGATGGGTAGTTTGTTTACAAAAGGACAGCTGGGGTTCCTCGAGTCCGTTTCAAACGTCGCTTTGTTTCAGACTGAGTAGCAGCAATATACAACTTTTGGTGCGCTTTTTATGTGAACGGCAGATACAAGTATTGTCAGAGCAGAGAGAGGTCGGTAAGCGCTTGATTGAACAGAACGTTCGCGTAAAATAGCGAAGGGTCAGTAACGATTCGCCTGGGGTGTCAACCGCACAAAATAAACAAAAACGAGAATGCGTCGCTAATGAGGGTTTACCAGTCAATCGAAGGGAGTCTCGAAGGCGATAGCAGCTGGCCAACGGCGCTGGCGCCCTCGGCTGTATGAATGCCGAACTGAAGGACATACGCTCGTTGGTTGAAAGCGTTGACGACGACCGCGACGATTGGGACTTAGCGACCGGCTCAGTGTGAAGATAAAAAGTCGACTTTAAGAGCCACCGCCGTCACCGCCGCCGCCGCTGCTGCTGCTGCAGCTGGACATAGCAGTGCATCCATCGCGGATACAACACCTCGCCGGGCGCGGTCGGCGTCATCAATACGGAAAGGCAACGGCGGCGACGGTTGCCGGTGTGTGATTTCGCGGAGTCTCGCGATGTGTGTGGCGTGACAGGCGCCTCGTCTGAGTCGCCGGGGAAATCAAGCACCGCGTCTGACCGCCGGCCAACCATCTTACAGGCCGTTAATTCGCCATCACCATCACCACCACCGTCATCAACAACAACACCAACGTCAATGACAACAGAACATAGATCTACCGCTTCTTTAGTTACGTGGTGAACCCAGAGCTGGATATGGATTGGATTGGATTTGGTGGGATGAATGTGACCCCGTTTTAATTAGCAATCATTGCAGCACAGTCGATGCTGTTTTTTTCAAATTATGATTTATGAACATAGATATCCCGATTTTATTACGATTAAAAGTCAGCATTAGATCAGTTAGTGGCACACGGTTTGCGAGTTTGATTTAATACCAGATATTTATGGATTGGATTGGATTGGGTCAGCAAAAATGGACCCATGTCCAACTGTGGGTGGACCTGTTCGTCATACCCAGCGCTCGGTTTTTACAGGCCGTTAATTGTTCACGTATGTCTTTCGCGAGGCTTCAGCGCCGCCTGCTATGCCACCCCAAGGTGTTGTTTCATACTGTGTACACTGTGACCTTTTTAATATCAATATCAACTCACTTCGTTGCAGCGAATCGTGAAAAAGATTTCGGAAAAAAATTACCCTACCAACTTGCAACTATGTGGCTATTTTTTCTAATTGAAAGTGCCAGAATTGCAGAGAATCTTCACGTACCTCTGTTCATTGCGTAACTTAATCATGCATCTTGTATGCAAATCAAGTGTGCGACGCACTCGTGTTGCTGATATATACAGGGTGGTCCAAAAAACTGGAACACTTTTTATACGCCTTATATCTTAATCAAATATTAACCAATTTTCAAACTTTTTTTCACTGTCAGAATCAGGATAAAATTTGTAACAATACTGTCACTAAAGATTCCACCACACCTACAATGTGTCGCTACACGACCTTGTGACATGTTATCGTCTTGAAGCAACAATTGAAAACAAGACTTCTCTAACTACACATTTAAAGAAATTAACAACAGGAAACAACGTGTTTATCGTCTCAGTTATTATCGAAAGTAACTCAAATCCTGCAGTTTTACATCAAATGTTCAGCATGTCCGCCTTGCTGCTGGACGACGCACTCTAAAATGTGTTGTTACAGAAGTCGTCTTATTTTCAATTGTTGCTTTTATGCAGTGACATTTCACAAGGTAGTGTAGCGACACACTTGAGGTGCGGTGGAATCTTTAGTGATAGTTCTATTACAAATTTTCTCCTGATTTTCACAGTGAAAAAAAAGTTTGAAAATGGTCTATTTGATGAAGTTATAAGGCGTAACAAAGTGTGCCATTTTATGGATCATCCTGTAGGGCGCGATCGCGCTCTGCTTTATAGCGACGTCAGCGCCCGGTTATGCCTCGCTGCAGACCTTCCACGCCATTGGCAGCAGGGTTTTCCAGGTTGCTGCTCTCATGATCTGAACAGTCTTATCATTATCTTTGCTTCATCCACAAGTATTCTCAAAACAGTCATGATTTAACGTTTCTCCTAGTATCTACCAGTAGCACTATTGCGGACATTAAATTCTTGCGACGAATACTATTAAATCTGTATAAAACAGTCATGCTCAGTTGCTTTCGCATTAAAATACTTGTCTGAAATTTGCAAGACACTAGCGACTGGGAGGTTACGCGCTGTACGCAATCTTTGCTTTAATATTGCGCAACAGATACGTTTTTAACTTTTTCCCGTTTCATCACATGTTCTACAATTAGCAGTCTTCATGCACCTTTACGTGAATTGGCAGGTGTATGACGTGTAATGAATCTATGGGATAGTAATGATAACGGATGAAAGATGCTGAGCGATGGCGTAAAAAGAAAACAGGGACGAAGATGATGAGGATGAGTATAGAAAGCGGACGCTGGTGAGGAGGAGAGGCCGACGAGCGAATCATTAGGATCGATGTGACGCTGGTGTTCGGTGGTCGTCTGTCTTCGTATGAGTCGGCTTCGGCGGCGGCGGCGTCGACGTGTTTAAGCGTGATGCTCTAGACGATGATATAGGCACACGTGCTCCTTCCGCTACAGCGGCTTTGTGTGGAGCTGTGCAAGGACTTTTAAAGGAATTTTTGGAACTGCATAACCTCCTTTCCTTTTCTTCTCTTCCCTTTTGTCCCTCACCTCTCCTCCCCTCTCTCTCCTCCCCTGCCTTCTACCGCATCTTCCCCTCCCTACCCTTTAATGTTTCCTTTTCTTTCTAAATTCTTTCCCGCTTTGCCTCTCATTCTCTTCTCCTCTTCCCATGAACCCCAACTACCAGACAGCTTAAGAGATACGGATCTTGGCAGCGACAGCTTCAGACGTTTGCTGAAGACGCATTTATTTACACTGTACTGAAGCATTTAGCACATTAGAGATGTTTCAGGACAATACGCTCTACAAATTGACTTTCTTACTTACTAACTACTGATAGATCCCAATAAACGATTATTATATATGACTTTATTTCACCACGTAGGTAGCAAACCAACACAAATCACACAAATACACAGTATAGTACAATAAAAAGACAATATAAAGACAAAATAGATTAAACAGTAATAATGCAAGTATGTTTAAAAGCAAGTTATAATCTCAAAACAGGTTCGAAATGATCTAGATCAATCAATTTATTAACAAATGTCAGTTTTATTAATATTATTATTCGCACAGCTTCCGGTGGCGATAACGCGATGAAGTTGGGCGTCGGCGGCAGCAGCGGCGGAGAGTGGTGCGCGTTGGACACTGGTCGAGCATCGATCAGCGGCTCCGACGTCCAAGCTTACGTCAGCGTCACCCGCGATGGCTCCGTGTGGCTGCGGCTCGGCACCGACTCCACATCATTCGATTGGGAGCTCGTCGACGCGCGCCGTCCCCGTGTCCAGACGCCCGTCCTCAGCGACGAGATGATGCAGCTGCTAGCGTCCACTGCCGCCACCGACTACTGCGTTCTGACCGATCTCGACCTGCGCCTGACCGTCCAAGGAGCCTGGCATCCGTCGTACGTCACCTTCTACGATCCGTCGTCAGCCGAGACGCGAATCGTCTCCATCAGGGTTCGTTGGGCCTACGTCATTCAACAATTACCGTTATACTAGCGGCGCAAAAGAAAGAAAAATTTAATAACGAAAACATGATCAGTTTTCAACTGTTATGAGCTAAATGATCAGTCCATGGCAAGCTGCCAACACCGTAATGGTCACCATGTCGGCCTTATACAGGCTCTAACCAGTTGTAGGTCGATTTTGGTTTTATGAGCAGGAAAAAAACGGTCAAAATTAAGACAGTCATACCGATAATATAGCTATAACGAGATCCGTTAGCACTAATTCCGCATAACTACCAAAATATATTGGTGGTACATGCCGTTTCACCATTACCAAACAAACCCTAACTCTAACCCTAAACTAACCTCTGCAAGTAAACAACACACAAGAGCAAGCATCATAAAACCGTGTCGTGTCGCGCCATTATCGTCGTCATCATCATTGTGTAATTCTTGTGCGCCAGGCTACTACATGAAGAACGGACTGTGGCCGAGGCCGAGGACCGTCATTGACAACACCGCCATCGTATAGTCTGTACGACTCATGCGGGTGGGAGCGGAGCGGACACCCGCACTTTGAGTTGTGCACGCCTATACAGAG
>Ga0056116_1001162_pt1 | contig 10028 bp, 3 predicted proteins | sample WorMetOlspDAHAB2_FD_67352 | JGI IMG/M metagenome (GOLD analysis project Ga0056116, IMG submission 67352) | Marine gutless worms symbiont microbial communities from Max Planck institute for Marine Microbiology, Germany - Olavius sp. DAHAB.2 ...
ATTCTGGTGCTTGTGCTAAAATACTGATGCACTGTGTATTTTGATATATTAATACTTTTATATCTACAGTCTGGTTTTTTCATTTGAATAACCATAGTTCCCAGAACCCAACACGTAACAGCAAATACACCACATCTGCCTTTCCTTCGTATAAGCATTCGCTAGAGGGCGACACTGCTGCTAACAGTTTCACCCATCTAGCTACCGATATACTACTCATTCCCCGTCCCACTGAGGGCAGGAAGCTGAGTTGGCCTGGTTGGTTGACCCATAACGGACGCCTTACCCACGAAGTGGTCACACGTCAACCATAGATCAGGCGCATATCAGGGAAAGTCCGCCAGTCAGAGACCGACGCCCTAACCACTGAGCCACGCCGCCAACCACTCGCTAAAAACTGCTACTGCTAAATCAAACTAACAAAAACCGAATCTGCTGTCCGCTGAACAAACATTTACCACACTGGTAAGGTACCGCGTTTAATGCAGATGGTAATTTTAATTCGACAATAAACGTAAAATCACAAATTCTTTTAGTCCAACCTGCTCAAGTCGAAAGAGACACGAACTTCGCAACTTAAAATGAATAAGAAGCCGGTTTCATGGCCATCAAAATCTGGGTACCAAGAAACAATGTTAACATTACAATAGGCCTAAATACGTTTTCATCCAATTATCAAAAAAAAAGATTTGACAGAGAAAGTGTTTTGAATAATGGGTGCAGTAACAAATCTAATTATTGTATACCGTACGTTTCACTGACCTTTTGCACTATGCGTACGACGTTTTACGTTTATAATAAATTAAATAAATAAACGATTCACCATTGATGTCGTCGATGATTTCATTGTACGTTCGTCGCGCAACGTCCAACAATCCTACGGTACACATGCTCAACGAAAGTTCATCGAAACACCACTAACAGTAATTAAACAGTAGAAGCATCATACTTTATTTACACAAAGTTGTCGTCGCAACTCAGCGTCACATTACATTCAACATTAAAAAGCGGGAAAAAAAACTTCTAAAATATACAAAATATGTAAACAGAAGCAAAATTGATCGATTTGTGACTAATAACTATAGTAAGTGCATCCTAACAATAACATCATGTACAGAAAGCTGTGGATTTTTGTGGCCAACGTCATGCTATAGCAACGGTCTCTTAATTCATAATTTGTAAGTAATGCCGTTTTTTTAGGAAAGTATGGATAAATTATGCTTACAATTTTTAACAATTTTGTCGAAAAGAGCACCACCAGCGTCACTCAATAATGTAGCAGTAGGCCTATAGTAAAATATCTTTTAATCTATACTGGTCGGGGTTTCAACGTCATTTCGATATTATTTTTGAACACTGGAATCTACTTCTAAGGTAAAAAAAATATATAGGCCTATTTATATTTATGACAACTCAGACAGCATGTATGGAATAAGACAAATGAAGTCAGCTGGATTACACAACGACAATACTATACAGTGGACCAAAGCAAAGTTATCATCATAAACAAACGTAAACAGACACTATACTTTACAGTCAAGGACCTCAAAACATGTTAACTTTTATCGATTATTATAACTTAATATCAAAGTTAGTAAGCAACCGGAATGCTAACAAAATGAAAAATAACAGCGCAAAACCAGTATATTAACAATAACTTATTAACAAGTATGAAAACTTCAACCACAGACAAACGCGACATAACTACGAAATGAACATACCATTAATTCCTGGCTGTAATAACATCATAAAGAATATCATTAACTAGGAGAAAAATTTGCACGTTTTATGATACACACAACTGTTTCTGCTTCATTTTAGTAACTACACAAAAACGCACTAAATTTTAAGTGAGATATCAGATAGGCTTGCTTCTAACATTGTTATTATAACACACGGAAAAACAAATACTACAGTTCACCTGCAAATTTATGTAGTATATGCAGCATAGTAACAGTTTATTATGACGATAAAATCAGAGGTTTTCATACTATAACAAGTAGAAAATGAAATAACCTTCACTGCAAAACACTTTTGGGTCCTCATGCCAAGCGCACCTTTTAAGAACCTAGTGCTATCGTGTACTACTTCACCAATTCTTTTCAGCATTGCGTCCAGCCTCGGATCTGACAACGTCTGAAAAATGAAAGACAAACAGACTTACACTTACACATATTCATACGCACCGCAGTATGTCTATCTGTCACACCTGTCTGTCCCACAGCTTTAACATAAAACGACCAAGATATCTAACATTGAAAAAACAGTATTAGCCTAGGGATCAAAAGTTCAAAGGTCAAGGTACAATATTCAATATATGTTAGCAGACCGCAGAACACAACTAAGTTAAATTTAACGTTCGTTATCAGCAGTAACAGGACAAGGACAAGATAACTAGACCGAACAAAATCCAAGCATAAAGAGCAACACAATTACAAAAAGAGCTGCATCACCTTTAAACTCGCTGAATGAACTGAACAAAAGTAGCAGTCTGAAGGACATAATGCGGCCACTGGTTTCAAATAAAATAAAAAATAATTTTAACAATAGCGCCAACAAGTCGCAAGCGAAGCTGATGTTTTGGTATAATATTCATCCTCTGCTGTATTGTGAAAATTTAACAAAGCCGGACCCATCTTTGAGCAACTATGCGACGGGGTAATGGAAAGACAGAAGTGCATAATAATCGAAGGAATGCCTGACATTCTCTGGTGATCAGAGCTGGTTGAGACAGTATTGGCAAGGCAGCAGAACGGTAGATAGTTTGTTGCTGCACTGCATAGTGAATAAAGGTTTCAAAAAATTACAGACAACAGCTTCATCTGATACAGAGCCGGGCAACAAAATTACCGTCTGGTATAATATGAGAAGCGCATTGTCCGTGTCTGTGCCACATAGCACCATGCGAAGGGCGTCAACTTCCTCCAACGTATTCTTCAAGCAGATGATAGTTGTGATGCAGTTGTCCATCGTTTTCACAGTTTCTTCTTTCGGCACTTGGACGCACATCGACAGCAAATGGTTGACGTCGAGAAAGCGTCCAAGCACTGTGCGAAGACCCTCGAACAAGTCTTCCTTCTGAGAAATCTCCTCCACCACGTCCAAATACGAGTTGATCATCTCGACATCTGTACGCACACATATATTTACTGCATGCAACAAAAACAGTCTACTATACACATAGTCTACGAACAGCAATTTTTGATATTCGCTGAAGACATTTTAATTGATCACTGGGACCAAAGCGCAGTGTGAATCCACCCATTTAACAAAATAAAAACATAGAATGTTACCGAGACACAAAAAAATAATTAAGAGCACATATTAGGCACAAAGTTAATTTAAAAACTAATAATGACGATGAATTATTAATAACAGTAAAATCAAGACAAACAAAGCATATGAAATAGTCAGAAGTAAAATACGTGCATCGCATATCCATAATTCCATAGGCCTATACAATAAAGTTATCCCATTACATTCGACCTTAAAATGGCTCTGAAAATGTCTGTATGTACATATGACTCCACAAATGTCACCGAACAATACAAATATTACTGCAACAACTGAATTCGTGCACCAAACGAAAACAAGATATCCGGAAAAAAACTATCCCAAAATTCAGAATGAACGAAAATTACGTGGTTATTTTTCATTCGTCAAAACATTGCCACGCATGTGTGCTGTATTTCCTCTCAATATCGTCAGAGGTGTTATAGTATGCATATCTATTAACCGCCAAATTTCCTACTTTCAAATTTACAACGACGGACACCATGAAATACCGCAGAAAACGAATTTGGGTTGTGCAACGCAGTGAGGTATACCGCAAGGCGGTTGCAAGATGTTAACGCGAAGCAGCCGAGAGCCCATGCGCGTTTTCGTTGTATTCAGAATACCAAACAGAGTGTGTTCGCTTCTTGGATCACGGCAATTTCGCAGCAATTCCAGATTTCCAACAGTTGTGACATCTACAACAGTCGTTTTGTCGTTGTTACGACAGCTGTAAATAATTCGTGATACCATTTATGAACGCAGGACGCCAACAAAAGTAGAAACTGGCAATATGTGATACGGCTTACGGCAACCCATATTTCAGTTATTTATTACAACTGTTTGCAAGAATTTTTATTATCTATAACCTTAAATCAGGCAACAAGGTCCACAGAACATAAATAAGAGAGGCATAACGCAGGATATTTTAAACGCATTTTTGAGTTCATATTGATACAAAATGGCCGAGTTTCATCTCCGCGCGCGGCCATGTATCATAAAACTGCAACCTTGCTTCAAATACTAAATAAATATCCAATAAGCTGCATTCTACTGATAAATCACTGATATTTTTACAGTAGTCTATGGAAAATCAGAAGATCTTAATCAAACCAGTGTTCAATTCCAATCAGCTAACTGTAATGGACGGAATGTTGAAATTGCAGGCCTGGCAACAGTGCTAAATGATCACAGCTGCTATAACGCAAACACATAACAAGATCAGCAAAATTAAATTATTCCTACCTATCATTGTTGTCTGCTCACTGCCTTTGAATACAATCTTCAGAGAAGATGGCGCATATACAACATGCTGAATGAACTCAATGTACTTCAGTACTGCGCTAAGTGCAGAAAGACAATAATATCTAAAAAAAACAATAAAATTGCAATGCACTATTTTTACAATTATTATTGCTGTGATGTTACCAGTAAACTGCGCCTAGACAGAGTTCAGTTGATTGAGTTGGCCGAGTTTGTATTTGTATTTTTTGTATATTTATTACTAGGAACATCATATGCCATTCATTTAGAAGCAACACAATTGAACTCAGCAACTTCAAAGTGCAAACACCAATGGAACTCAAATGGCCACACATGGCTCACTACCCAATAATAAAACTTTTAAAAGAACAGAAAAATTTAACGAAGTTGTGTTAAAATGTGAAATGCTGAGATTCTGCATCATAGCTGCTAGAAATCTCCAATCTAGATGGAGATTTCTAGCATTTCCGGCACATCTGTAACAAAATTTCTCGCGTTTGACGTCGTAAAAACAAGAGAATGCTTTGATATGAAATTTGCTGGGTATACTACCGCTCTCAAGTAAAAATATTGTATTACCTCTTGTTACTAATAGGCTAATAGCAACAACCCTTTGTTCACATGCCAAACGCTTTGCTGTGCACAGCTACGCAATAACTTCAATATTTAACATACCTTGCCGGGTTTTATTTAAGTATACGTTTTCATTCACACGTGTAATAAATGAAGCAGATACAAGAAAACTTTTAGAACAGAACTACAGTCTGTAATACTAAACCAAAGATGTCAAAAACTTAACGCCGACCACAGCATTCGGTTTCTTACTTTGATCTGACTGTTATCTCCACAGTGCTATAATCAGGAAGACATAAACTTTTAATGTACTGCATTCCTACAATACAGAAGCATATTCAGTGCAACTAGCAAGTAACAGTTGATTATAATGTATGTAAACGACTATAAGCTTTGGTCAAAAAAGCCTACAGAAACTAGACACACACACACACACACTTGCACACACGCACACAGCTTTTAGTTTCAACGTATATTTTCTGAGTGCTTTTGGGACAGCAAGTACACCATCTTTTTCTGATACAGACAAAAAGTGTATTTGTATCATACAACTTGTGGGTAAGGGTCGTTCAAGACTAATCACTAGAGAACTTTAATATGCAATGTGCCTGCAAAACTAACACGTAAAAAGCCAGTATACACTGCACACCTTTCTCTTCATTAAAATACTTCCGGTTGACAGTAGTAATATGGACATGAGGAAATTCACTCGTTATCTGATCAATAAGTTTTGACGTGTTTCCAGTCTCGTAAGCAGTACTTGCCATCACAATCTGCAAGTCAACGTTATAACGAAAAATTAGTGGACTACAAATAAATACTAATACGCCTCAACATGCCACTATTTACACAATTTACCACCGCACACAGCAGGTAATCACCTTCCGTTTCACCAAATCATTCGCAGAACAAGTCGTTTGGCCACGACAACTCAGCCTTCCACCCCTCCGGAGTCGGTAAATGAGTTACAGTAATGGACTACGTGGGTGGAGGTCATTAAATGGCATACCAGAGCTGCGTATAGCTGTTTGGTTGCAGGTCAAAGTCCGTAGGCGCAGGCTTAGAAATGTCGGCTTGTGGCGCTATGTAAGTGTTATATATGTCTTTGAGTTTAGTGTTCACAACACTTCTCGAAATTATTATCACATAATATGGCTCTTATGTCAGTGACTATATTTCCTACGTCGATTTTCATATAAAGTACCCCCCCCCCAATTATTGGGAAGGAGACTCATTAAAACTGTTACAAAAGGCTGTCAAAGTCTGCATAAAAATAAGTAAGCTTATAATGTTTTTTTCAAACTCGAACTCCGCTCTACACAGAAACTGAATACCTCTGAATATAAAACAATTAAAAAATCCAAGTAAGGCATTTGATCAAAGGAGCGGGTGAGCCAGCTAACAGGAGCACCACACCACGTTTGTGTGGCGAACGTGATGACTACTAAGCCATACGAAAGCTACAAACGATCATATCGTATTCATCATATTGAAGATGCCGTCATTTGCTGTGAATATCCAGTTTCTGTGTTGTTCGTAAACCACGAAAATATGAATGGCGTCAGCACACCTCAATTGGCTGCAGGATATTCAGACGAGTCATCAGCTTCGAGTACGTTTGATTGTCGGCAAACTGCGAAAGAGTTACGAGCGGATGTTTCAGGTCGATGCTGGCCATCCCGACTTCGCCTTTGGCCAACCCACGGCCTTCGGCAATTGCTACATCCAACCAGACACGTCCTCATCCGCCAACACACACACGCAATACGGCCACTTTTGCAAGGTAGTTAGGCGAACCAGGCCAAGAAACGAATTCTGGGAGTCAAAGTCAGCAGGAAGGAAAAAAGCAGCATTAATACTACCGTTGAACTGGACTTCCAGTGTACACACTTCTCGAACTGTGGACTAAGTCTACCTCTGCACAGTTATCGGAAACACGCATAAAAATATAGCCGGAATCCCCCCCCCCTCAAATCGGCATCATAATCAGTGTGATTCGTCAGCATATTATTCGTCAGCACTAACAATAAACTCAGAACCAACACTGGAATTATGCCTGCTACAGACTCGTTACAACTTATGGCTCCACGCTGAACGTTTCATACAGAAATCTTATACAAGAGCAGAAGCAGTGCATATTTCACTGCTAACAACACACCCAGTATAACAGCCGATCCATCTGCAGCAGTCGTTGTACTTGATGAAGTACGTGGAGTATGTCTAGAGCCGCGTGGAGTTCTTGTCTGGTGCCTTGCTGATGCAGATCCACTTGTTGATAACGATCTGCTGCTACCAAACCGTCGCTGTGCAGACCTGACAGCCAACTAATTACTTAGTTATTTTCAAACAGTAAGATTTCCTGCGCTATACGCAAAGATTCCTGGACAATTTAATGAAATTATGACCTTACACGGGTAAGCTGATGTCAGTAGGCCTAATTGAACAGATCGGATTGTGAATGTTCTTTCAACACTGTGATACAAATATATCTCTGCTCTACGCATTATGGTTAAATGTATTAAAATAAAAAACGCATAAACAGAATAGAGACCAGTGAGGTTATTGCAGTATACCAATTTCGTCATGCAAACGATCAATGGCCAAACACAACTGCAAATGTTAAGTCTTGCTGTCCACCAAATGTTTACACAGCACATAAGCAAAAAAACATTGGCTGAAATTTCAGGTTTTCGTGTATTCATTTATTCACGAATTAACCTTGACGAAAAAAGATAGTTATAAAAAGATCACAAGCGGTTTGCACAGCTTACACATGCTGCGTGCAATAAAAACCAAATTCACCAATGCTGACATACTGGTTTACTCCTATCGATATGCCGTCGCACGTTACAGTTTACAGGAATTAGATTGATGTGGATTCTTATAAAACTTAAAAAGCTTATAAAACGAAGAAAAGAAACCGGATGCTGCCTGGAAGGCAGTTCAAACCAGCAGGAATAGCCCTATGCCCTAGATAATTGTGATGAGATTGAGATATTGCATACACCTGACATACTGAACAAATCAATTCATTATAGAGCGCGATTACTTTGTATAACTATAATAACAATTGTATGATAATTATATTATGGAGACGCCAATTTTCATTATAGTTCATGTCTTTTTATGTGTGTGCTATAGTTTTGGTTTGCTTTTTCGTCTGTGAATGCGTTTATCCTGTTATTTCTCGCTACTATAGTTCTGGTGCATGAAAGTTGTAGTAAACTGTAATTAATTTCAGTGCAATACCCAAATTGACTTGAGTCTGAAGACGTTGTTCTGTTTACAGACTGGTCAGACAACGCAGAGGCACATCGACCTCGAGCACTGCCAGTGTCTGAACTCGCCTCATATCCTTGTCCACTAACTTCTGCTGGAGTTTCCAGCAGTCCAAACACTGCCACACACAACGCTTAGAAATGTACTGTGACTGATAAAAAAACTGTTATGCAGTTATTTCTGCTGATTCCGTTATTCAATGTGTTGAGATAAAGGTCAGGTAAAGAAAAAACTATATGCACTATAGGTTACTTCACAATACAGTCTTCAACTGTTGGATATGCTAAGAAACAACTGAACCATGGAAGGTACGGAAACAATCCACAGTGTGTTAGCAACGTAGTACAATCTCATGCACTGGTTGTGCTAAAAGCAAAGCAATGATGACAAGTTGACCATAGTTTCCTGAAATCAGGAAACTATGGTCAACTATTAGCTACAAATACAAATAATTAAGCATACTGCAAGTTTCAATATTACAAATGCTAATATTTTACCTATATAATTAGGCTTATATCAAACGGTTGCTGGATGAAATCCATCTATCAATCATGCAGGGAGTCTGACTTTTTTTAATATTCTCAAATTCTCCCAAGTAACAAGAAGCATAAATAACGTTTAGAATACAGTATGATCATATTGACAAACAGGCGAGATATACCATATTTTGGTGGTTTTGTCATATGAAAGAACGGAAACTATTCATTCGACTGACACAACTGTTCAATTGGAACCTACATAACGAAAGTAAGCTGCACACCATTAACAGTTTTAACACTAGCATATTATCCTAAATTACCATTATCCACAAGTATAAACTAGTATATTTTTCCAAAAAAAGAGCAAAGGCGATGAAGGTGCTATCGTAGAAGCGCATGTAACTGCTCCATAGAACAGGTATTGGTTAGGGTTGCGTTGGGGTTGGGGTTAGGGTTAGGGTTAGGGTTAGGGTTACGGTTACGGTCACGACTGTCAGCAGTTTGCTGCTGTAGTGTATTTCATATTGTAGTTTGTCTAGTTTTACTTTTGTGTGGTTGCTCGTCTGTCTCTGTCTTATGTTCCTAGTCTGTCTGTCCTCCGCTTTGTCTCACTGCTTATGTGCTGTACGTGTGTTGTGTCATATGGGCCTTGCTGCCTGCAATAAATTCTTCGTTCGTTCGTTTACCTATTTATTATTAACTATTATTTCCGTTACATATTCTACGACGGTGATGTTTGCTCCCTAGTTACGTGCATTTCTACGAGAGTGCCGGCGAGAAACAAAAACGAGTTGTTTCAAACAGCACATAATGGGCAAAACCGCTAATATGTGCCGGTGTCAAATAACAAAAAAACACCATGTTTGGTTGACGTTGTAGGTGGTGGACACCGGTGGTGCGATTTGCCGACTTAATAGCATTTCGCTACTAGGAAGTCATATAAAACTTAAATAAAAAATATTAACATTCCTTACAAACGGTATAAAGCACCAAAATTCTATGTAGTTTCATCCCCTAAAGCACGTCTGGATAGATTTTGGGAAACCGAGAGGTTCGTTATAACTGGAAGGCCGATATATTGTACACCGGAAGTCGTAGTAATGTTGAGTTGATGTTCTGATTTCTGTATTCTGATTGTACAATATTCGGAGTGATATACAA
>Ga0056116_1001163_pt1 | contig 10028 bp, 10 predicted proteins | sample WorMetOlspDAHAB2_FD_67352 | JGI IMG/M metagenome (GOLD analysis project Ga0056116, IMG submission 67352) | Marine gutless worms symbiont microbial communities from Max Planck institute for Marine Microbiology, Germany - Olavius sp. DAHAB.2 ...
TTGTAGTGCATAGTTTGTGTTGTCCTTTATCGCGTTTGTGCATTTGTAAATTGGCCCGTTATAGTCAGGGAAATTTTGTCTTGGTGACTGGAAAAGTCAGGGAATTTTATATAGTTAGACTTGTAGGAACCCTGTTGATCACACATAACAGTCAGTGCTACCAACCATCAGTCATCGTCTGAAACCAAGTGCTAGGTGCATCGCTAACATTTTTTTCACAGAAAAACTTTTCATTGGAAAAAAAACTGCCGCATGCAATAACTAAACTTCGACTGTTTTGCCTTGCCGAATCCACAACCTCTGGGCTTGAGCGTTTTGTTTAGCTCCGGTTGGCTTTAGAAAAACCCAAAACTCGAACATAACAAACACGAAGTCACTGCTTATGCTAACGTAACGACGAAAACGTTGTTGCTAGGGCTGCTGCAAGTAGTAAACTACTAGAGTAATTTTTTACTACGAGTACTCGTTACTTTCTACTTCCGGTTGCAAATTTCCGTCTCAGGTTGGTTTTTTTGCAGCCAATTGACGGAATTATTGGAATTTATGAAAATTTGGGGCTTCACGATTTCATTTGCAACTTACCAGCCTGGAAAATTGTTCAAGGGCTTGTATGAACATACGTCTGATTTTGACAAGTACTCGAGTAGAAAACTACTCGTTAGTGGCAGCCATAGTTGTCGCTGTGTAGAGAAACTGAAGGCAACACGTTTGCATCAGTTATTGTTGCTATAAATCAAATGACAAAAACGGCAAAAATAGCATACAACATCTCAGTGGAAAAGAGGTGTGCGGAACGGGGAAATTAACAATCTGAAGCAGTGAATATGTCGATCGAACGACGTACAACAAACTATCACTAACAACAATCTGTAATTACAAATAAATAACTGACTAAAAAACGGCTACAGCAAAACGTCTACAACAACATAATGCAATGCAGTGAATGGATGTGGAAAAAAACCCGCGCGGAAATTCCCACAATGTACATTGTATCAACAGTCGTATGAAAACAACTGATGTACAGATTTTCTGGGGTGAGGAAAGTTTAGTTAGTTAACTTGTGATCAATTTTTGGTACCATATCATCGGTGACTTGCATGCAGGCCAAGCCACGCACCTATCAATATTCATCTATACACGGCTGATATTCAGTCTGACGTGAGCACCGCTGTTTTGAATCCATCAATATGTAGCATGCACAACTCCGATGTATTCAGAGTGGTGTACTGTTCAACTTTTGATCGCCGAGTTCTGTAGAACCAAGCCCCCTGGCGGCGGAAACATGGAAAATAAACGCAAGCAGACAAAAGAGTCTGCAGGGAAAGTTACAGCTCCAGGGTTCGTTACACTTGGTCGTAAGACCGTCTTTGCGATGTCGTGCAGAATGAAACGGGTCAAACTTCCTCTTCCCAACTCCCAGTCAGCCAAGCAAAACACTGCATATTCAGTCAAACAGACTGCAAATCACGACACCGAGAGATCACCCACCGAGATAGAATGCAGCCCACACAGGGACAAACACGTGGAAATATCACTGGGACCACACACACACGGACCACATACACACGCACAAGCAACAACGAATACTGCGGATGATGAAGCTAACTCAACGACAAAACGGATGGTATAAACATTCTAGTAAAAAAACATACAAAAGAACAATACAATGGATTCAAAACCACAATATACTTAAGTCATGAGATTGCAAAAACAGCGGCAAAAAATAAAACGCCTAGGGACTCACACTGGTGCGCAGTAACATACCTGTGTATCACCGTACAAACGTCACATTTCCTACGTTAAAAACGTGCGCAATCAAAAATAGCCTAACGATTCAACATTCAGATGTCAAACATACCGATAACAACACTACGAGGACAATGACTTTGATATGAATATAGTTTGCGGAGACGAATATAAATAAATAGCAGAGAGATGACGTCAATAAATATCGTATAAAACTAATTGTGTGGAGAGGAGAGGGTTAATCACAAAACACACAAACCGGGCTAATGCCAACAACAACTGATACTTTATCACGTGCGTTGTGAGTCTGCTAGTGGGTCATGTAAATGGGTCGGGTCACTATTCGACCATGCCAGGCCACGCATATGTATTAGGCACGAAGTCTTCGTAGGCGGTGTTATACTGATGTTGGCGCACATACTGCTCTTTGTCATGAGGCTCGGGGTAGGCCGAAGCGACGCCATGTTCGTAGGCATATTCAACCAGACTGGTGGCGAGAGCAGTGGACACTTCACGCACTAAGCGCAGTGGTGGATAGATACGACCCTCGGCTAGGTCGTCATCTGACACCATCCCAGCCAGCGCCTACAAAACACAGCGATCACTTACTGTCAGATCGGATGCAAGAACGCCTCAAGAATCAGTGCTTCAAACGTTCTGTGTCAAACACGATATCCATCTTTTGCTTACTTACTTACTAGAGCTTAAAGCTCAAATTCCACTGGGAGCACACAGCACGATTCACCACCAAGCTGATTGAATTTGGCCCACGAAGACTTCTGTACACAGTAAGTCAAAGACACAAGAAAGTACGCAAGAAAGAGCATTTCGACAGCAAACGAGGTTAAACAGGTTCAAACTGGGGCTCTACATCTTTCTTATAACCAACGTTTGGAGTAGTAAACAGATGGCTATTCAGACTGCAATAACGTATGGTAGATATTAAGCTATTGGCTGACGAGTATGGCCTTTACACGTGTGTTAAACTTTCAACAATTCTGTCGATGCCAGATAAACGCTACAAACATGACGAAGTATCTAAAATATGATTTCTACAGACAAAACAAAAGAGATGACATCGGATAATTTGGCGTGTTGGTGCACGAAGCAACTGATGGCTCAGTGAGGCCATTCGTCAAAGTGAGCAAAGACGCCCGTGTGTTCAACTACATAGATCACCTGAGAAGCTCGGAGAAACATTCCTTCGGTGATGTGATGAGTTCCAGACACGATGGATCCCAGAGCTACTCCAGGAAAGATGTATGCGTTGTTTCCTTGACCTGGATAAATCATTCTACCGTCAAACTCCACTGGATCGAACGGACTTCCACTGGCAAATATCGCACGACCCTACCACCATAACACAACACAACACAGCATATCACACCACAACCCACCACAACACATCCATCGACATTCGACAGCTTGGCTCTACACAAGCAATCTGATTAATTGACCGACAAACATCCGTCAACTGTCAGTGCGATGTGTCACACTTTAAACTCATTTCACTGAACAAAACAAACATGCCACCAACTGCAACTCAATTCAAGCACTCGACATGCTTCTGTGTGTTTCACGAAAATCACTGCAATATGCAGCTTTGGGCACGGGCTGCACACTGACTGCAGTGCCTAGGTCAACTTTAAACTCTACTCACTCACTCAGGTCAACTCAGCCTTCCACCCTCCGAGGGACGGTAAATGAGAATCAACCTTGTGGTTGAGTAATAATACAAATGATGACGAGCGAATGTTCGGCCTATAGCAGCCTATACAGTCGGACTCAAAGATCAAGTTTGCAGCTTGGCCTACGAGTTGGCGGCCACCTGCCGTTGACGACTTGCACTCAGAGGACCCAAGTGAACACTGACTGGTTTCGCGCCACAGATGATAGCACTGTAAATATTGTCGTAGTTTTATTATTGTTATTCGCAGCAGTGGTAGTACATACATCGGTAAGCCTGTACGCCTGTTCGGCCGTACACTCTGCTTTGCTGGTTGGGTTGCTGAGAGCAAAGATGATCGGTTGTTCATTGAACTGTCCCATCAGTTTAATGAACTGCTCGGTGAAAGCGCCCGGAATAGCAGCAGCTCCAATGGCAACAGTTGGTTTCAAGTCGGCGCAGATCTCCTCGAGATTCGACATGTTCGCGTGGTCCTGTGCGAAGTCTGCCTTGTGCGATGTCATTCCACCACCCGGACGACTCTGCGTCGCACGCAAACGCTGTCACGGTTGAGTCGACAAATGAATCTCAAAAGAAACTCAGCACTAACTAACAACTAGGGCTGTACCGAATAGTGGTTTTAAACTATTCGGCCGAATACGAATAGTTCTGTGAACTATTCGGCCGAATAAGAATACGAATACGAATAGCGTTGCTGGCTGAGCATTTTGACGCTGCATCTGCTGTTCTGATATTTACCACCTCCTTATGTACCTCGCTAATTACGGCCGTACCTGAATGCTGTCTAGCCATGACCCTCTCCCCTTCATTCGTCTCCCATAATCAGGCGGTCTGAGCGAGAGCAGCTGGCACTGACTGAGTCAAGTCGGCCGTAGACGTCTCTAGCTGTGCACTATACAGACTAACTATTCGTATTCGTTCCGACGACACTATTCGTCCGAATACGAATACACTATTCCGACCATTATTCGGCACCGAAGCGAATACTAAGCGAATATTCGGTACATCCCTACTAACAATAACGACATATATTCTATACAGACCACGTGACCAACAATGGACTTAATCATGAACTGTCTGTTTCCTCCATAAAAACAGTCCTCTAAAAGACGGGAAAAACAGTTCCACCACTCCACGCTGGACAAATCGCATCAGACTCTGACATCTGGAGACATGCAGTGTTAACAGAGACAGACGAGCGAGCGATGCTGACGTACAGTTGTGAGGAGACCTCTGCTGTCGACCATCCAGATCTTGCTGCGCGCCTCGTCCTTCGCCGTTCCTTCCTCCATCATCGCCATCACCAGCAGGTTTCCGATCCCAATCGACGCCTACACAAAAACAACCGCTGCACACTGACACACGCACACATACGCATTCAACTGTACAAGGTGTGCTGGTGCTACAAACTTTGCGAAGTCGACAGCACCAGAAAAAACCAGTGCAGGATTCAATTGCTGACACTTCTGCGATCGGTGAAACTTATGAACTGCAATATAATTACAGCTCAACACTCACGATGGCACAATGCACGTCTGAGTGGTTGACATCTTCAAAACTCACTGCCAACTGCTGCTGTGTTAAACAAGCGACTCTCTACTTTCAAATCCAGACTTAAAATTCGTCCGTTTTCTACTGCTTTCTGTTAACTGCTTGACTTCTCATTCTGTCAGTGCCTCTGTAGCCGCTTAATGGCATAACAACACTTTATAAATTTCGTATTGTTATTATATTATTATTATTGACTTAATTTGCTTATGGTTCTCTGTTACGATGGACACTGCTGCTGCTGCAGACAGACAGAGACACTTGAAAGAGAGACACCGACCTCTCCAGCGCCTTGGAAAAGATACTTGTGATCGGACAACTTTGTCTTTGTGATTCGCATTGCAGCGATAACGCCAGCAAGAGCCACCGATGCCGTGCCTGACACACGCACACACACTCGCATAGCGAGCAGTGATATCAGGTTGGAGACAGATTGCATTACAGGTAACAGAATGAGACAGGTAAGACGTGCTGTGTTGATGTTGCCAAACACAGTGAAGTTTCATGTTGCTGTTCGTCGTAAACTGTGGTCGTTGCTACTAACCTGACAGCATCTACAGGCGTATCCAGGACTGGCAGGTGCACACAGATGGGCTGATGCATGGGTCTCACAAATTGTTGCACATTTTTTTACATTCTCCAAAAGAAATGTAGCAGTTATTGCGGAGAGCAGAATCGACATATGTGCCATTAACTGGGGATGTGGGACAAAACGAGGGAGGGGGAATTTGAAGACGCGATGGGGGTTTGAAGTTGCCCCCTAACTCCAGCTCCTGTGTACACCAGTGATGGCACCACTATTTCACATTGGGACCATGTGTGCACCATTGTGTAACTGTGATATCTCCGTGCGCGTTCGTGCGTGCATGCATGTGTGTGTGTGTGTTTGTCGTACCCTGAATGTCGTCGTTGAACGTCAAGTAACTGTTGCGATATTTCTCAAGCAGACGAAATGCGTTTGTGTTGGCAAAGTCTTCAAACTGTATCAATGTTCCCTGACCATATCTATGCATACACACAATGTCAATAGCAATGTCAATATCTATGTCGATATTTTGCGAGCTACAACACACGTGTGACTCACACGACAACACTGACACACTCACAACTAGCATCGCAGACTTTATTCATTTATTAGATTATCTGCACATTACTGCGACAGAATTAAAACAATAGACAATTACAAATATTATTAGTGTTATTATTATTATAATTAATATTTCACCAAAAAAGGGACAGACTGCTGGGACGCATGCGATGACAATGGCTGACATGGAAATGGCAGACGTTGGCTGAAAATTGGAATTCTGCATCAATTCAATCGTGCACGAAATGATATGCAACCGCTGTGCTATTGTCACCTTTTCTCCAACCCAAGCTAGCCAATCAGTCCGTTACAGCAGCTGACATGCAGACAATGACATGCATCGCAGACAGCATGCCAATCACATGTAAATACAGACCACCCAGCCACAGACCACACACACACGCACGCACACCGCGGACACGGACCTCCTGGTGACAGCATTGAGAAACTCATCGATCAGTTCGTCGTAGCGCTGTCCTCGCACGCGTTTGTGTCGCAGACCGGTGTATGTCGGATTGTTCAACAGTTGCTGTGCAAACAAACGCAGTTCACATGAGTGACATCACACATTGCACGCACGCACTCACACACACAAATTACTCACAACTCGTATCACCTCTTCACCTTCCGTGCAACGAACAAAATTTTCATCAGTTGCAACTTGCATCAACATTCATCTTTTCAATCATTACTGCACTACCGTATGAATGGTGTGATGCTCTGCGACATTTTAAAGCGTTCACATGTGAACTGACTCGAATCTTCACCATAACGCAATTGCAAATTCTTCACACATTGCTCAATCGCTCAAAAGTCACAACACCTGATGCAGCTCATAACCAGATTTGGACATATGGCCCAACTTACATAAAACTACGAGCATTCTTCAAACTGGCGGCCGTGGCTAATTAAGCAGACTGGCCCCATGAGCAGTGGTGTAACTATGAACTCCTGCAAATAATTTATCCAACAAAAACCCTCCCTCCCTAGCTAAGGGCCCCCAGGCGCCCTTCCCCATTCCACTCCCTCCTTCAGCATTTGACGTGGCGGCCCACCTGGCCGGCGGACCAACCGGCCCACCTGGCAAGTGCCAAGCAGCCAGGAGGCCAAGTCCACCCCTGACCACAAGGCTGGTTGGTTGGCTTCTTCGGTTTTAATGGCACAACGCAAAGCCACAAATATTACTGTAATAACACTCCAATCAACAGGAAGTAGTAAGCAAGCAAAATCCGAGACAGCAGAGCAGAGCAACATACGTCGTTGTCAGTGCCAACGTCAAGCACGACAGGCAGACACTGGTGAGGTGGCACTCCACCCATTGCTGTGTACAGCGCCAATTTTCCAATCGGAATTCCCATGCCGAAAGACCCAAGGTCACCCAGACCCAGAATACGCTCACCGTCCGTCACTACTATGGCCTGCGATAGCAACAACACAAACAATGCATCGTAAACTCACAGCTACAGCGGCCACCAGTGCAACTGGCACGGCAGAGACTGAGTAAGCGAGTGACAAGTCGATTTAGACAACAGCGCATAGTCATAATATCTCTAACGCGCTCGATACATTGTGCAAACAAAAATGTATTTAACTGATGCCGTAAACTGTTAAGTTCACCAGCCGGATCAAGCAGATAATCTGCCAAAAAATTCCAGACCGACGGACGGGGCTGCGATACTGAAAGCACGCCAGCTCATGTGCACTGGACAGCTTGTGGCGTCGCACTGTCCGTTCATTCATAGGCAGACAGATCACAAGTGTCTGCAAGCAGCCACATTGGCAACTAATGTACACAGTTCAGAAAAAAAGCAGTGACATGCAAGCAGTGATAGACTATTACACTAAATTTGTACGTCACTCTCTCTGGCACATCCATCCACAGTCACACAATGACAGCACAGATGGAACACCTCAGAATATGTGACACATATAAGCGCCATTGTTAGTGTGTTGAATGCTTAATGCTGCATGCAGGATAACAGTTAGACTGAACAGAGGGGTTTGGTGGTTAATCGTTATCATCAACCCAGATAATATTACGCAGGATTGTCGTCTATAATGCTTACACAGATATGACCTTCAATGGTGCGCACATCACTTAACATCGGCGGCTAAAGCCAGACATTTGACACCAAAATGCTTGAAAAATATAATCACTACAACGCAACTGCATGACAAAGAAAATATAAGCATGTGTAACATGCAGTGAGCATTCCAACAAAACGATCACACGACTTGACGTTTAAAACTGCAAAATCACTTAAATGAGATTGCTGTACAATCACTGTCACATCACATGGTTTAGTTCCGTGACAGCGATTGTACGATGCAAAAAATGTCCACTTAGTTTCACAATGACCATTGTCATCAGCTGACGATTGCAAAAAAATATTGAAAAACTGTTAGCGTAACGACATCATCGTAATGTGTCAACAGAGATTGTATTTGCTGCAGCGGAATAAACCGACAGCAAAAACAACAGAGTAACACTGAACGACTAAGTACCTTGACGTCGGACTCCGGCCAGTTGCAGAGGATCTGATACACATGACCAATGTCATTGATCGTCACATACAGACCCCTGCAGTGCACACACACACACACATACATAAACAAGCACAAATGGAAGGCAGATACAGTGAAAAGCTGCATAGAAAAGCAGTACACACATGAATAGCTAATTTGCAACAACATCAAATACAGAAAACACAACATTCACACAACGGCACATGACTAGCTTAGCATACGTACCTTGGTTTGCGGAAAATGAAGCCAAACTTCTGGCACGCCTGGCCGACAGTCGGAGTATAAACAATTGGAGCCAACTCCTCGATGTGCTCCGCCATCACCTGACATGAGGAAGCAGTGAACAGTAGAGACAATGACATATGAAGTCACAGACATGATGAACAGAGCAAAAACTGAGCTGCAGTATTTGCAATGTTTGAGTGATGCATCACACAAGACATCACGACTGCACGAGTAAAGTGTTTCTGAAAACTCGAAGAAAGTCAAGACTGAGTGAGTAAGGGTTAACATCGTCCAACCCGGTGACACATGAAAGGTCATTTCAGGGATGATTTTTACGCGATACGTAGCCCAACCAACCAAGCAACCAAAAGTGTAAAAGCACTGAAGTACAAAATGGTCGAATGAGATGTAAAGCATCAAACTCATGAAAATTGGCTGCTCTGAAAAAGGTGAAGAAACGCAAGTAATGAAAATGCTAAAAGTATATAGTGTCACGAATACAAAAGTTACAGAGTCAGGTGAAAGACACAGCCAATTAAGAGAGATTGAAACAATCATATCAATCGACCCGTTAGAACTGCTCGTGTTGCTGTGCAGCATTACAATGCACAATACACAGAGACAGTTCTGCAACTCTCTAACCTGTCTCCAAACCAACACATATGAGATAAGCCCATAAGGAAATTGGGGCGGAAAGAAAGGCTTGAACTGACTGGTCTTTTACCACAGAAAAGAACAGAAATCGCGATGCAATATCATCCATTATGATGATGCACGAATACAAGCATTAAATTAAAATTGTAAAATTTTTCGATTCCTTCATCAAGTACTGCAAAATCTGCTACCAATAACAGACTGCATAGGCCCAACCTTTCACAGACAACTGAGGTTATTTGTTAAACAAATTTTTGATCGTTCAAATGTGCATATGTATGTGTGCGTTTTTTTTTCAGTATTTTTACAGTAGCATTTTATCACTGCCACATCATTGCAACATTCAAGATTGTCATTTTCAGTAGTCTGACATCTTATTTCGTCGCCGTTGTAAATTATTCCCTTTTCACTGACTATTCTCTTTGTACACTGTTTACACGACACGTACGTGCTGTCAGATGAGGCCGTGGAAGCCAAGCGCCATCGTCGACGCGCGGAACGTCGATATCGTCGCACCGGGCTGCCGTCTGACAAGCGGGCGTTCAAGGCGGCGTG
>Ga0056116_1001164_pt1 | contig 10027 bp, 7 predicted proteins | sample WorMetOlspDAHAB2_FD_67352 | JGI IMG/M metagenome (GOLD analysis project Ga0056116, IMG submission 67352) | Marine gutless worms symbiont microbial communities from Max Planck institute for Marine Microbiology, Germany - Olavius sp. DAHAB.2 ...
GAGAGAGTCGCAGTTTAATACGGCAGGTGGCAGTGAGTTCCAAGTCAAAGGTGCGGCAGTGCTGAACGATCGTCTGGCAAATGATGTCCGTCGAAATGGCACGCACAGCAGTGGGACGAACGACGATCGAGTGTTGCGTGTAATGCAGAATGTAAGATTTTATTGGGAAAATGTCGCGCAATTTTCGCGCGAAAAAAGCCGGGAATTTCGAACCTCGACAATGATGAAGAAGTCTTCGCCTGGATCACCCTGACGTATGACGTCCTGACCGGCTTCAAACTGGGCCGGTTCGAGGGAGTCAGCGACCGTTAGTCGCTCCCACTCGTCCAGGCTCGCTAAACGTTGCCGACAAATGCAATACAAGACGCCGCGATATCATCGGCTTTTTAACTGAATTTTATTTTTAAAAAACCCGACAAAACGCAACAGCCAAAAAATGTTCGTAGACCAGGAATAGGCCTACCACTACATAAAACAAGTTTAGGCCTTCGTCAATTACGTCTATTCGAAACAGATTTTGAACTCGTAAAATCTCTAAAGATAAACACCATTAATATTAATTATTATTAACACCATTAAAAATAAACAACAGTAAACACGAAACAAAATGATATTTGTCCATCAACGGATATATTTCTACACATTCAGCTCAATTTGCCATTCCCACTAAAACGGCAGCATATTATACAAAAGTGAAAAACTCAGCAATTAAACAACATAACATTAGCACTGACAAAACAATGTAAATTACAACAAATAGTATTATTTCTAATACGTTAATAATTAATTAAAACTTGTCACCAGCGCAAGGAGAAACACCACCGCCGTACGTTAAGAATACATGTCACCTGCCCGAGAGTTACAAAACATGTAAACGAGATTGTTACTCTCTGTTCAGAGAAAAAACTATGTTCCATAACTTTAGCATCGATTTGATAAAAAATAAAAATTAACAAAAAATCGATAATTACTCACCCAAAATTGGAACTTTGCTAAGGAATTCTTCGTACTGTTTGCGCTTCCTAATCGTGCTTCCCTGTCGCACACATTACAAATTCCAATAATAATAATAATAATAATAACACAAAATTTGTAAAGTGGCGTATTGCCATTAGGCGGCTGCAGAGGCGCTGGCGGACCGAAGAGTCAAGCAGTCAACGATTTCAGCCGTTATTTATGAATATATTTTACTGGCCAACGGCAGGAACCCCTGGCTGGCGCTCAACAGAATCCTTGGTTTCGCGGATCCCCGGTTGGAACATGCTGGTCCACTCGTAACCACGTTGGAGTTCTTTAGCGAATAATATGGAGAAACAGAAACGAAAACGCACCATTAGAATTCGCCGATAGCTTGTTCTGTCGATGCCCCAGAGCTTTGTGTCCGTCTTCGCCTGACAGAGTCACACACAAAGTCATACATTCGCGCACAAGTCGGTAAACTTTGCAATTACATCAGGGGTTCCAAACAGGGGTGTGGGCACCCCTTGGGGGTGTCAGACGCAAATCCAGGGGGTGTAAGACTAGTTTCCGGGAAGTAATACAAAAATTCGAAATTTGGTTCCCCGCAACGTTTGTTGCAGATTTGAATTTTGGTCAACTACGATGGGGGTGTCAGCGATCAACTGAGATTGACGGAGGAATATCGGGCCAGAACAAGGTTGGGAATCCCTGCATTACATCCATATCACAATCGATACGACTTCGACTTCACAGAGACGAGTCGTTTCGTGCGTTGTCGACGTTCATACTCCACTAGCACGACTCGACACGCGCGACAAGCTGCATCGAGTGCGGCGACAAAAAACAATGCACAACAAGTCTGCATGATGGAATTTGGTTTTTATATTTCGGTTTTATTTCACTCTGGTTTTAGTTGGTGGTCACGCGCGGCAGACTGAGTCAGCCAGCTTCGTGGTCAACTCTTCGACGTACGTTATGCATTTCGATTTGGATTTTATTTGATTGGTAATATGTCAGTAGTGCATGTAACACGGCCGGCCAGTACGGGAACATGACAGTGACAAAGAGTTGGACAATGGACATGGATTGGATCCATCGGTGGATTGGATTGGATTCGATTGGGTGGGATGACTGTGACCCAGTTTTTAATTAGTAATCATTGCAGCACAGTCGATGCTGTTTCTTTCAAATTACGATTTGTGAACTTTTTTTAACTATCCCGGTTTTACCACGATTAAAAGTCAGCATTAGAATGGTTAGTGGCAAATAGGTTACGAGTTCCAGTTGACACCTGGTATCTATGGACTGGATTGGATTGGATATAAGTTATGAACATCAAGGCTGGATTGGATTGGATCTGGAAAAAATGGACTCATGTCCAACATCGCTCGACACGACGGTTGTCTTGTTTACCTCGTCCCGCTTTTACCACGACTGTCACTCACTGCAGTGCTACATTCCTATTCGACGATGTTCGGCCATATACAAATAACGCATTTCGCCTGTCGAGAGGTCCGGCTAAATATCTAAATTCACGTTGAAATTGCTGTAAAGTCGAATTCGATCCATTGTCCGTACGAAATCCGTGCTAAATACCGAAATCCACTCTAAAAAAAGTCGAAATCCACTGCCCATAAGGCTCTATATACGAAATCCACGCTGATTGTCGAAGCGGATTTCAACTTGGATTTTTAGCCGGACCCGATTACGAATATCGGGCACATTTGCAGAAGCGTCAATTATGGGCATGTTATTAAGTCACGCATCTGGGACAGTTTTCTCACTTGTGTAAAAAAATTATGGATATGTCGATAATTTTGCCTAGGTGTGACAGTTTATCCGGTATTTTGTGTAGGCCTATATTTTACTGAGTGTGCTTATGTCTTGTCTTGCTTTATATTAGCTTACTGTTTTTTCTTTTATCATATGTATTTTGTCTGAGTGTATAGTATTTTGTATGTCGTGGCTGCCTTATGGCATAATAAATGATAATAATATATCAATCTTTATTCACCAACACATTGGTAGCACAAGAACATGCATATACAAAATACATACGCTGAAAAACAAACACGGAATAAAAAAATAAGACTTACAATAATTCTATAAGTGCACAATGTCACAAAATAACCGCGTGCATGGTCAGAGATTACGTTTAAACATAAATTTTTTGAACAGTATTTCAAGAAGTTCGCTTGGCAGTTTAAAGCCGACATATCTGCAGCAGTCTTTTGTAACAGTAACAATAGGTGAGAGTGAGAGTGTTGAGCGAGAGCAGACACCTTGATAGTAGCGGCTCTGGGTGTTCCGTAGATGAGCGCCAACTCGCCGAAACTTGCGCCGTCGCCGATCGATCCAACGTACGTCTCGTTGACGAATATCTGCGATTTATTCATTAAATCATGATATCTCATACATAATGTACACACTACACACTGTGGTCGGCGGCGTGGCTCAGTGGTTAGGACGTCGGTCTTTGGCTGGCGGACTTTCCGTGATCTACGACCGATCTATGCTTGACATGTGACCACTTCGTGGAGAAAGTGTCCGTTATGGGTCAACCAAAACCAGGCCAACTCAGCCTTCCATCCCTTCAGGGTCGACAAACGCTCGATAAATGAGTAGTAATCCATATATTACATAGACTACTATGGCTGTTTGATCGCAGGTCAATGGCAACGCAGTCCCATGGCAACGGGTTTAGCCGTACGCCCGCTCTGTCTGTGACACAATAGCGCCGCTGCAGCTGCACTTGCCGTTTGTAGCGCTACATAAGTGTTACGCCATTACCTTTTACCTATTTTTACAATAAATGACGAGAGACGGGGCTATAGAACAGAAATGTGTTAAACGAGTGACTGTGACTAAACACGTCACAGTACAACTAAACATGCGATTAACTAACGAGTTATAGCTGAATACGTTATTTAAATTTACTTTTTTTAATGCGTTTCTCTCTCAGCTGACTGTACAAACTAAAACTTACCTCGACCTCGCCCTGGTCAATCACATAGAAATTATCGCCTTCGTCGCCTGTTTCACGACAACACATAACAAAAATCATTATCAGCGCTGTTTAACAATAACACAGATAACGTATATGATAGTTTCAAATGATAATTATAGACAGCATAACTGTCGCGCGATTAAGTGTCGCCCGATGAAATGTCGCTATACCTCGCTGCCATGTAGCTGGGACGACTTTTGTAACTCAAGTTTAGGGGGTGAAGGGTGAAAATCCCGTTAAACTGCAGTGCCTGTCATTCAGCAAGAGTTTTATCAAATATCCGCATAACTCGAGCAACTTTAGTCACGTAATGAATCAGTGGGGAGCTCGACAGCAATTATAAAAAAAATTTAAACGAAATTTTCAGCGCGATTTTCATTAGCAAACATGTTTGTGTTTATCGAACAATCAACTCAAGCTGCAACAGGCGCATGAACTATAGCCTACCTACTATACCTCCAACATGGCTGTTTTCTCGGTCTCAGTTCGATTTTGATTACACGGTCCGCAAACAGCGAACAAGTGGAATCGGATACACGGTGAACACAAACGTGTTTTGCGACGAAAATCGCGCCTCAAGTTTCATTCCGATTTCGGCGACGTCGAACAGAGTTCGGTCGACAGATGTACGCCACTTACCTTGTTTAATGATGATGTCACCGGCGGCAGTGACAACCGGGAACATGGCGTCGAAGATGTCCCTACACGACACCATCGCAGAACACCACGTAATGACCTCATGTTTAAAAAACAAGGACGGGCGCAAAAATTTCAGCAAACAACATATCCGAAACTCATCCGAAATTCATCGGTCGTCGGCAGCAGCACAGCGAGAGCCAGATTAACCACTGGGCCACACAAGGCGCAGTCTTATTTTTAGGGGTCCGCTAAATTTCCGCTTTCAATTTAAACTAATTCCAGGGTCATGGGCTCAGCTGACCCCCCCCAAAAAAAAAAAAAATTGGAGCTGAGGTCAGAAATTGCATATGGTGCTTATGTCGGACAGGTGTCAAAGTAATGGCAATGACCACCTGTCTAACTTTAATACATTAGAGACCACGTGCCTGCATTCACATACAGCGTAACAAAGATAATATGACCTGTTGTGAGCTCAGCCACATCCCGGGCCCCTCTATTAAGATTAGGGACGACTTAAAGGGGTGGGGGTGAAAATCAACGTATCATTTTACATCAAGTTGATTTTTGACCTTGACCTCCCTGTTAAAAAATCCGTTCCCGCGCGCTTGTCCAGGGCAGTAGGGCCGTAACGTCAGGGTGGTATGGGTCTCTTGCATAAAAGTCCCACAGCCCCACATAGCTTACAGGGTGAGTGAGCGAGTAGAGTTTAGTGTCGGATGGGGCGTAAAACTCTACTCATTCACTCGGAAGATGGTGCAGCTTACAGGGAAAATGGTACAGAAAGCAACAGAGCACCAATAAATTTTGTATCCTATGGCCCCGAATACCTACTCCGGCACCGAGCAAAGCTAAACAAAGCCTAGGTCGACTCAGCCTTCCGCCCTCTGTGGGACGGCAAAATGAGTATCAGCCTTACGGCTGCGTAATACTACAAATGGCGATGGGCGAATGTTCGGCCTATAGCAGCCCACTGGCGGACTCGACCGACAAGTCTGAAGGTTGGCATACGAGTTGACGGCCACCTGGTGCCGGCCCATAATCATTCGAGCGATCCGAGCGAACTCTCACAATGGTTTTGCATGGATGACAGCACTATAAATACCGTCCAAGTTATTATTATTGCTAGTATTAGTATCACGTCACATAAAGGAACCGAAATGTCCCTAATTCCAGTTGAAGAGGTCACACTTTCATATCTGTAACAGGCCCAATAGGGGAAGGAAAGGGTCAAAGTGAAGGGAAGGAATAGAGAGGGTGGATAGTTAGGGGGAAATAAAGGAGGAAAGCGTAGGGGGATCGACTCCCCTGTGCGCAATAATACAGTTAGGCACCGTTAGGTAACTGAAGATAGTACTGTAAACACGTAATAAAAGTACGTCACGTAATTAAACAGCATTACAGTGCCTTACATTATGTTACACCAAAGTTCATTTTAGTGCCCACAGTCGATACCAAACCGGACCAGGAAGGCACTAAAGCGACCCGAAAACAGATCATAAATAGATTAGGTGAAATGGTATAAACGTAAATGCCGCAATAAACGAACTGACCGGGCCGTAATACGATACTTACGATGACTGTTAGCACGTGGGGTTGTCAAACTAACTGCAAATAATGTGAAGCGGTTATTAGAATTGTTTGCGGCGGTTTTGTTTTTGTTTCGTTTTTTTGGCGCGTAAATTTGTTTATCACTATTTTCCCGCGATCAGCAAACAGTGTGCGCACGATACATAAGCTTATCGTTTCGTTGCTATTTCGTGTGCTTTTTTCGCCACACAATTTCTGACAATTTGGCGGCGCAGCTCAGTGGTTAGGAACTTAGGACGTCAGTGGTCTCCGGCCGCCGGATGACTTTCCCCGCCCTGCGTCCGATCTGTCGAAGTTGACAGGTGACAACTTTGTGGGCAAACTGTCCGTTATGGGTCAGCCAACCAGGCCAACTCAGCCTTCCATCCCTCCGGGGTCGGTAAATGAGTAGTAATCCACGTGGGGCCACCAGAGATGGGCATAATTAGCTAGGTTTCTAATTAATTAGAATTAGAATTAGATTGTGCCATATTTTTATCAAGACCACGGATGATTGTTTTAAACGATGTTATGCATAGAAAAAGGTTCTGACGGAGGAAATTAGGAATACGATATATTATATATTAAAATGCGAGAGTGGCAACGAATAGAACGGGTTAAATAGGGTTAGGCTTAGGTTAGGGTGAGGCAATAACACAACAAGCTAATTAGCCAGCTAATTAAATTTAATTAGAATTAGCTTGAAATATCTAATTGATTAGAATTAGAATTAGCTCTCTATCTAATTAATTAGCTAACTAATTATTTGCTAATAAATTAGTTACCGACCACTGGGGGCCACCCTGTACAAGTAACGCTTTTTATAGTCTGTCTGGCAGGTCATACGCGTCACTCGGGTGCACATTATTTTGTCCCTGTGTCCAAAATATACGTATACACTGCTTTTTTATTTCACCATACAACGGCAACAATACGTAAACAAACAAAAACAAAAAACGGAGAAGCTTAACAGAGCTGACCAACTATGCCATTCTACTGTCTCATTTCAATATTGTTGATTACTTTTACGACAGTTTTTTTTGACGTTTTAACGTTTCGACGCTTAATGTCTGCACCGCTTATTTTTCGCATTTTCTCAGCCGGTTTTACTTCCATTCTCAACACCGTCCTTCAGGTCGCCGTGGTAAAGTATCTTTCACGTAGACCGCTGTAACATCTTTCACAAACATACACGAGTATGAGATAAAGTGGGTGGAGTTAAGCAGGAGGAGTCAGTGTGGTGGGCGGGTAGGATTAGCGTTGCGTTAGGATTACGCTTCGGGGTTAGGCCTATGGCCTACGCCCTACGCTAGAATGAATGAATTTGCTAATTGATTAGAATTAGAATTAGCTCTCTATCTAATTAATTAGCTAACTAACCTGTGGCATGACCAGCGCCTCTGAAGTAGCGGTAAGCGGCTTGAGGCGCTCTACAAGTGTTATATGCCTTTGCCTTTGCCTCTGCCTTAAGGTTAGGCTTCGTGGGGTGTATGTGAAAGATACCTGACCTGTCGCTGTGCGTACGACTTCGTAAGAAAATTAAAAACAATAAATAAGTAAATAAATAAATAGTTCGAATAGTGTGCGAGAGAAGGAGGAACTGACTTGCGTTCGTTGTCGTCCAGATGACAGAAGAGAACGTTCTTTGTGATCGCTTTTGCCAGAGCAGCACGAGTCGTTTCGTCCTTCGGAACAACCTACACGCAGCACACAGCCATTATCATCACGGACCGTGACAATTACAACCTAACCTGGCACAAATAGGCGTGCACAACAACATACCAACCAGACACTAAATATAATCCTAACCCTAATCCCTAACCCTACCACTAAACAGTACGCAATAGTGAACATTCAACTAAATATAGTCGCATGTCCTACGTATCCACTAAAAAAAATTCATACGAGACCGTGTCGTTGCGCCGTCTATACTACGTCAGGTTGTAATTGTCACACTGCGTTATCATCATTATCAGCCGCTTATTTCGGGACAATCAGTGGCCGTCCCCCATAATCTTTTTTCAACAAGTCGCCTTTTCCCCCGTATAAAAGGTATATAATTCGTTGTGTGCACTCAAAGGGCTAACAGGCACGTGTTAATTATATTCCAGGAGGCGTGGCATGGAGCGGTTGTCCACTGAAGTCACGGTATCGGCGGCAATGCACCGCGCGGTGTGTGTGGGGGGAAGGGCTAAAAACTGTCCGCACAATTGATGAAATAAAACTGAAACAAAACTGAAATAAAACAGTTTCAAACAAACTGTTTTATTTTGTTTTATTTCAGGAAAAAAACAAACGCTAAAGCAGCCACGAAACGTTTTCCAGCTGTTTTAGCCAATCACAGCCGGTATCCGCACACACGTTGTGGTGCAACGATTTAATTCTGTTTTGCTGCACGATGGTTTTATTGATGACGACCGGCCAGTGTAGGGTGCACTACCAAACAAATCGTTGTAACTTTTGCAATTTTTGAGCCACCAGGGTTCGTCTCTCAGATGTATTTTGACACACACAGTGCTGCCCTGTTTTTTTTTCTTCCGCTACTGACCGTTTTGACGTAGTTTGCGGCGTCATCCTCGGAGTAGACCTCGGCGCTGACGGCGCCTCGTCTCGGCCGGCGGTCGGACGAGCCTCGGCCGGCGCCCGGCGGGGGCGCCGCCGCCGGCTCGTCGTCCTCGGTCGGTGTGGTCGCCGTCTTGTCAGCAGACGGGGGCGCTGCGGCCGCCGTCGACGTCGCTGTGCCGGTCGCCGCCGCTCCCTGCTGGTCCTGCTGCTGTTGCGGCTGTACATCACACAGAGGACCAAAGCGTCACACACAGCGGAACACAACCGGCCCCACAACGTACACCCAGTAGTGGCAGCGTGACAATTACAACCTAAAATGGTACAGACGGTGCAACAACATGTCTCGTATGAATTTATCTGCGTACGTAGGACATGTGACTGTATTTAGTTGAATGTTCACTATTGCGTGCTGTTTAGTAGTAGGGTTAGGGTTAGGATTAGGGTTAGGATTAGATTTAGTGTCTGGCTGGTTAGCTGTTCTGCACACGTACCTGTGCTACTTCAGGTTGGACTTGACACACTCCCAGCTACTTTTCCCATACTAAAACAGAGATCAGGACTTCACGGCGACTTACAAATCATCGCGTTGTTTTCATTTCTGGGAGATAAGTGTTTTAAGCGAAAGAAGATTGGATCCAAAAGACACAACAATACAAAACAGAGGACAGTGTCGATAGGAAATGACGGCCTTCTCCCTGATCCCGTTTCGCCGGCTGTACATCACACAAAGGACAAGGGGCCAGATTTACAAAGAATCCTACGATTTTCCCATAAGTTCCACTTAAGTCAACGACTTCGTTTGTTAGAAGATTCTGTGTAAACCGGGCACCAGGAGGTCACCCGCATCGGAACACAATTGGTCCCATGACGTTTTCTATATACGAAAACAAAGGTTAAAGTCAAAGTGGAATTACAGCTGCTGTATACGGCATATGCACACCACACGGACATGTAATTAATTGGTTTTAAATTCGACGTGTTGACTAATACCGCGTGGCCCAAAAAAGTAAACCACTACTAAAATGACCAAAAAATCGTATTAGATCGTATTAAAGCCTGCCAGCGAGATTAGATTTATTTGTCATATAAAAGTATGAATCAAGCACTACATGTATAATATTATTCGTTGGTATTAGATATTCTATGCGTGACCTATTTTCTGACCTCAATAACTATGCCTGATCCGCAAACTAGCGATATGCGTCAGATACGGTAAATGATGTCAGCGCTTCCTCTGGCATCAGCTCGCCTTAGCAAGCTGTGAATTCTGTATCTAAACGATCTCTTAGA
>Ga0056116_1001165_pt1 | contig 10027 bp, 5 predicted proteins | sample WorMetOlspDAHAB2_FD_67352 | JGI IMG/M metagenome (GOLD analysis project Ga0056116, IMG submission 67352) | Marine gutless worms symbiont microbial communities from Max Planck institute for Marine Microbiology, Germany - Olavius sp. DAHAB.2 ...
GAGTACACAAACATATTTTATATTTTATATTTGCACGCAGTACTGTTTGCAACATGAGTATAAGGGCCTGAATTTATGCATTTTCGTGTCTCATGCTTTTTTGTGTCTCTGTGCAAAAAAACTTTGTTACATGCACAATAACGTACGACATTGGCATATTGAAAAATGACGTAACTTCCAAGACTGAATCTAAATATATTTTTGTCGAAAGATTGCAGTTCTAGCCAGTCTTACGATGCGTAACAACTTATCAGATAAAACTGCATTGGCTGGGAGTCTATTCCAGAAGGAAATTACGAACACGTTAACTGTAATTCTCAGTTTTACTGTATAAACCCAGGTGTCTAAGCAGATCCAGGCTCATCTTTAAGCTCAGCTTCTTGTATTAAGTCCTTATATCAGCGAACTGACGTCAACACGAAACCGTATGTTTTTTTTCCGATATCCATAAAAACAAATATTGGCGCGCAAGACTCGGTAGACATGGCGGCTATACTGATGCGACTGCATAGAGGTTAAAGTACACTATCTTTATTCAACACACAGTGGAAAACGATTAACAACCAGTAAGTAAAAACATGAAACAAAAGCGATAAACAATATCCGTGTGAACATGTCAGCAATATGCTGTATATCTACGCAGACAGAGACGTATATACTCACGGGTCACGAAAGTTACATATAACTTTTTAAGGTTGCCGTGGCAGTGTCACTATCATCAAAATAGCAACCACAACAATGATGATGATGGTGCTGATGATGATGTTCTCAATGAAATTTCGGTATTTCCGGCACCATACTTTCGCGGCTACATGACTACTTCGTTTCGTCTCCAAAATGACCTATTGTGTGGTGTGAGTCATACTAAACACCGCAAGGGACCACTCAAAAGACCACAAAGGAATGCAGTGTAAACGAGGTTCACACGGATAATGAGCACACCCAAACACTACGACGACGTGTCAACTGGTGGAGATGTGCAATGAATCGGAATCGTGCACATCGAATACCGAGTTATTAAATCGAATCCGATATTGAATCGTAATGGTCCATCTCTACAGCGCGGTACGGGTCGGGAGCAAGGCGCTGGCGGAATGGCTCTGCATCGGCTGCGGCTGCTGCTACTGCTGCTGCGGCTGCGAATCGTCGATCACGGAACAAACGAGTCGTCACTGGCTCTGCTCCGGCGTCATCCGGTTGATGCAACTCGACGCGATATTTGCGACCGTCAAACGCAGTTGCAGTCAGTCGCCGACAGTCGCGTACTATCTTGTCTGCGGCTCGCTGACCTCGTTGCCTGTGTGCACCGCGAAAAAAACCACTGCGTCAGCGTGATCGAGCGAAGCGGCTGGTCGGGTGGAGTGGGTGATGTCGCGCGCTCTCGGCGGCACTTCGCCGTCAGTCCTGCGTCGCTACGTCAACGGTGGCATTCTGGATCCTAGCGAGTCGGAGGAGGCGACCACGGGGCTGCTGCAAGCGGGCGCAGCCGGCGACGACGACGATGACGGACCGCCGCCGACGACGGCGCCCTCGGCCGTCGTTCAAGCGTCGGCGCTCGGGTCCGGCGGCCCCCTGGAAGCGTCTGGAACCGAAGTAAGTCTGCACGGTCGACCGGCGGCGACGAGCGGTCCTGCGCCGGTCGGCAGAACGTCATCGTCGGCGTCGATGCGAAGCGCGTGGAAACTGAAATATCAGGATTTTCTTCCGGACAAGAAGCACGGCCGATCGTCCGGCAAGTGGATTCCGTCGTCGTCGGAACACTTCCAGTGAGTGGTTGCAGTCGGCGTTTTGAGCGCCAAATGTTCGGTTTCGATTGGAGTTGTGCAGTTGTGAAATCCAAATTTGTGGGGCAGTGAAAACGCTGATTTTGTAACGGCGACATAAGCATGATTTTCTGCTCCAAATGCAACAGTGAGCCTTCGGCGGATGAGAAACGGAGGAAGCTGTACAAACTCCTATTAAAACGCCGCGCAGTTTATTATTGTATTTCGTATTTATTCCTTGCAAAACGAATACACATAAAGCAACACAGTTAAACACAAATGACATATAGCAAAGTGCACACGAAAGGCCTCAAAGACCTCTTCCATGTGCTCAACAACCGAATTAAAGAAAGATTTCACAACTGCACAAACCAGGACAATTTCGAAAAGCGATAAGTTCAGATAAGTTACAGGTATTTGTCGACATTATTTATTACGCCAGTTATCAGCCAACATACACTACGCGACACATTAAATTACGGTGTACAGCGAACAGCAAAACCACAAGACGCTACTGGACAAGCGTTTAAGCCGGTGTGGCACGTTTCTTGAAATACTTTTAGACGCTGCACATGAGCATAGGCACACAGGCACGCTGCATGTAGGCCAAAATAACTATTGTACAACATGCAAACTTAGACTTAAGTAAAAAAAGCATTACAAAATGGTAGGCCTAGTTGAGACAGATTGCCACAGCGGTGGCTCATTGAAGAGGATATTTATTGTTAATTATCATCTGTTATAGCCTTTAACCCCTCACATCGGCGACGGCGGATGGGAGCAATTACCCCTAGGGTGGTTTCTCACCTATTTATCAGCAAAATGCGACAGTTGTTTTTTGTGACACTGTCACTGAATCACTAGGGCTTCAGAGACAAGTGACGATAATATTTTATCTACTTCAGCTGTTTCGTTGCGGGTCTGTAAAGCGAACTTTTGCGAAAAACAGCAGTCACGTTAGGCGTACATGTACAACGTTCGTACAATGTCCTCGTATTAGAGCTATTAGTCTTTCGGGCAGATATTTGGGTGGCCCAGAAAGTTGTGGGATGTCCTTTAACGAAAGCAGCATAAAAGTATATCCATTTGGAACATTGCGGATTGTATCAATTTGTCGGTTGTCAACGTATTTCGAAAATTGTCTTGAAAAAAGTATTAGAAGCGTAGGACATTGTTTCGAGCGGGCCGCCGTAACGCGATTAGTTCAGATGACGCGTAAGACCGTACTGCACAGCCTACGTGTCGGAAACGTGTGCGCCTCATGAGCTCGTGAATAGTTCTGCGTCGTGTGAAACTCAAGAAGCCACTGCGTTGCCGCTGTGCGACCTGTAGACACGAACGTTCACATTGAATGCGGCCTTAGATGCTAGCGTTGATTGCCGCCGACGTGGTACAAAGAGCTCGGAAGACTTTCGCACGTGGACTCGCGTGGTTCGTAACGTTACACGAGGATAATCGAATTTGGCGTTTTTCAACGCCTGTCTCTTTGTCTGTCTGTCTGTCTGCGTGTGATATTCCACGCCTCGGAATTCGTGTGCGCTTCGTGCCTGAGCACAGTAGCCGACACAAGGAGGTGCAAGGTGAATGGCACGGGCGGATCCAGAAATTTGCGAAGGGGGGCGGTCCCTCCCGTTCCCTTTTTCTCCCCTTCTTCTCTCCCTTTCCCTGCTCCCTCTCCTCTTCCCTCCCCCTTAGAAATAGGGCCCCTAAACCAGGTAGAGGGTCTGGGGGCGCTGCAAGCTCCCCCAGTTGGGTCCGGGGCGGGGTCCCGGCCAAAAACGAATTTGGTGCACTTTAAAGCTGCCAGAAAGCCACTGATGACAATCATTTAAATATTCTTATTGCCGTGTTTTACAGTAGAACGATCACAATTTAGCTTTAGCTAGCACGACCGTGGGTGACTGCGTCAGTCCGTTGCCCAAAGGGGGAGGGGCGGAGCCAGCTGGGCCCCCTCTAAATCCGCCACTGGAGGGGCGGTTCCCCCGGGCGGCACTTTCGGTGAGGCGGCCCTTTAGCCAAAGGCTTTAACCTGTGCCAAAGCTACATGCCGGTACGGTGAGTGAGTGAGTGAGTAGAGTTTAACGCCCCACCCGACACAATATAGCCTAGGTCATTTCGGAGGCGGATACTATATCGTAGGGACGGCAAAATGTAACCTGCCCGAGCGGCACGTACTGCTGGGCCACCGCTGCCTGAGCGTGTGCTGAACAATTTTCGCGGTCGTCGTAAGGCTACTCAGATTGTTTCTCAGTTGGCAGAAGACCGGAAACCTGTAAACCGACTAAGATTACAACGGTGGACTATACACAGTACATGAGGTGTAGGTGCGTCATTCAACTGAGCATTAATAACGCCGCCATGTTGGCGGTATACGATCAACGTTAAGTGTAGAAATCGAAATTGCGGTTGTTAGCAGACTATGTATTTCGACTTGTATAATTCCAGTTCACACGTAGTTTGCAAACATATAGGGAAGTTTACGCTACACGGTACTCCTTAAACTATTACAGACCGCATTACGCCACTGTCGTTCCATGCACACTGCACAGTGCTGTGCCGAAATGCTTAATAATCGTTGTTACCGTTTGATACTTCTGACTCGTGACATGATTGTCTGCATCGAAGCCTGCGTCAGTGTCGACGCTGCCTGTTCCATCGACACGACGCGGCACTCTGGAAAGAGAGATCTGCCATTTTCGCCGGTTCGGTCGCCGCGGAAAAGGCACGGAACTAACCCCCCAGCCTCCTGTCACAGCAACATGGTCGCCGACCAATATTGACATTTCGACGGCGTTTCACGTGATTACCTGCTGTGTAAACTGCCCCGCTGCAACAATTTGTGTCGCAATAGTTTAAGCATTTTCGTCCACGTTAGTTCATTCATTCATTCATTCGGTCGTCTTTATTCTATATCCGACATAATGCCGATGAAATTACAATACATGCACTATATAATACGATAAATAAATCAAAAGACATTATTGAATTTTACTAGTATGTGTTTTTTATATAGCCATCGCGTAATAAAGTTACAGTCAGACATGACATCACTATTCAGCTGTCAATACTTGGATTGACAGTGACGTCATTGTTTCTAAAGTAGTTACTGCCGCCATATTGGAGGTATAATCCGCTGCAGCAGTGTGACGTCGTAAACTTACGTATACGTTAATTGCAAACGGTTGCATATAGCAGGCGAAATACACGGTCTGCGAGTAACCGTGGCTTATACGAATTTTCAAACTTTTCCAAATTTTCAAAATTTTCCTCGTCTTAAACTCACGTTTCGTTCAAATTATGTATACCTCCTACACGGCGGCGTAGTTTTATTCTTACTTCAGTGACATCACTGTACATATCGAGTATAAGGTATCCCGTATCAGGTGAGATACAGGAGGAGCCAGCTATACGGGTACAGGTTGGGTCCGTAAAACTGTTCGCACAACGAAACGAAACTGAAACAAAACAGTGTTAAAACAGTTTCAAGTTTCAATTCAAAGCTTTCTTAGTTTCATACAAAACAAAACGGTGCGACCATCACGGGCGTTTTGTCTTGGCTGAATTAAGCAACACCGTTTCAATCAAAACTGTTTCAAAACTGTTTCGAAACTGTATTGTTTCAGTTTCGTCTCGTTGTGCGGACAGTTTAAAGCAGCACCGTTCAGTCGGTTCGTCCACCGTGATCCTTTGTGCGGCGTTTCTGTTGATTTCCACTGTTGTCGAGTTACCCGAAAATTGACAGATGTCGAAATATTCGTTGCCACGCAGCGCGCTCGCGGTGCGGGGGCCCAGTTTGGTGCGTCAAGTGGCTGACCGCTGATGGGAGACGATGTCGTCGTGCCAATTCGGTTGAATGATCGACGTCGAGCAGTCACGACAATCGCCCATGTCGCCGCTTTGATAGCGCCGTCGTCGTTCGTCGTCCGTACGTTTAAGCGGCTGATGCTGAATGGCGCCATTGATCACGCACAGTAGCATGCGTCCGTTCGTTCGTTCGATCGATCGATCGATCCGGCAGCTTCTGTCCGCCACGATTTTACTCAGCTTCAGATCTTCCTGTCTGTGCAAAATGTGGCACAACGCTCACTGGTTGACGTGTGTCCATTCGACCGTTCGAATTTCGTCTACAGAAGCCTATGGTGTACTGTCAGATGTAACGCTGAAAACCACTCAGAAGTGGTAGTGTATCACAATGGCGGTCAGCGGGGCGCCTAACCCTTACCCTAACCCTAATCCTGGAATGAGATGGCTGTGGTGGCCGTCACCCTTTACTCTCCTCCCGTCACTGGTGGCTGCACCCAGCCGCTGCACCACCGCACGCCGCTAACCTGTATAATTATGGGACGAAAGTGACGTCGTTCTGTCTGCATATAAGTAGATTCAGTTGACGTCTGTAACATTGTAGCGTGCGACCAAGTTCTTGGCTAAGAAATTAGTCAGTCTGAAAGCAGTGAGCTAAGGACCTCGGCATATCTGAAAATAAATATCTGCAATGTTTTGCGCTCAACATATGATCTGTGCTCATACGCTGCTCTTTGTGACACGTGATACCGATGTGATTTTATGATTTTATGACTTTCACTCTGCCTGCTTGTCTGTATGTGTATATTTGTCTGTGTATATGTGAATGTTTTATTAGGTAAGTAAGTAAGAGTATTTCTATGACGCAGAGTAGCAAGCAATCAAAATGCGCCGTGGTTGACAAGACCCAAACAGAAATGGTTTCAGTTTATGCTGGAAACGCGCGAAGTTCATGTCATGTCGTAGGTGCTGTTGCAGTCTGTTGCACACACGCGGGCCTGCAGCACTGAAAATTCGATCGCCGAAACTGTTATGTGTCCGTAAATAGACGATAATAACATCTTGCTGATGTTCCTCTTAGTAGCCGCCAGCGATATTTTTTTTCGCCGTATTCTTTTCCGTAGCGTAATTCCGCATCTGCCAGGTTCTGGTCGCTCGCCGCGAATTCGGTCGACGATGTCCGCGATCGTCTACGCGTTGTGTTGCCCCGAGGCGCCTCAGGGTTCCAAACCGCCAACACGCCCGCACGCCCGTCGCTGTCTCTGTTGGGACGCTGAATAATTGACCGGGTCGTAATCTGGCCGATTCTGCGAGCGCCAACGCGTCGAGATACGGCGAGGAAAGGCGGGCGGGCGGGGGCCTAGGGTTTTTAGCTGCGATAGGCACCCCGACGTCCATCTGTCCGTCCGTCCGTCGGTGGGCCACGATTCTTGATTCATGCGTTGAATTATCAATGAATTGCGATCACGATATACCGGCCGACACGCGATCTGCACCGGGCGTCGAACACCACGCCGTACTGCAGCGCGACGGATGTTGGACGCACGGACGAACGACCCCCGGCGGCTGCAGACTGTTACGCTCGCCGAAAGGATACAGGCTAAAACTGCGTGTCCGCACAATTGAAATTAATCTGAAACAAAACTGGAACAAAACAGTTTCGAAACTGTTTCGAAACAGAAATGCAACTGTTAACAATATATCGCCTGCGTAGGAAATCCATGGTCGTCGACGTGGCATCTCGACAGCGATGATATAATTAGGAGCAGTGTACTGTGGCTAAACAGCTGCATATGTATCTGGCAATTGTATTAGTGAGTGAGTGAGTGAGTAGAGTTTTACGCCCCACTCGACACAATATAGGTCATTTCGGAGGCGGAAATTGTATTGGTTTGGCTTGTTCAGTTGTACAGTGTGCTCAGGGCGCGGCATGATTAATAGCAGCGGTGTATCGATGCCTTCGTTGTGAAACCTCCGACAAGCAAAGAACCGATTTAAAATAAGACGATGATCCACGTATGTGCACACAAATATGAGGCGGGATCCTAAAAAGACACTTTTCACTGTATATCAATGATCGAGGGACCGATCACGCGCAACATGTGTTCAGTTCACAGTATTAACCCATTATTGCCCAGTGTTCCCATCATCATCATCATCATCATCAACATCATATTTCTTTATTAATAACTGTCAGACACAGCCATGTATATGCAACGGTAATACACAATAAGTATAAAATTAAATACAATTAAGAATAAAATAAAAATAAGATGTGTAAAAGTTTGTATCGTAAAAAGTTCGACGTTCGGCAGTGCACAGCGCACGAACATTGCTCAATTCTGCACTAGAATGAAACTGAAACGAGAATTGCATCTGTACATTCTGTTGAGGTCATTACACACAAAATCAACCACTGTTGACATTGAAACAAAAACTTGGGAATAAATGGGTTATTCATTGGCGCATTTTTGTGGATGAAATCTGCGTTAGGGGCAGCGGCGACGGCGAATATTCCGCTTCGTAGGAAATCTGGCTCTGCTTGAACGAAATCGGTTGACTTGAACTGTAGTTAACGGAATCGATTGTGCGATTGGCAGAGCCGATTCGTCGAAGCCAAGGTCGCTTGCGTGACCGTGTTGCATAACGCGTTGCCTTGCGCACCGGCGCACTATTGTCATCATTAACACGGCGTCGACTGCCCAGCGGAACCTGACCGTGTACAGGGTGGCCCAAAAAGTAAACCACCGCCAAATTATTACTGGTAAATTGTCTTATACCAAATTAATGCGTGCCAGAGAGATTAGATAATGTTATCAAATTCAAGTGTCCAACAAGCACCTTAATATCAGATTAAGTATTCTGTGCGTCAGCTAATCTTTGACGTAACTTACTTTGCGTGAGCCGCGAAGCTGCGATATTGATCATTTTATGTTTTAATGCTGTCAACGTTCAGTTCGCCTTAGCAAGCGGTGAAGCCGATTCCTAGACCATCGTTCAGATGACAATACACGTAAAAAATCCTTTTATAATATGTGTTGGTTTTTCTGACGATTTAAATAGTTTTTATCAGTTACACTTATTGTACCCACATCGCAGCTTCGAGCTCCGTTATCGACGTCACATGTTACTTATTGCACAGAATATTTAATATCAACTTGTAATGTTGCCGTGATTCTTTTTTGCACTCAGTCCGACGAAAAATAACTCATCATTTGCATGTTTTATACGATTTGTCGATTACTCGGTAGTGGCCGAAGAGTGACAATGACAACAGAAAGTAGTATAAATGCGTGTGCATAACTACTAACCAACCAGACACTAAATCTAATCCTAACCCTATCGCTGCTACTGAACAACATGAAGTAGTGAGCATTCAACAAAATATTGTCACGTGTTTTACGTATCCAGAAAAATTCATAGAAGACATTATTGTTGCCCCGTTTTTCTACTTTCCATTGTCATTGTAATCCTGCCGGTAGTGACTTACTTTTTCGGGCGCACCATGCACGTGATATCAGCGAATCGGATGGTGTATGGATGAACGACGTGGGCCTATATCATGCGATATACACAGGCGAGCAGACAGGCAATTCGTCCGGGCGGCGAGGCGCTGCACCGGACTGCTTCGTCGTTCATTGCCGATATCTGCCTCTTCCCGGCAGCGGCAGCGACGGCGGCATTCTCAGGCCTGCCGTACTCCGTCAATGGCTTACGCACGAAATTGCCGGATTTTGCGTGCGCCGAATCGCATATGACTATTTCCCCGGCAGTCGGTCGACTCTTCGTCGAGGCTGTCACGAAAGCGAGTTCGCCAGCGTAAGAGCGTTTTCACGTGCCGGCGGCGAGAGACGCACGCGCATCCCCGTGAACATTCTAAAACGCAAACGCAAAGCGCATCTCTCTGCCCGTGCTTTTAGTCGCTAGTATTACCAAACGTGGTACGTTTCACTGAAATGCCTTTAGAAGCGCTGATGTTATTAAGTGTGTCATGCAGGGCAACTCTTGGTATTATAGATCCGGCGCTTTCGAGAGTGGAAACAGAATCTGAGTGGACTCAAACGTGATTGGGCACGATTTTCTGTTTTTGATTTGGAATCAGTTGCTTCTTAAGTTAAACAGAGCTAGGGTGATCGGAAGATTCTGCCGCTGTTCGACAAGCTTCGTCGACAACTTCATCATCATCATCATATTCGTTTAATGTATGACTTTTCAGCCGCAAGCGATCACAAAACATAAAACATATACAATAGTAAATTTCTAAAAAAGACAAATGCTTATGCTAATAAAACTAAAAACCTAGGACGCCGAACAAGTATGGACACCGTATATTATTAATATTATTATTATATCCGTATAGTGCTAGTTCCGTTTAGTGCTAGTTATCAGAGTTTAAGATATAGCTATGGGACCATGTGTAAATGTTGGATATAGAGAGTTAGTATGAGAACTTATAAAGTATA
>Ga0056116_1001166_pt1 | contig 10025 bp, 8 predicted proteins | sample WorMetOlspDAHAB2_FD_67352 | JGI IMG/M metagenome (GOLD analysis project Ga0056116, IMG submission 67352) | Marine gutless worms symbiont microbial communities from Max Planck institute for Marine Microbiology, Germany - Olavius sp. DAHAB.2 ...
GGGTCTGGGATAGCGCTGTAAGCTCCCCCAGCGGGGTCTGAGCCCAGGTCAAAATCGAATTTGGTGCATTTTAGCCTGAAAATCTCACAGCTGATGGCAGCAAGTTTAATGATTTTGCTAAGAATCGACTGACCAAATTTCGTGCAGTTTTCCGTCCAGTTGGGTGTTTTAGGAAGTGGGCTATCGTGATAACGATGCCTGTTGGTTTGCCCAGGTGAAAAAAAAAACATTATTACAGCAGGCGCTACGGAGAAAAAACGACGTTATTCAATAAAAATTACGTAACTATTTCGGGTTTGGGGGCACGTGCCTGTGGAGCCGCCCCAGACTGATTGAATGTTCTGACCTTTCTGTGCAGACTGACAGACGATCTGCGTGCTGTGAAAGTGCAGTGGCGTCTTCAGGTTGAAATATTTCTCCAGAAATGCACGCAAGACTTCGCTGTACTGCAGATAGGCGCGCACCTGAGCCGTCGTGACCACACCACTGCGCACCAACTGGACACGAGCAAAAACGAACATCAGGCAGAACGTCCGGCGTTCTGTGTTCAGATCGTGCTTGTTCTGTGGGGTTCAGCTTTACTCTTCGAAACTGATATTGAAAATCTAGCCATAAATGGCGGGTTTTAATACGATTCAATGATGATTAGTAATAGTGGCTTACTTTTTGGGCCACCCTGTGCACTGGTCGGAGAACATGGATTCTACCCTCATCTTTATGCCAATGACACCAAGACAAGCGCTTCAGTGCTTTGGAGGCTGTATGTGACCTTGAGCGTCGTCTGCGTGCGTCGACGATGTCTGCTGCTGCTGGATGCAGTCTGTCTTCAATGAATGCCAGTAAGAAGGAGCTGCTGTGGTGCAGCAACGCTCGTCGCCAGCATCAACTTCCTCAAGCTGCCGCCACGATCGATCAGCACTGGCTTCACTGTTCCATCGTCGTCTGTGCGCGACCTCAGCATCTTTACTGATGCCGACTTCAGTTTGCGAACCCACGTCCAGCGAACTGTCGCGGGCTGCTTTGCTGCTTTGCGACACTTCGCAGCATTCGGCGATCTGTTCCATTTACGGTTTTTCAACTCTGGTTGCTGCACTCGTGCTGTCTAAACTTGACTACGGCAATGCTAGCCTTCCGGTCTTCCGGCCAGTTTATTCTGCCGTCTTCAGTCTGTACTCAATGCCGCTGCTCGGCTGGCGGCCGTTCTTCGACGATCTGACCACATCACAGACACGCCTGCCAGTTTGCACCGGCTCTGGGCTCCAGAGCGAACCACGTTTAAACTGGCTGTGATCGTCTGCCGCGCTCTCCATGGCATGACACCTCAGAACCTGTCTGAACTACTTCATCGCGTCGCCGACATTCCATCACGAAGGCGCCTTCGGACGTTTACTTCAGACAACCTTTTCGTGCCATCTGGACGAAAGTCGATCTGCGCCAAGTGGCCGCCAACTCGTAGGCCAAGCTGCAAACTTGACCTTCGAGTCCGCATGTAGGCTGCTATAGGCCGAACATTCGCCCATCGCCACTGGTATTATTACTCAACCATAAGGTTGATACTCATTTACCGTCCCTCAGAGGTTGGAAGGCTGAGTCAACCTAGGCACTGCGATCAGCGTGCAGCCTGTGCCCAAAGCTGCGTATCGCAGTGATTTTCGTGAAAAACAACAACTTTTGTCAGCGGCGCGATTCGATCCTGGGACCTCTCGCGCCGCAGGCAAGCGTGCTACCACTAGACCACTGCGATGGCATCACAATCTAAACCTCTTGTTTAGAATAAAAGTTGAACAAAAAACAAACAGTTCAAATATATATAAAGCGCGTCACGCTGAGGCCTCCACAATTAGAACATGCAGAGAGAATGGTCGGACACTATTCACCGAGCGAGCAGTTGTATGCAAACCAGGCACAATAGTTGCACGCTTGGTGAGTGATGAGCGATGTCTGAGTGCAAACGCTCAAGACTGGTTACGTCAAAAACCAGTCAATACAGATAACTTTCTTCTTTGATGACGTTTGTGATAAACGAGCGCTATCAGTCCCGTGTTTTTAAGTGCATTTGCCATCGTTTGTTATCACTGCAACTTTACTGTTCACTGCAAGCAAATATCGCAAAAAAATACAGCAATTGGTGGATTCTGAAACGAACTAAGCACAAAAAAACGCATTTACCTCTGCAGCATGTGTCACCGACAAGCGACTAACGTCACCTGCATCAGCAGACTACTCACGCACACGCACACACACACACACACACCAATCCGGGCTCAGTTGACTGAAAGTGATAGCGCTAACAGATCAACACACCAGCAGCAGCAGCAGTGCATACAGTACTGGTGTTCTGATTCAGCTGTCAGTGTTAAAACGCGCAGCAAATACAGCTCGATATTACGCCACCAAGTTTCAACTCGGGACATTCTAACAGCACATACGCGCAAAAATTTGCCCACTCTTTTCCGTCTGGCTTCGACTATCAACTTGTGACACATTTCCAGTCTGTTTTTCCTGCTTTTACCAAACTTTTTCGCTCATGGACAGTCGTTTATGTAGCAGGAGGCGCAATATAATTTACTCAATTACCCATGATAATGATGAAAACGATACTAAAACATCATACCACGATATCTTACTACACTGTGAGTCAGAAATAAACAACCGTTGACATTTTCAACTAAAATGCAACAGTAATTTAAAGCAGAACCTGTGACGCTGCGTTCACTTGAAAGTTTTTCCAGTTTAATTTGACACGAATTTAACAAAAATTGCTTTGTGGAAATCAGATGTGATTTGTCAAGAAATATGATATTTGCTATTTCACAGTACTGTAATTAAAAAGCTAAAACTGATTCATAAACTGCAACTTTGCAAGAAAATTCTACAACATGACATCAGTACAAGGATCTCTGAACAGCTAAGACCAAAAAAAACATATGAAATAAAATAATACACAAAGAACTACAATTGAAATTATGCTGCAGACTTACGGCAGAAAAACATTGAAAACAGAAGGCTTCCAAAAGAATCAGTTCATCTTATGGATCATTTCTTAGCTGGCCAACTTAGTCTGCCGCACTTGGGAATAACTAAAACAGAAAAAAAATAAAACTAACACATAAAACCGATGAGCAAATAAGTCCGGTGAACAGTCTAGAGCCATGAGCTCAGTCAGACAGACAGAAACAGACTAAGGTGGAGGATAAGATTTCCTGAAAAGGTAGGTTTTGAGCTGAGAGTGAAACAGTGAAAAAGTGATGGAAGGTGATAGCAGAGTGTATCAAGTTAAACTGGCATGTTCAAATAAAGGTCGCTGAGAGGGGGATGAATAATTTGGATGAGGAATCCTGAGTGATGTAGAAAGTTGGGTCATCTTCTATGGATCAGTTCTGCGGCAATTGCAGTATCTTGTAGATCACGAAGGAGCATCATAGAGCAGACACCCGCAAATGGCTGCATTTGCCACATACCAGATCGAGATGCGACAGGTCGGAACAGCGATCTTTAGACAGCAGACCATCGGCAACAACAAAGTGTCGCTGTTGTTCGTCACCGGCTGTCAAGATGTCGATACCGTTGCGGCTCAAGTACGACTCCATCTCCGCAAAAGACGCATCGTCCCACACGCCGAACACTAATCCAGCCGCACGACTAATACCAGCGTCCTGACAAAACAGCAGTCGGCACTTTGCTGGCTACGAACCATGTGTACTTATGTGTCGTCACAGTTCATATCCGCAGCAGAAGCGAACGTGTGCGTGCGTGCAACATAGAGCTAGCGAAAAGGTGACTAACATTTTTTACAGTAAATCCACACAGAAAAAGCGACACCAGCAGTTCTGAAGCACGCACTCGACAGCTTTGACTTACGCAAGTTTACTGTGAGAGTGCAACAATGCATGTTTAATTGTTTATGTGTACGTGTATGCTAACTGTCACAAAATCTGAAATATGTCTGCTCACAACAAACGCCAAAATTCTGGTGCAAAATATTCCACGAGTGTCACAGTTTTTGGCGTCCATGCTGCAGAAACGAGTACAGCTTTTTGGCGTCAACTCATTAACCGTAATGCAAATGACGCCTTCACTGATTTGCTTGCACATCCATCCGTTCGCGTCTCACAGAAACCACTGCTTCAACACACGCTCTTTTCTTCATCACTAATTTCATTTACTTACTTAATGCTGGACTCAGAACGTACTCGTTTTTCGGCAACAACTTTGAAGAAAGCATCATCTCTGCTGCGATCGTTGAAAAACTCAACCGCGTCCTGCACATTCAACAGAAGACCACCGACAGAGCATTCACTGTTCCACTGAAATTACAATTCAGTTGAATCGCCTCCAAATGGGTCGGAGAAGTGGTATTCACAGTATACAAACACCAGCTCGAGAGTGGTTTACACAGGCGAACGATCGTTCAGCCGTGTTAACCGCAATGTCACATTCCTATGGGAATGGTCAAAATTTGACTCCTCACAGAATCCAAACCCATCAACCGACTGCAATAATATTTTGCACAATTAATTACATCCACGAGACAAACATGTAACCAAACATTTGTGCAAATCGGTAGTAAGACAGCGACTGAGCAAATACGTCAAATACAAGGCCTCTTCTTTTTTATCTTTTTTCGGGACTCGCCGATTGAAGTGACACGTCATCAGATTTTGACACATTTAGGGGGTCAAATTCCCCCAAAAACACTCAAAAATGGCCTTCGTAAGCGCTTTCGAGCGTCCGCGAACGGACTGAAGATGAATGACGTCATAGAAGAATGACGTCATAGCCGTCGCTCGTCGTTCAGCGGTGCAGTGTTGCGGGCTAATTTTCGATGACCACTGCCGAACGTACGGTAATTTACTGCCAAACTGCTATCAAATATGCCAAATCATTGTGCCCATCCAAACTGACCCAACTGAACTACATATGCACTTGTGTGCACATTTTTATCCACGCATCTTGAAATTTCTGCAGATTTATATTTTGGCAAGGCTGCATGAATTATACTTTAAACTTGGCGCCATCAGAATGCAGCGTGGTGGCGAATAAGCCTATTGGTGTACAAAGGTATACTAACGGGTTCCAACGACCAATCCGTTGCTGTATGTAGGGCCTGTTGTGCAACTGATCGAAAACTATTTCATATAATAATTCATTCACGCCTGTTTGTATTTATGGCAACAGTGGCTAATGATGCAGTTCGACTCTCTATCGGTCTACAGCTTGTTGGAGTTATACATGCGTTTTCAAAAAAGGTGATGAAAACGGACACCCTAAAGTAGCAGCGTGGACAATATCACCATTTTGCAAAAACAACTTTGCGGCCTCCGCCATTTTAGATTTCTTCAAAATGCCAGTACCCGATAGTCTTAATTATTGTTTGCACATAATTTGGTGACTTTGGAAAGCTTCAAAAACTTCGAAAAGTTCAAAAATTGGATACGCCGGGGGCGAAAATTGTGACACGGCAGTTTATACGCTAGTTAATGGCAGCATTACACATCATAAACAGCAATTTGCAATGTGCGTGCAATGCAGTGAAATGGCAGAGCACTGTGCACGCCACCGGCACTTAATGACTCCTGAGCCGATAGTCGTCTTACCACACACATCACCACTGGCGCTGGCGACTGTTCTACTTCACTTTGTTCCAACTAATCGCCGTCCGTCCGTTCGTTCGTCCGGCCACAAGCGTTCAGCTGCACATCATCAGTGACTGATATCACTGCCATTGTCAATTCAAGACTGCAGCAGATATAACTTTTGATCTTCACCACGATAACCAACACAGCACAGACTGCAGGTCACTGTGTCACCAGACAGACTGCATAATGATCGACGTTACCTGTCGAGGTGTGAAGTCCGCTGGTGATGAGCCTGCCTGTAGCTGATAGTAGTCTCTGTTGTAGAGCATCGTGGCGTCGTTTGGACGAAACAGCAGGTAGGTGCCGGTGCAAGCTGCAGCCTGCTCCACTCTCCCGACTACAACACCACTAGAGCCATCATCGACCAGATGACGTACGGTTGACACACAAACAATGTTGCAAGCAGCAAATGTGATTCGCTCGATTACCGAAGTCGCCAGCAACTTATTCAGCACTGCTAGACGACGATGCCAACTCTGCACTAATATTAAGAGCAGTTTCACAGCAAAGAGAATTAAAATATAACCCCCCCCCTCCACTTAATAGGCTAAACCAACGCAAAACAAACAAAACATAACAGTGTCCGACCTTCAAACGAGGTTTCTGTTTCATTTATCAAGCCATCACCAAAGTATCACTGAGCGATATCAGTAGTAAACATGAAAATAAACGCATTTTGATGCATAATGCGATGAAAATACAAATGCGATGAAAATACAACGCCTTAAAAACAACGAACCAACAGCGAAACAAACCACTGTGAACTGACACACACGACGCTAGGAAGCAGTTAAACGGAAGTGTGACATACATACGTTTGTGGTACGCAAACTGCAAATAGTTGTAATGCTCAACGAAGTAGTCACTCAATGGTTCACTGCTTGCGTTCACAACGTTCATCTTGTTGTTACAGCCAAGTCGACACTGTAACAGTGATGACCAGTGACCTGCATATGTCACATTTGTCGTCACATTCACCAACTACTCATTAACCCTTTTCAACTGTTCGCCTCATCCCAGAATCCACTGCACCAAAAAACCGCCTCTTTCACTCGGCCCAAAATACCTCAAGTTATGGGCAACCAACTTGCTATCTATTCTACTGTCTGCCAACAGCCGCAAATTACCGAAAATTTGTCGTTTTTCAGAAATTTATCCAAAAAATCTGTGCGCGATCGGAAAACTGAACACTATGAAAATATCGTGTTTCGTCGACCAACGACGTGTTTCACACCAGACAAAAGTGGGAACGACATTCTACACTGGTTTGGAACTATAACTAATATTAACTGAATAATGGTTCCACAATTCATACAGTACAACGATAAAATATGAAAAGTGTCAAATATTTATTATGTATTTTACAGGTTTTTACATTAAGTACATCGGCAATTCTTCCACATTAATGATGTCTCTTAATAAATGAGCCGTTTCTTATGAAAAACCACTAAACCTTAAGAGACAAATTATGGTGTTACTTACGTATTTTGTAATAATATAATATTATCACATTATTACACAGCTATGATATTACTCCATGCACTTTCTTGGAAAAATTTATGATATTTATAAATACAGTAGGTTATTATTTACTGTTATTATATGGCACAAATAACAGTAAGAATGACAGCAAAGCCACCGTGAATGAAGAGTGGTTCGCATTATGTACTATTAGTGAGTGGTCAAGGGCTAACGAGCTCCAGCGAGATTGCCTGAAATCCCAATAACTAATCAAATGCAGTCGATTTCTAGCAGCTACCCGCTGTGGCCTATGTCCTGAACAAATACTGAAAACTAGCTGGCTAACTGAGAACTGGACAGAAACAAGTTTTTTAACGAAAGCTGAAAGTGTCATAACTACCAAGAAGCAACTTATCACGATTGGCAACATTAGAGTTGATAATCTGTCGGTGAAACTCGAAAAACGAAAGCTGGTCATACGGAGAATCACATAACGCAAGACAGCGCTGAAACTCTTTCAAATATTCCGGAATTGACTGCTCAACATAGTCGACAGAAGTCTGCCAATCATCATTGTAGTAAGCTTCGATACCTTTCCGAAACAACTCCTAGCATTCAACACACACGACACAGCACACGTCAGCCGCTAGCCAACAAAATTACAAAACTCGCGTACTAACATGATTCTGCCATCACCAACCGACATAATGCACAAAGCTGGTAGGGTTACAGTTTAGCATTCTCAAATGACAAATAAAACAAATAATTTATCACAAAAATCTTTTTGTTAGCATTACAGACAGGTTTAGTTACAAGTTATTTACAACAGACATTGCACATAAAGCTTGATCAATCAGCCATGTCTGTCCATTTTGTCTCCAGCGAGCAAACCGGAAATCCGAGTAAATAAAGATTATACAACACTCTTTGTTTAAATTTAAACTGTCACAAAAATTCTGCAGTGTGAGTAAGTCTTGGTGAAATTGCAGCAATTCTCTCTGTCAGGCCAGGTAGTGTAATGGCAGCCAACTTAATTCAGAATCACAACAGACAACTGCAGCCAACACCAGTTCTTAGCAGTCACTAAATACCTAATAGCAATTGATAAGGAAGAGCTCAGCTATTGGTGAATGGTGGATCATACCCCAATACACAACAGCAAACTATGGCAGAAAAAAAGTAGGAAAATGACCAAATAAAACAGGCTAACAACGAGTTTTTTTTCAAAAAGTGTGCAAATGTTTTGAATAAAAAGTTAAATTTTTCATCATCAGACATCTTAATTTAGCTGAAAATGAAATCAATAATATATGAAGTGACAAAAATAGTGACACACTGTCATGTGTCAATGGTGACCTTTCCATGAGTGCACAATCAACAAACGATGATTGCAGCAGATGCTGCAACTGACATTCCCATCATACAGTGACAAATCAATCACATCAAAATATCAACATCAATATCCAATAACATGCTCACTTCACATAACATGTCAACGATACTTTTCATGTCTGAAAACCAAAACCAAAGAAATTGTTTTAAACCTGTTTTAATTACCACACCAATTACCATATAACTTAATAATTACACATCAGTTTAGTTTCATTATAATTCATTTAGTGCACAATGCAAATATTACAGTTATATAATTGCATTTATTTCGTACAAAGCTTTTAAACAGCTCTACTTAAAAATTTATCAGCTTTATTTTTCGATCATCGTCATTCTGGACCTGTGGCACTGAAACTTCATTCTAATAGGAAGACAACAAAAGTAATAGACTGCAGTCCATGTTTAAAGAAAATACTACAAAGGTTCAATAACACTACAACAGTAACCTCTGAAGCCATGTCATAAAATGTTGCTATTTAAAGCACACAGTGGCTGCAGTGATAGCTTCAGGTTACATCTCAAATAGCGTGGCTCTTAACACCTGACACACCTTTCTATTAATTGGCTCACCTGTACATAGCTGACCTCATGGCACTATATACATTATTCCTATCATCATCAATGACAACATCATCATCATAACTTATTTGCACATCTCAATTAACTAATATATCAACCATGTAAACATTATTAGTATTATTTCTTATAATTAACAAAACTTGCCTTGCATATCATAAGCAAATTCATGTTGCACATTAGAATTTGGAAAAAAAAAACAATTAATTATGTATTGCTTATAATCAATATGATCACAGATGGGCGCAATTCCTTTGTTACTTATTACTTCACTAAAATACACAACCGGACGAACACAGAACGTTTACAGTCTTTTTCTAGAAATTCAATGGGGAGGCCATTGATACAGCAATAGAATCAATTTATCCACCAAATGTTCAACAATGTCACAAGACTACACAAAGTCATTTGCTGATGATTACACGTGCACAAATATGTTCACAACTTAACAGACAGCACGCATCAGTTAACTGTTTGCAGCATTTAATCAGTTTTAAGTCGACAATGTGGCAAAAAGGCACAAAACTTCACACACCTGATAAGGTTTAGCCTCGAGGTCGACAAAGTAGGAAGGCATAACTTCTGGCAGGCTCATGTAGAAATCGACATTGGCTTTCATGCGTGCATGGTCCGGATTTCCACTCAAAACTGTGTAGGCAGCAGAACTTGCCAGCTGATACTGTTCCGACTGCATTTATTTCCAACAGTAACGTTAGCAATTACAATCCAGAAAGCAAGCAAGAAAACACTGCAAAATAATGGATAGCAGATGTCTGAATTGAAAAATAGTTCTATGGTACATAAAATATCCAAACATAGACTTTCGAAGACTAACAGTTTGTCTGAGCTCAACACAGAATCTTCAGATCTAGTTTTGAATTGTCATCAACATACAAACACAACATCACTTTTTCTAACAGTCTTCCACAACAGCCAATCAAGCAAAGAGTGACACAA
>Ga0056116_1001167_pt1 | contig 10017 bp, 7 predicted proteins | sample WorMetOlspDAHAB2_FD_67352 | JGI IMG/M metagenome (GOLD analysis project Ga0056116, IMG submission 67352) | Marine gutless worms symbiont microbial communities from Max Planck institute for Marine Microbiology, Germany - Olavius sp. DAHAB.2 ...
CCTAGCTAAGGGCTCCCTCCTCTGTTCCACTCTGTCCTTCAACATTTGAAGTGGCAGCCCACCTTGCTGGTGGACCAACCGGCCCACCTGGCACATGCCAGGCGGCCAAGTCCGCCCCTGAATTCGGCCCTTTCGGGTATAACCTAAAATAGGCTCCCTGGTAAATTTATTTCTGCGGGCTATAAATAACGGCAGCATTGTAGCATAACAGAAATATTTGCAACAATATGCTGCATACCACTCAACTGCAGCAACGTAAACGCATCACATTATGCTGTCTCTCTGTCTGTATTTCTTTGCCATCTCAAGCAGCAACGACTTGACTATTCAGCTACTTCTGCGTAACCTTCGCCACTGACCCAGAATCTCGACATATAGAACATGCGTGGAATGATTTCTATGCAAAATACTGCCGAGGCCAATCGGCTAATTCATTCATTCAGTGAGTGATTTCTAGTTTTAACTCTGTTCCTGCTTGTAACAGCCGCCAGACGAAGAGCGACCGACATCCCCGACTTGTCGCACGAGCGGTGGTGGAGCTTGGCGACCGTGCAGCACATCCCTACAGCAGCCACGTACATACAGCACGTCACAGTGGAATGACATAAACAATGAATCGGCACATACTGTAAGCAACAACGTGTTCTTCAGCAGCGCACAAAGTTGACAAATGTACAAAAAGTGTCAGAATCAGGGCAACGTGGGCTGGTCAAATATAGCTGGATGGAAGCATTGGGCCCAGCTTACTGCGGGTCAGTGGACTGTAAAAGCTGTCGAATTAAGAAAATGCATTACTGACTACTGCTAGCGTAATAATCATAATATTATCAATATAAGAAATTAAAGAACGAAACTGTGACATTGTTCTTTCGCAGACAACTGTCAAAGAGTGAGAAATAAAAAATAACTAACAGAGAGCCTCGCACCAAATGGCCCCCTCAAATCTGGCTATGTTGCAGGAGCTGGCAGAACAATCATTTTCACATTTTCAGACGGGGTTTAATCAAAATTGTACTCGTATATTGGGTTGCTGTACAGGTTTCGGAAAAAAGGAGAAAAAAGCGAGAACGGAGAAACGAAACAAAATGGGAAGGCTGAAGTTAAGGGGTTACATGCCATTACACGTCGTGCGATGACAGAAACAAGTTCATGAATTTGAACACACAAATCGTAAACAAATAACAGTCAGCAAATGGCAAAGACTGTCAGTGTACCTGGCAGTGCGTGGCACTTGACTGGCGACGTGCATATGCTGCGATGTGGCCGGTTGCAGCAACGGGGGAGGAGTGGAATACAGGTGACCACCGCCAGCATTAGCAACCACCTTCCATAACATCACACAATCAAACGCTGCATCAATGGCACTCGATACAAGTGGACAGTCGGTATCTGGTATCTGTTTATTTAAACGGTAATTCATCATTACCGGGCCCCTTTATTTATAACTGTGTATTTTAAAATTATGTGGCCAAATTTTGCAAAACGATGGATATAGTTTTTGCCACATTAAAAGCAGGACATAATCGTTCCTGAAATGACCTATCGTGTGTCGGGTGCGACGTTAAACATTACTCACTCACCCAATGCACCAGTGCACAATATCTTCAAGATAAATGCACTGCATACTGTACAAAATCACACTGCCTTGCGAAGACTAACGCACATCGGCACTCCATTGAAACAAAACTTACAAAAGGTAGTTCTGCAATAAATGTACGGTAAAGCCTCAAAAACCTGCAACATATGCAAGTTAACCACAGTGTATTATGACAAACTGTGTGTCAAAGTAGCCGCCCTTTGCCTTACTGGTGCAAACGCAAAGACGAGTTTTCCACTGGCTGACTGCTATGTCAATCACTCAACGGTCGTGTTTCTACCACGCAGACACAATGCACTCATGCGACTCTTCAATGTCATTGATTTGATGTCAGTCATTAAAAGGCAAATTATGACAAGCTGTAATAACGTTTGTGTAGAAATAACGTTTAGTAGCAGAGCTGCTATACCATTTTAAGTAAAGGGTTCTGCAAATTATGAATCACCGTGTATTTATTATATAGCACATTACATTAAAAACTTAAAAATTAAAAGCAAAAACAATAGTAAAAATGCACAAAAGAACGAAACAAAAGTGTGACGGAATCAAAACAGCACTAAGAAAAAGTATAGCAATTAATAAAGTTGCACACACGAAGCCACACGGTGGTTGCACGGGCATCAGTCAAAGCACAGCAGCAGTGCCACTTTCACTGTCGGAGCTGTTTAGAGAATTTTACCATCATGTTTGAGACATATTTCTGGCCACCAGTAAACAATAATTATAGCGTCAGTGAAATATTTTAAACTAAAAAAAATCACTATAAGTGAACAGTTTGTACTAGTCGCATTTTTACATCTGCTGTCACACCAGCAGACAATACAGAATAAAAAGTGCAGGTGTGATGAACAGACAAACACCAAAGACCCCAGTTTTGAAAACAACACTTCTGTCTGACAAAATGATAACCGGCTGACAAACTATGGAGAGCACATGAAGGCACACAAAAGCAATGTGATAACGTATATATCATCAATGCTTTTGTGTTTCAGAAGTCGCCGGCCATCGACTACTATGCTCAGCCAGTCGACATTATCTTACAGTGCCACCGTGCTACCGCTTGAACACGTTCGGGCGCTGGGCCTTTTCGGTCGCTGGTCCTACTTCATGGAACTCTGTACCGGATTGTGTCCATGACCCAACACTGAGTTCTGACAGTTTTAGGAAACAACTTAAAACAGAACTATTTGCCAGTTAATAAGCGCAGCAGATTATGCGATACATAAATTCACGACTGACAATTACAGTGACATTTGTCAATCTCTTAGACAAACCTCTGATGACTGTCTACCAGTGTGCTCGGTTATCTTAGGATTTCCAGCTGAACTTAGACGGTGATGCTCACTGTCACGAAGCACATCATCGAGACGGAATCGCTGTCGATATACGACGAAGAAGTTTCGAACGTGAGACGCTGTCTTGTTACCAATCACTTCGGCGATGGCAGCAAAATCCGTTCCATACTTGCGCACACCTGCAATAGTAACACATCAGGCAGCAGTACAGCATACTTGCAATGTTGTGGAAATCGGAAACAGTAAGTGCTCAGTAACTACTTTCGTGTGTCATAATGATCCAGGCGTGTAACTGTAACTTAATGCTTTTGTTGGATGAGTTTTTGGCAGCAGAAACAAGCAACGTTGCAAATGCTTCCTAAGTCATCTGCACTGACAGAAATGCAATTTATCCTAAAAGCACCTCGAGGCATATACAACATCTATTTTGATCATAATATGTGCTCAGAGTTTGACACTATTTCAGTAACTTTTCCAGTTAACCACATCTTGCTAACTGGATTGCTTACTAGAACTAGGTGGCACACCATAGCGAATGACAACAAAGTACAGTTAGTTTTAATCTTGGTCCAGAAATAATTTAGGATGTGCCGACTTATCAATCAATGCCTTCTGGAATACAAAATGGCAGCGGCAAGGTACCATATAATTGATTGATTGATTAGGGTTTAACGGCCCTTTCAGCACAAATAGGCTCTATCATGCCTTTGAAAAGTTGACAATGTTACATGTTGGGAATACATACAATAAACCACTACAACAAATAACTCTTCAATTTGGTCTTTGTAGGGGAAACCCTTCGACACGAAAGCTATCACAAGAGTAAGTCTTCCCAGCCAATCACTTGGCTAACGTACAGACAAACAAAACCAAATGACACAGAAAAATACACAACTCAATACGACTCAATAAACCTAAGTGAGTGAGTAAGTAGAGTTTAACACCCCACTCGACACAATACAGGTCATTTCGAAGGCGGACTCAATAAACCTAAACAACTACACACAATAAACACAGGCTGACCCTGATTTGGTCATACTCATATACTCATATGACCCTCAATCAGGAAACTAGGTGACCCCCTTTAGGGGAGCAAGCTACCATAAACAGCAAGTAAAAAACACTGGTTTTCCATACACTATCATCAGTGACATACGCCACACAGTTAATCAGTAAGTAAGCTAATTTCTACATGACACAGTATAGTGTCTCTAATGCCGCCGTCATACTATAACAAGTACGTTTACAGAAGTTACATAGATTAGTCACATGCGGTGGTAGACCGTAACAGAGCTATTAGCCTGCTTCAGAGCAACCAGTTTCCAAACAAACTGTGGCTCCTGACTCGTAGTTATCATGCATGCGTCCACTTATTTACTGTAACAATGTCAAGTCTGAGAAGCTTACCCTGAACAGCAAGCAGCAATTCGTCCGTCGTCCACTTGGGATTGACGACTTGTAAACCCTACATAAACACAGTTGGCAGTTTGCTTGATATGGAATAAACATAAGCTCAACAACAATCAACAGTAACACCTATAAAATGACCTGCACTGTGTCGGGAGGGGCATAAAATTCTACCCACTCATTATGTCACTCACCTAACATGCTAAAGATGTGTCTGAACATGGGCATGCCACAGCATACCTAACAGCAGTGGTCATCTACTGCAACAGTAGATTTTGAGCACTAACATATGCACATATTCTAGTCAGCTAGTTAGTTAACGAATAAAGCATTAAGCCTGAAAGCCACTAGGTCAAAAACAAAGTTGCAGCTGTATGGAACAAGAAATTAGGATGGGAAACTGCAGATGAACAATACGGCTTCAGCCTCTTCTTTGGAAAGTCTGCAGAGATGGTGCTGAAGTGACATGTATTGTAGTGGCAAAGTTTTCTTGGAAAGGGTGTTATGAAATGTATTTACAAAAAACAGAGACCACTGACATGCGTATGTGCGATCGTCTATTCTCAAAATAATTCCCAAATCAGTATATGAGAATCATCCACTAGTTTCATGCCGCAATATGCCCTGCAAAAATTCTATCATCAACATGACACACTGCAACATCATTATTCCACTTCTACTTGCAACATTTAGTAGTTTGCTACACACAACTTTGCGTGACTGCATTATACATCTTTCCACGTAAAACAAAGTGGCTGCCATCCTCACTGTAAGCATTTGAAATCCACTCCATCCACTCTGCAATCATTGGACACTCGCCGCACTGCTACGCGTATATTCTACTATCAAGTGACAAGACCTCTGATGGCTTGAAGTTCGAGATGTCAAACACATGTCTCTGACGATATGAACTTATCACGTGCTTATTTGATTGTACCTACAACATGGTCACCACTAGTTAGCCGTGATTCGTTAATTAAACAAGCAAACACGAATTCTATTTGATTTAATTCACATTCACTAACATACAATAAAGTCTTTTCCTCAATGCTTCGTCTCATTAGTTCCTACAATTCCAACAATGCACAATGCTTGATCCATGCAATACAAAATGAATAAGCAGATTTATCCAGTTCAAGCAGTGTATGGACATTTCATGCAAATACACAATCATAGTGTAGACATCTAAACACAACACTGAATAGACACATTGCTGCACAGATCGTCTCTGACCGGCAATCAGCAATGACAGTTTGCGGAAACTCTTTTAAGAAACAGCTGTTTGTGAGTTATTCTACGATTTTATAACATTCAATTCATCGATTTTGTGCATGTTACAACTGCATGTGACTGTGTTTCAATAAACTTACTCACTAACTTATTTAATACTTTCAGCAAAGTAGAGATGCTTCATGACTGTGTGCTATACTGTTGATAGACATCAATGATGATAATAATTAATGACAATAATTTAATGACATTGATTCAGTCACCAGTCACACACCTGTTGTCTTAGGGCCAGCAGCTGAGTCTCGGTCATCTTGACCAGAGTGTCACCATGAACAGGTCCACCCGAAGCACTGACAGACGACGCGAGATCGTCACGACTGAGGTACATTGACTTCGGTGGTTTGCATGTGATTCGCGGTCGCGATCGTGTCTCTTCTCTGCCTCGCCGCATTGACACCGAGCTCGTATTCACCTCATCCACTTTCGGCTTTGCAACGCTCTCCTCGGTCAGCTGAAACAACAACATTCCACAACTGAAGAAAACACTCGCATAACTTAAGGTAACGCAAGTGCGAATGAGTTGCAAAGTGGGAAACATGTGGGAAACATGTAACTGGGACACTGGCACAAGAAGCTCACACATCTCCGACTGCTTTACAAGACTAAGCGCGGATCAAGTTCAAGCTGGCCGGCCTAGTCTACAGACATCTACATTGACTGCTCCATCGTACCTCACTGACGAATTCCACAAGTCGTCTGATGTCGAGGCCTGTCAGCACCTCAACTCTGCTTCATCATCGTCGCTTGGTGTCTGATACACCCACTTTTCATCCATCGGTGATCAAACTTTTCTAGTCGCAGCTTTACAGCTGTGGAACATTCTGCTGCTGCAGAACGTCACGTCAGTGCTGTCATCGACCTTTCACAAAACACCTCAAGACTCGTCTCTTCATCGTAACCCCATGCAGACTGTGGTGTTTTGGACACTATTAATCATCCTTTTTACTTTTTTAGTTTGATAAAAAGACGCGAATCAAGAACGCCGCCGCTCGTCTAGTCTTCTCCGCGCGGAAGTACGAGCACGTCACCCCGCTGCTCCGTGACCTTCATTGGCTACGTGTGTCAGATCGGATAGAGTTCAAGCTCTCCGTGCTCGTCTTCCGTTGCCTGCATGGTACTGTTCCGGCGTACCTATCAGACGAGCTACATCGCGTGGCCGACAGTGGCACAAAACGGCGGCTGCGGTCAACATCTTCGCCCGCACTGGTGGTTCCACCAACGCGTAGAACGACAATCGGCGACCGTTCCTTCCCGGTGGACGGGGCTCGCGTCTGGAATGCGTTGCCGTCCTTTGTCATAGACTCTTCAACAATATCCGTTTTCAAGCGTCACTTAAAAATGTACTCCTTTGCGAGGTCCCTGTCTTGACTGCCACACTGTTGCGTTCGCGTCGTGCTGTTTTAACCTTGTTCAGTGTTCTTGAAGCTGTTCGCTGTATGACACTCTAATAATATTCGTGTGATGATGATGATGATGATGAATCACTAAAATATTACTGTCTCTTCTACTGTCTCACGTCAATCTTTGCATCGAGAACAGCCTGAGAAAACACATCCACCAGAAAGTGACTAGTGCTCTGACTAATGCATTAACTAACATGGTAAACTACTGCAAATTTATCTACTGCATGTTTTTATTGTGCAAAAAAAATGACCAAGTAGAAACTAACAACAGGCATTTTGTTCACTGCAGTTTCATCTTCTGCGTCAACGTCTCTACATAAACACGCACACGCACACACAAATACTGCAATGATACTGGTTTTTTATGTATCTGAAAAACAAGGAGCAACAGACCACTCAAATGCAAACTAAATCCCAAGCCATCTCAAAAGTCAAAATACAAGGCAGCTCTGATATAAGCAAATATTGGCAGGTTGACTGACATAAGCAGAGACAACAATCATGAGTTACATAATTCTGCACACAGTAATTGCGATTAGATGCACAACAAAAAAGTGTAAAAAAATGTTGCAAGACAGTATAGAAAGAGGATCCTAAATCAGGGTGTGTCTATTGTGTTCATTTTAGATTGCAGTGTCTTGTGTGTTTTGTTTTTAAAGTAGCTTTTCATTTTAACTATGTATACTTGCTGCTTTATGCAAAATAAAAGGATGGTGATGATGATGATGATGATGATTATATATAGGAATTATGCTTATTTCTGCCCTGTAAGTTGTTTGTGAACATCGCTGTGGCAAGGAGTAAGCAGCATAATTTCTACATAATACGCACTCACTGATAAATTGAGAACCCTTTCTTTATACATGGTGAATGAAAACTGGCAGACAGATGAAAACCACAGTTGGTTGTAAAGCACAAAAGATCACGTCGCACCGAGCTTCACATGTCTGTCGTGATGACGCATCATCGATCTTATTCAGCCTCTTCTTCCACATGTAGTAATACCGCACTAACTCAAAACACGACTTTTCCGGTAACTGCAAAACAGACAAAACGTAACTCGCAGTTTTAAGCACAACTGAAACAGTCATCTTCAAATGAAAACTCCTGTCATGTGGACAATAAGTCTGTTTTAGAACGCTGAATTGACATTTTAGTGCATCATCTTCCTGGAGCAGTACATCAAGCGCTACAGTCAAAACTTTTAATGTAACTGTAACTGTAACCAGAGTATCACAAACAGGGTAACAACATTCAAGACAGAGCTAACCAAGACTGATGGATGAAAAGAGAAGGCAAATCTAGCAGCATGCAAATTCATTTCATACTCAGCTTCACAACAGTAAAAGCTTAGCTGGTTTATTCATCATCAGTGACGAATAAATAATATCGTGTACGAAATACCACTGATCGAATTCGTTGGAAATTCTTCCCATGCACATAAAATGCCTGTTCAAACAGAACTTTGTCTTCAAACGTCCAAACATCAGGATAAGGAGTGTAGTTTGCAAGGTCAGCAAGAGCTTTGTCCACACTGTGCTTGTGCCACAGAAGTACACCCAGTGCCTATATAACGCACACACAAAAAATAAATTCATTTTATTACAAATGCAAAAAGTGCTGAGACAGGTGTTAAGATACAACTGAATATCGCAGCAGTCAAGGTATACATACCATGTGCAGAAATTAAAACAAGGCATGTAAGACTTGTTTTATATTCTGCAGAAATATCAGAGCATAATTCAAAACTGTGATAGAGCACACTGACATTATTGCAATGTCTTGCAAAAATGATGCCAGCTTTTCACTTTTAGCTGACTGTACTTTTGTCGAGCATCCTCACACGTTTCAGAACTGTGGAGTCTTTAAATATTTACAAACCTATCACCGGGAACAGTGCAAAATCAACTGACCTGTTCTTCATTATAGCCATACTTGCTGCATGCAAGTTCCACATATATATCAACTACAACATACACAAAAACCAGCATTTATACATACAACAGATGTATACAGTGGCATAACAACCGCCCCTGCAGCCCATGCAACGCAGCGGGCCCGCGAGAGTCGGGGGGTCCTTGTGCCAGCCAACCCCCCAAAATTTTTTGTTCACGACATTGGTAGGCTATGCTGTGCGTCGTCGTGCCTATAGAAGCAGCCAATTTACTTACTTAATAATACTTAATAATATATACTTAACATTAATACCGCTTTACCGCAGCACCATACTTATGGTGAGCACCGGCGAGTGATGTGAAAACTGAAACAAAAATTGCATACTTGGCTGGCATAACCATGTTCTCTACTGCTGATAGCAAACTGAACAATGACATTCTTATACAGCTAAAAAATCTGTGAGAATTGCAGTTTATGGGTTTAGGTGAAATTATTGTTTTAAACAGAAATTGTTTTCAATTTTGCAGTAAACCTTCAAGTGCAAGTCGTGCTACAGAACGACGTGAAAAAGAGAAGCAGAGGAATTAACAAAGAAATTGCCTAAAATTTCCACATTTCTAGTCGACCAAGAATCATTTCAAAGTGATGCAATTGAAGGAGAGTCTGGAGAGGCCAGCACTAGTCAAACAATTCAGACTATACCAAATGTAGGTCAGGAACTAGTCCACTCATCATCACTGGACCCTGCAAGAGAGCATACAGTCCCACTGACGTGTCGTTGACGCTAGTAGATTCCACTGACACAAACTCAGTCTACATCAAAGATAAATGTGCCGTAGGTAGCAGACACGCCGGTGTCGTGATACCAGCTGAAAATCCAACCGCAGACGTTGTCAGTGACCAAACTGAAGATGAAAAAAAAAACGATGATGTGGGCCCAGTCGGCGAGTTTACTGACCTGATGAGTAAAGATAACCCGACACATGCGACATTTCGGTGACGTTGTTAATGATGAATAATGTAAAAAACTACAGTTTATACACATGTTAATGGTGACAGACCTTTGCACATCGAAAACAGCCAAAATAAAAGTTATATTACTATATCACTGCACATCGTCGTACGTCAA
>Ga0056116_1001168_pt1 | contig 10015 bp, 7 predicted proteins | sample WorMetOlspDAHAB2_FD_67352 | JGI IMG/M metagenome (GOLD analysis project Ga0056116, IMG submission 67352) | Marine gutless worms symbiont microbial communities from Max Planck institute for Marine Microbiology, Germany - Olavius sp. DAHAB.2 ...
GGGCTTAGGAGACCTCGTTGACCAATAGGGAGGCATGGTTTTGGGGGTTACGCCTCCTGCGTCAGCTCGCCTAACCACATACTACTTATGCAAGAGCATAAAAACGACTAAACTTGTACAGGCGAGCACTTGTTCGTGGTCCGCCACGTTGGAACAGCACGGCTCGACATGCTTGTCTGTCGAGACGTAACGAGCCAAGTGGAATTTGGGCTCGAATTCGCAATTTTGTCGCGGCTGAAAACGTTCACCCAGCCAGTGATCGTGCTACAATATCGCACTCGGAAGAGTGCTGCCCATTAGCAAATATTACGATAACGGCTTGTGGCATCCGGCTGCCGCTGGGTTGGTTGCGACGCTACTGAATCAACCTTAGATTGATATTAATGAGCCGGTGGCGTCCCCTTCGCGGCGTCGTTTCTCGTTGTTTATTCAGCGAATCCAGCTACAGAGCGTATGACATATTGGGAACCAGCAGGAAGTTCAGTAGACGGACATCTTGGGTACTTCCTTTGAAGTGGCAGAAGCGACGTCGCCGCCGCTTTGGCCCACCCACGACGACGCTGCCGCTGGTGATGGTAAATGTCAAACTCCATCTAAGAGACGAACGAAAGAACGGACAGACAAGAAACTTGTCTCTGTCTGTTCGTCCGTCCATCCGGCAAAAATCTAACAATTCAATCAATTTAAGTCCGAGTTACAACATTATGTGCTATGCCCCGTTTACATGTGCGCAAGTATCCAAGCTGTACGTCTCATATTGACACTGGAAACTGCCCATGTTGTCCGACTAGCTATACAGACCGCGATGTGTCGTGCGGCCCCATACAGCAGGAAACTGACAGTGGCCATTAGAGCGATTGCTTACTGAGGCAGCGCGTCGTGCATTCTGTTTTACTGCTGTTGAAGACTGCCCGAGGCTCGATAGAGACGTGACCGGACACAATAAACCTCACTAATGTCGCGCACTGGTCCGGATATTTCAGACTTTGCGACGGCGATCCGTTTTAATTAAGAGATTTGTTTTATTTCATGCGGCAGCCAAAGGTTGGAATTATGGTGTGCAGATAAATATTATGCTATACAAAAAATTAAAACATTTTAAGCCTACTGTTCATTCGTAGGCTACTTAATTGTTGTTGAGCACATAAGCGCGATGCTGATGACGAGACTAATGAATTAAAGAATACGAAATGAGGGAATTTTGAAATTACATGGGATTATGGCCGTAGTTAGGGGGTGGTTTTACGGGTTCAAACCCATCCCCCGAAATTATGACAAAAATTTGATCAGTCTTAAGTCAGTCTTCTCACTGTAACCACTCGAAAACAAATGATGATGTACAGCGTTAGTTACTTTTGCACCAAAATGCACCATTTCAAAGCAAAAACTCCAATAATTTCCCGATTGACAATTTTTCAGATGACTCATGTTTATTAAGATGTGATTTTATTTATAACATTCATGGCTAAACTTCTGCTAACGTTTTCTGTTATTTCATTTTAAGTCACATATATTAGGCCTACGTTTTTCAAAGTTGAAAAAAAACGCTAATAATTTATTCTCGAACACCGGTTACGACGGTAAAGCGAATGTTACGTTTCCGTTCGCCAATTTAAGTTCTTAATTAACATGTAAAGAGTCTGTTGTAAATTAAATTTAAACGGCCCGACTGGAAAATTAACTTTCAAAGATAGCCCACTCCATCAATCGATGTCGCTTCTTAGCGGCATGTCGCATGCAGTACAAATAGATCACAATCACATCCTATCCTAAACATTCTGCTGACTCTCCAACTTGCGTGGTGGTTAGGCCTACCGTAGGCCTACACTCGACGTTCGGCGACCGTGCGTTTCCCATGGCAGCTGCACGTGCTTGGAACAGTCTTCCGCCAGTCGTCAGCGATGCGCCATCACTTCCGTCGTTCCGGGGCCGCCCGAAGACATGACTTTTTAAACTGGCGATGGCGTGACACTGACTTTACCCGGCTGCACTTCGTTTCGTTGTTTTTACGATTAACACTGTTATATGTGCTCCAGTAATGTTATCCATGACAGTGTCACTAAAATCTATACTTCGTTAATAATAATAATAATAATAATAGTAACATCCTATTGTTGTTAGTGTGGTCTAACAACGGCTTTGAACGAATCGACAAATCTGGCCTAAGACTGGACGTCAATTGCTGAGTACATTTTCATTGACCTTCCAAATATAGGCCTATCACACCGGAAGCATTGACCGGCTATCTGCAGCTTCTGAACTGCGCTGCTGACGGCTTATCTGTGAATGATGACAGATGTGAATTGAATACAGTATTTCCCTTGCGTCGGCGTGCTTTGATAAGACTGTCCACAGAGGCGTGTAGGCCTACAGCAGTGACTGATATTTTAGTTGGCAAATTCTTTAGAGTTTTCGTTTTCATGACAGCACTCGTTTCTTTTTCTTTTCATTGCATTTTTGCCAATAAGAGCCATCTAAATTTGCATCCACAGTTGGGAGGAGAGGCGAAGGTTGAACAATAGAATCCAATTGGTCTCATTTCATTGCATTTACAGCACGGGTGCCCAACCTTGCTCCGGTCCGATACCCCTCCGTCAATCCTAGTTGATCGCTGACACCCCCCATCGTAGTTGATCAAAATTTAAATCTGCGATAAAAGCTGCGGGAACCAAATTTCGAATTTTTGTATTAGCCTACTTCCCGGAAACGAGTCCGACACCCACGGATTTGCGTCTGGCATACCCAAGAGGTGCCGACACCCCAGGTTAGGAACCGCTGATTTACAGGATGGTCCAAAAAGTAAAAACCAAAACGGAATCATTAATAAATCATATCAAAGCACACCAATGAGATTAGATTTTTTGCTAAATCAAAGTGTTACCCAAAGAACTAAGACACTATCACCTACAATAAAAAATGCGTGACCTAATTAGCGACGATAATTACTGTGCACAAGGCTGCAATATGCACCATATACAGGCCTAACGTAAATGATGTCAGCAACGTCCGAGTTGTCTGGAGGGGGGCGAGTTGTCTGGAGGGGGGGGGGTTGAACCTCCCCCAACTCTTCTTCCAACCCACAACTCATGTCTGTGCCAAGGGCTTTTGGGTCAGGCGTAACCCCTCCCCCAACTATAGCCAGCACCCACAGAAGAATTTCACAACAGACATGTTCCTGCAATATGTCCAGATACGGATGTCTGGTAAGAGCATCTATGCTAGATGTCTGTGGTCCAGGCATCCGCAGAACAAATACTACTATTGTACCATTGTAAATACTGATGGTTGGAATGCATTCAGTGCACTGACAGCGCTGTCAACGGTCGACGTTAAATTTGTCAACAGTTTACGTTTTTAGCAGACACGCTCTTTAATCCGATTTAGTACATTTTTACAATTTCGCAATGGCTTACTTTTTGCGCCACCCTGCCAATATGCAGGCTTAATCACGATATGCATAGGTTCCTGACAGTGGTGCCGATTCCATAGGGCACGGGGGCACGTGCCCCTCCGTCCACTTTTACAAATGGGGAGAGGCTTAATGCGCGTCCAAATGCGCGGTAACGCGTCGCAATTTCTCTCGTTTCTTGGCGTTATTGTGTTGTTTCCGCGGTTTGCTCGCGACCTCGGTGTCGACCTCGGCGTCGAACCGCCGCGCGCCGCCGTCGGCCGCCGAGCGGCGGTGCGCCGTGAAGCGTTCCACTCGCGTGAAGCCGACGACGCCGCTGACGCCGCGAGACCCGGCGCGAGGAATCATCTGCACAATCGAGGCACACGACGCAATTACGAGACACGAAGCCAATTAAACAATTAATCAATTAATCAACTATTAATCACGATTACCTTATGCGGGGCGGAATTGGCCGCCTGGCACTTGCACGGTGGGCCAGTTGGTCCGGCGTCCAGGTGGGCCGCTACGGCAAATGTTGAAATCGGTCAAACAACTTAATCCACTAACAGGGTAAAGGTAGGGAGGGAGAGGAAAGAAGGCACTTGGCAGGTGGGCCAGTTGGTCCGGCGTCCAGGTGGGCCGCTACGTCAAATGTTGAAATCGGTCAAACGACTTACCCCGTTAACAGGGATGAAGGGGAAAGAAGGGAGCGAGGAACAGTCACAAAGAGGAGGAGAAGGAAGGAGGGACTGAAACGGGGCAAAAGCTAGGGGCCTTTACTTAAATATTTATGCAGAGGTGCCCCCTTGTTCCTAGCTAAGCCAGTGCTGATAAGGCTGGTCTGCCTACTTAGCCAGAGCCAGTCCGCTCATGACCTTATGTTACAATCTTTAATCAGTTTTGAACCAAAAATACCTAATTCAGTGCGTGATTGTAGCCTAGTCAGTGGCTCGGCTGCGCGGTGGTTGGGGCGTTGGACTTGCGACTGGAGATCGCAGGTTCAATTCCAGCCGCTGCACTGTCGAGTGCCATCATGGACAAGTCGTTCGCACACATTCGGCGCAAGGTAACACTCAGCCTTCTACCTTCCACGGGATGGAAAATGTATCAAGTCCTGTGGCTGAGTAAAAACACAAATGGCGATAGGTAAATGTTGGCCTGAAGACGGACTCAAAGGTCAAGTTTGCAGCTTGGCCTACTAGTTGGCGCCGGCCCACGTTCATTCAAGTGACCCGAGTGAACTCTTGCAATGGCTTTACCATACATGACAAAACTAAAAATATCGTCCTGCTATTATTATTGTTATTATTACATTATATTATAAGTCAGGCAGCACATAATGTACCTGAGAAAAAAACGCTTTATCGATATCACTCTGCGCACCGGAACACGCAGCCTGAAATGACCAATCATAATTAAGTCGCAAATATTTACACACGCGAAGTACTTCCACAACTAAAAATCATCCAACGAAACATTATGAACGAATACCACAAGTGAAAGAACGCTGATGCTGCTATTTCTAGAACTGATGTTAACGGAAGTTAACAGGCCAACGAACAGTGCAAAAATAACAGTGAAAACAGAACTTGCTGCGAAAAAACAACACTACTGCTATGGCATTTTCAGTATATTAGGATTTGTGGCACAAAGTTATAATGATAAAATGGTGATGACAACCAACAATGACAATCCCCATACGGTAGCAGACCAATCCCCAAATTTCACAAAAAAAGCCGTCCACCACTTTTTGAGAAATCTTGCTCACGGGCAGGCAATTAAAAGCCTGTACACAAATGATTCATTATAAAGCATCGTATAATACACAACGTACACAAGACCTCACAAGCTAATATTTTTTAAATGATGAAATTACGGGAAAAAGCACAAAAAAGCAAACGGTAGAAACAATAAGCATACAAGCAAAAATTCTTATAAATGATGTTGTAAAAAGACACTAAAGGTAAAAATGAAGAAAATCAGGTAACAACTAATTAATGCATTTATTCGTCTAACGACAGAACAAACGAAGTTGAAACAGAATGAAAGATCAGTGTATAAACACATGTAACAACACGCTCTAAAAAAAGCTAATAAATACTCGAGCTAGTGCTATTCGTTTGGCTTGCGGTCATGACTACTGCAAAAAAGACACAATTACAAAAAACACTCACAGCAGACGGTTTCTTGGAGCGAGCGAGTGTGTCTTTCTGATTCGCAAGACGAGGATTAAAAACGACACAATCTACACCTGGTGGAGGCTTGCAATGTAAAAGCTTGCCCTGCGACACAACAAACAACATGCTAATCAATCAATCAATCAACCAACCTACCATGAATTTTTAGTGCCTAAGTATTTAGAACACTACGGACAATGTGTAGAGCATATGACATTATGACGATCACAATACGGTGCCGCCGATACACATTACACACACATAAATAAAATAATATAAATAACATAAATAATAACAACAGTGATAACTTTTCTAATTTTTGAGCCACAAGGGGGTTTCCCCTGGTCTAAAAAATACAATAATACTATCAGTTGTTGTAGAGTGCAGCAGTCACAGAGTCCCTATCGCAGTACAGCATCATAGAAATTAACAATGAGCGAACAAGGACGTGTTAAGATGATGCCTGATACATCAGGAGATAGTGATGAGTCTCTTTGAGATATTCCGGGAGGCTGTTCCAAATGGCTGGACCAGAAAAGCTGAAAGCACGAGCTCCATAGGTGAACAGTTTTGAGTAAGGACACATCGAACTGATGCCGAGGCTTAAGTTGGTTAAAGGTTGTTAATATGAGTCAGCCATCCAGCCGACATGGGTTGTATGCTAGCCTAATTGGGTCTAACCCTAGCAAGCCCAAAGACGATGAATTCCAACAGATTTCAACTGTCTATGCAGAATCTTCTTATTTTTCTGCAGTCAGTAAAGTATACATGGGTGAAACGATGGTCCTCATCAGTGACTGCGTTCCAGAAAGACTGTAAATTTGACTGAAAGATGCCGACAATATGCAGCGGTCAAGCCTCTTGTTCCACTTGAACAAAAAAATCCAATATGAGGTCACCAGGGATGTGGTGGAAAAGGGTCGTAAAGCTGAGTCTGGGCATGATACAGCCAAGATCTCATTAAAATCAATTTAGCGCAAGACTGCACAATGTCAGAACACGTAACATGCGCAGGAGAGAGAACCAAAATTAAATACAAATGTGGCATTATGACAATCACAAAAGCTCACTTACTGCGACGAAATCTTTTAAAATATATCTGGCGGCTCGCTGATAGTCAGGAATTCCTTTGTGAGTCATGTAGCCCCTCATCGCTGCAAACAGAAAACCACCCAATTACAACGTTGTACTAAACACAGCAGTGCAGACTCGCAATTTTTGGTTTTAATAGTTCCAAATTCCAAAAAAATCAACTCACCTAAATTCGCTGCTGAACTCACTACACTAGTGACCAATGTAATTCCATGGATCACGAAAGTGGCGACTATTAAACGGCAGATTAGGGCGGGGCATTGCTGTTAGCCGCAGGCCTGGGCCCGTGGGCGCGGGCCTAGCCTGCAGCCTATAGGCTGTACTCCCGCTCTGTCTGTGACGATAGCATGTTGAAAGATGATTGTTTCAGAACAATACGCTATACAAAAATTCACTTTCACTTACCGGTACACTAAATATTGTAAGAGCACGTGCTAGACAGTTATTTCACTTTCATTAGTATTTTATGACAGCACAGTGGTAATGCAGTATTTTTGCACTCAGCATACCTAGCCTCCAATGTCAATCTTAAATGCCAATGCACGTATTTCGCATCATCAGTAGCCCTTCCTAATGCGCTAGTGCCACGCAAACAGAAATAATTTTAGCAAGCTCCAGAAAGCAGCTTCGGTAGCGTTCGGGTTGTGGACAGGGTAAAGAAGACTGTTCCATGCGGACGGACCAGCAATGGCAAAAGCTCGGCGACCGTGCTGAGTCGGTGTGCCCGTGGTACGTGCAGTAACAATAATCACTATCGGGCGCTAGCATCGACTGAAGTGCATTTGGTCAAGTTTTCCCAATCACTACTGACACTCATACGTTTCTCGTCAGTCGGACCGGGACCAACTTCGGCGACAGAACACTCAGCGCAGCTGGACCTCGAGTCTGGAGCAATCTGCAGACAGACTTCAAACAGCTGGACTCGTCACTTAAAATGTTATTGCTGGGACGGTGGGACCCCCCCCCGCCTCTCCCAGGCCTTGTAACTGAGCTTTAGAAATACTAAAAATACCTACCTTACTTTTCACTTCACCGCTGGGACCTAATACCTTAAGAAATGGGTGAAAACTGCAATGTTAGAATGCATTTACTGTGTCGGTGCATAAGTTGTGTTGGCACCTATATTCACAGCAAATAAATTTAAATACACTCAATCACGAAGACACACTTTTATTACAATCAAAAACAATTTGCCAAACATCAGAACAACCCCGATTAATCCATTTAATTATTATCCAGTGGCGTAGCCAGGAAATTGCGACAGAGGGTGCGTAAGGTCGTTCTTTTTGATTCAGGGCGCCGATTTCCAGGGCTGCTGTAGCCGTGGGGACTGGATTTCAGGTACAAAATTTTTTTTACATATTTTCCTGACAGGAATGCATACGCACCCTACACACCTTGCACGTCTACGTCACTGCTATTATTACTGATGTTAATTTTTCAGAGTGTAGTCGTTTCTTTTCGCTCTGCATTTACGCGAAACAATTTTTTCACGCATAAGAACAAGCAGCAATTACTGGCATAAGCGGCGAGCAGCTCGTATGCTGTTGGACAGCGAGAAGAATCCTCGTCCTCTGTCGGCCGCGGTAGCACGATTCCATAGACAGATTCCAGCTCATCGCGACAGATGGTTTGACACACGTTCGTCGCATTTAAGGTTAACAGTACCAACAAATCAAATCAAACAGGCCTACTACTAATAATCATACAAAAATTATATAGCGCCATAATGCCGTTAGGTGGCTACAGAGGCGCTGGCGGAACAGGTTTAGTAGTTAGCAGAAAGCGGTAGAAAACAGACGTGTTTTAAGTCTGGAGTTGAAAGTAGTGAGAGAGAGAGTCGAAGTTTAACACAGCAGGTGGCAGTGAGTTCCATGCCAGAGGTGCGGCAGTGCTGAACGATTGTCTGGCGATGATGTCCGTCGATATGGAGCGCGCAGTAGTGGGACGGACGACGATCGAGTGTTGTGTGCGTTCGTGCGCACTTGATAAAACTGCAGGCTTTCCACTGTTCTCTGGGTTGAGACGTAAGGGACGGCTCTGTGAATGGGAGGGGGGAGAGGGGTGGCGCCTATAAAGTAATTGCAGGCGGCTTGTCATACACATTTAAATACGTACATATTATTCAAATATTTGGTTAAATATGCCACTGCGCTTCCAAATTTTTCCACGTTAATCCTGGTCACGAGCGTTGCCCACATGCTTATCGAGCTTTTTTCGCCCACAACTTTCCAGGCGCTTCCCCAAGGCGTCGTCCACAAAGACCCACGACGTGCCACCCCTCCCCCCCCAAAAAAAAACAAAATTCGTTTACAATTTCCGAACAATTTCCATTCTGTTTCGTTCATGCAGCAATAAAAAGACATTTAAATGAAAATAACAGTAGAAACGGAGAGCAAGGCACGAGGTGCAAATACAGCCGCCCTCAAATTTCACCGACGTATTAGTGGAAATCAACTGAACCTAAGGTGGCTGGAAAAGTTTACGCATTTAACAGTACGCTATAAAACGGAAAAGTTTACAGTTACACATTTAACAGTACGCTAAAATGACTGCTTGACTGCAACAGATTACCACATGTAAGAAGACAGCGACAGGAAGTGAGCAGACTACTGCAGCTGCGAATGGCAAAAACAAAGGATATCTGAGTGACGGGAGGCACAAAGTCCCGCATCTGGTCAATCGGAAGTATTCCGGTGACGATCATGTCTGCTTTTGTCGACACGAAGGACGGCATGACAAGACCGGGGCAGTCGCACAGCACCAACGACTCGTCGAGGTACAGCGTCTACAACAAGATTCAACGCGAAATACATGATTTCCGAAAAAACACGACAAAATTAGCAAAATACACGCAAGAACAAAAGTGACACTGGTTTTATTGATCATATCCTGAAAATTAGACAGATTTTAAACTGTTAACTATTAATAGTTTCTGCAGTTTCAATTCCCCCCTGGTTCATATCGATATTATTTCTTTTTCATTTTATTCCTGTCCCATTTTTTGTATCACATTCTACATTGTCAAGTACTTCCGTCCACGCTCTGTTGTAAGTGCTATACACAAATTTTTGTTGACTGATTGACTTACATCAAGCGGTCGGATATACTAATTTCTGCTGGGACTTTCTGCGAAACACGAATAACTTTTTTGACGAGATGTCCCTCCTGATACCACAGGTCCTGATACTGCAGGTCACAGTGGTCTAGTGGTAACACGCTTGCCTGCGGCGCAAGAGGACCCAGGTTCGAATCGCGCTGCGGGCAAAAGTTTGTGTTTTCACGAAAATCACTGCGATATGCAGCTTTGGGCACGGGCTGCACACTGACTGCAGTGCCTAGGTCGACTCAGCCT
>Ga0056116_1001169_pt1 | contig 10013 bp, 7 predicted proteins | sample WorMetOlspDAHAB2_FD_67352 | JGI IMG/M metagenome (GOLD analysis project Ga0056116, IMG submission 67352) | Marine gutless worms symbiont microbial communities from Max Planck institute for Marine Microbiology, Germany - Olavius sp. DAHAB.2 ...
TTAGAGAGGCCTAAGTTATACAAACACTGCTAGGTCTACTATAGACAGTGTGCAAAGTTGCAAACACAAAAATGTCAGATGAAATCTAACCACTGTGCATTTGAAACTATTTCAACCTAACAATGAAGCAATACATATGCAGTATATAGATGGGGTCACTGTGACGTCATTCTGTGTAATAGATGCCTCGCCATGTTGGAGGTATACTACGCTGCAGCAGTGAAGCGTTGCAAACTTTTGTATGCTTGTAAATTGTTGTATGTGGAATTGTACCATTCGAAATACGCAGTGTGCGAATGAGGCGCGGGAATTTTCGGATTTCCACATTTTAACTCATTCTGTGTTCACGCTATAAGCATACCTCCAACATGGCGGAGTGGTTTTGTTCTCAGTTCAAATTACGTCACTGCTTCACCTCATGTATAATGCCGATAAAATAAAGGGACGCAACCCCCTAATAGCTGCAAATAAATGGTGAAAAAAACTGCCACGAGAAGTATTAGTTCAATCACACCTGTAGGACTGATAGTTATGTTTCAAGTCTGTACGGGACTTCACCTCAATATGGAAATGTTATCGCGCGCCTTTCTTCATGCCTTCCTCTCCCATGCATCCGGCAGTTGTCGTTTCGTAAGGCAATGTGACAATTACAATCGAAACTAGTACTGAAGGTGCATTTATCTGGATACGTATAGGACATGGGACTATATTCAGTTGAATGGTTACTATTGCGTGTTGTTTAGTAGCAGGGTTAGGGTTAGGGTTAGGATTAGATTTATTGTGTGGTTGGTAAGTTGTTATGCACACGTATTTGCACTGGTTACGATTGTCATTGTCACACCGCTGTTTAGTAAAACGAGAATAATGGGAACGCTGGCGAGCCAAGCAGAAATGGGTGTCTGGGTCCTAGCACCGGCAGACTTGCCCTCTCCCCCCACTCGCACGTGCTGGGCTTCGGTGTGGGGGTCGCCCCCTCCCGCTGCTGAGGTCCTGGAGTATCACCTCCCAGGAAAATTTTTGAGAGTGTACATGCAAAATCCTGCAATATCGTGCATTTTGGCCGGAAAATGGTTTGCAATGCCGTTTATACTACGTTCTTAAACACTTTAACAATGGGAACGTACAATGGGAACGACGTTCCCACGCGTTCCCCTCGAAATGACCCCTGCCTTCCGGCCACTTTGCCCTCCTGTCTATTCAGCATGTCGGGCTGGCACCGAGACGGAAAAGCAAGAATAGCACCAGATAAAAACCTCTGAACAACGAAGAAAAAACTGGAAGCGAGTAACGAAGCGTAAACAACGACAGAAAGCGAGAAAAAAACGCTGAACAACTGACTACGACCGGAGATGGAGTCGGTTACCGTGTATGTCGCCCTTCTACAGTACGATCTGTGGTGCACTGTAATCCGTCCGTCTGTCAGTCTGTCTTGATTCGGCTTCTGCTGAACGTGTTAAGTCGTCAGTACCGATGTCATTTTGGTAAACGCTACGGCGAAAACATCGGGGCCCGATTTTACAAAGAATCCTAAGTTTGATTAATTTTAATTCACAATCGCATGATAGCTCAAAATACAAAAAAAGAAAAGATCCAAACTTAAATCATTAGAAAATAATAAATAAATACATACATAACAATACGAAAAACCTTACAAACTATAGAATTTTGTCCTAAGTGTTTTCTAAGTTTGTCTGTAATAAGATAATTTATAAATCGCACTTATCATAAGCAGCTCCTAAGAATCTTTGTAAATCGGGCACGAGGTCACCAACCCAACAAACTTCGTACTCATATATACATGTACACATTGTCCGCAATTGACAATGGGGTAATGGCAATATGGCCGCATAACTTTCGAACTATTACAGCATTCTGAAGACTGATGATATCGGGAGATGCGACCAGGAGTGAAAAAAGAGCGCAAGTCACGGTAAGTGACCTTCAAACGTCACTGAAGTGAATCGGCGATTTCGACAGTCAACACGCCGCAGGCCTACACGATTTTCCATACACGACGAGTCAGTATATTTCGACTGGTGTATTCCACACAAAAAAAACAGTTTGCAAGCATCCGTAAATCTATCGCGTCACACTGCTGCAACATAGTATACCTCCCAATATGGCGGCGGTAACAAGACGGTTACAATGCAAATTACCGGTACATTACAATGCAAATTTTACACATAGGCCTAATGGCGTCACAGTCACCCCATGTATAATCTGAGCGCGTGAGCGTGAGCGGCGTGGAAAACGGAGCGACGAGAGGAAGTCGGTAAAGAGGAATGAATCGGGTGAGCGTTGCCGTTTAATATGCTCCCCTCATAACGTACCGTTGACGATAGGCATAATTGTGAAACTGCGGGAATGTGAAACTCGCCAGCAAAGGGGGTGAGTGAGTAGAGTTTAACGCCCCACCCGACACAATATAGGTCATTTCGGAGGCAGGCCAGCAAAGGGGTGTGACCTAGAAATAACGATGAACAGTCGTCATGGTCATACGTGAGCATAATATCAATGGCGTTCCCTGTAAAGACTACACAACTTGAACACTGAATCTGACCCTGACCCTGACCCTAACCTTAACCCTAACACAGTAACAGTAACTCATCATTTCAGTATCACATCCTTCTGCTGGCCATTTTCGCATTCCCGAAACTCCAGGAAGAACGTATCTATCGTGTCGGCTTTCGGGACGGTACACGCTGTCCGTGCAGAAATAACTGCTACGCGCTGTAGCTGCCCTTCGTGTCAGTCGAGGCGCACACTTGACGGACAAAATGTACACAGACGTACGTCCGACCACGCTCCGGTGTCAGACACGCTGCGCAGGAATTTGACAAACAGCAACACAACACGGCAAAATTCCGACTCGACGCGCGCCCGCAAAGTCGCTCCGTCGACGAGCCCGAGGTGCACATTATGGCAGCCCGTAATAGTCGTTGCTTGCTGCACTGTCTTATAGGACCGATCGGATTTTTTTCCGAGAAGAAAAAAACAGCTGACATTTTATAATACATACATACAAGGATATATATGGCGCCCATAAAAGCAAATGTCTCTAAGCGCCTCGGTCTCAAAATCGCATTAAACAGGTAGGATTTAAGATGTTGTTTAAACACAGCAGACGTCAGACTGTTTCATATTTTTGGACCAGAGTTTGAGAAACTTCTGTCCTCGAACCGAGTGTTTGTTCGGGGAACGATGGACACAGGTTCTGATGTCAGCGAAGATGACGGTCAGATGAGCGATACTATAGACGGCAGTCGTCGGCGAGGTACGGCGGTGCTAAGCCGGCAAGTGACTGGATAATGTACACTATTCAGCTTCACTATTAAGCACAACGAACCGAGCGCATTAAATATATTATGACCATATATGCATTATGATCATATATAAACTTGATATTTACTTGATTACTTACTTCAGGTAGTGTAATTTCTGTGAAATTAAATACATAAAAATTGGTATCTTTTTCGAGCGAACTAGAACGGTTGCATTCCAACCTGAAAATACGATTCTTGTAGTAACGGTCCATTCTTCCCCAGCACCGCTACGTCTACAGGTGGAACGAATTTAAAAGAGGGAGAGGAACAAGTCCAGCGCACAGCACCGGAAAAAAGTTGTTGTCGTGCCCCTCCACTTTTATTGGCTATACAAGTACAATTAGTCGTTTTGGTGAGCGCTTTCGTAGTGGTCAGTTTGTTGTTCGCTGTTCTTCTACTCATGGTGCCCGTGTGCCCAGCCAATTGTATAAAGTTGGGGGCATGTCCCCCGTGCCATATGGAGTCGGCGCCACCGTTTCATAGCTGTTCCGAATAGTCCCCCTTTCCTTTCAGGCCGCAGAGAAACTTGATAAACTTAATTTCATTTCATTTTCTTAGCGATAAAAACGTACAAGAATAGCAACACTACAACGACAATCAAGAGACGGCAGTGATCGACAAGGTAGTAGTTATCGCAAGTGAAGCAACACAGCTCAATACAGCGTCGCGGGATCACAGAATGGCGCCAACACGTCCTCCCGCCATCCGCCTTTGTAGTCCGTAACCGAATATGACGGATCGGTCGAAACAAGTCTGTCGTGGTTTCCGGCGGGCGGCGCATCCTAAACGGTTGCTAAACGCAATTAGTGACGTAGCGGGCATCAGCTTGGAAGTGGGGGGTCGTAAGCCCCTCCGGAACTGAAGTTAGCCTCCCCACCTGCTCCCCTCCTCCAAAAATATAAGTACTTTTAGCAGTTGGGGCTCGTTTGAAACGGGAAAAGTTCTGCGCGGTGGTAATCTGTAAACCGACTACAGACCCCGTGCGACCTGGGCTCTTCCAGCGTCAGTCCACTTCTGGACTGTGGACTTCGACTGACGACGAAGAAGATTCCAAACAGACAGTGAAATCCATTGCGAGGGAGCTCATTCTTTGAGCTGGCGAGGGTCAGACCCAATTAAGCTAGCATACACCCAATGTCGGCTGGATGGCCGGCTCAAATTAACAGCCAGCGCCTTTAACCTACTTAAGCCAGCGCGCCAGCAGTCCTGGTCGCAGGGCACACTACGCAGAACTCGCCGTTTCTTCTCCAGCGGTGGCCGAAGCCACTGTCAGTATTCACTGCGCCTACCCACGGAGGGATGGATAGGCTGAGTGAGCTTGAGTGGCCTGGTCAAAACCGGGATGAATGACAGACCCGGCAAAGGCCACCAATCCCAGTACGAACCGGGCTCGATGTAGCTTAACTTTGGTGAGAGGTGACCAACGCGGTTACTACTACGACAAACCAGCCACCAAATGGACAAAAATGGACAGAAGCCCCCTCAAAATATACCCGCTACGTCCCTGGCTACCGACGACGGTCGATCAGCGGCCAAATGGACTCACGGCGTCGGAGCAGAACGATGAACTGCCGAGTGCCAGGCGGGCAGAGGAAGACCAGACCCCACCAGGCCCGGCTCCAGCAATCAACAACAAACACTACTACACTATAGTAGTAAGCACCCTTCAACTGCACACAGCTGTTCCCCTCTAATCACTCGAGACCGCGTTGCCAGTCGAGCTTGTCGACACTGCTTGCGCGTCCTTCCACCGTGGTCGCACTCGATCGTCCAAGCTTCACGAAACTGCCCAACCGCGGTATATAACCTGTTGTTAACCTGACTCTGGTACCAGTCAACTCAACCGTGAATGCCCGCGTCAAATTTCGTCAATACAGCCTACGGCGCATGCACTGTAAAACGTAATGCAGAAAACTAGTCAACCGTATGATCCGTAGTGTCTTGTTTGCTTACATCCCCGAAAACTGCAGCAATGATGACAACACCGTACCATTGCCACCCGTAGCAAAGTGCGTTAAACAACTGGCTCTCGTGGTAAAGATCGTTTATACGCACATGTTGTAGCCTATACAACTCGAGTAAGTGGTTAAAGATACACCTATAGACGTACACCCTCCGCCTCCGAAATGACCTACATTGTGTCGGGTGTGGCGTTAAACTCTACTCACTCACTCACTTCAAGATCACCTCCACCTGCACATCGAAACCAATTATAACTTCATTTGGCTGCTATTTGCCGTGCCCTGACCTCTGGCATCTCTGCTTCTTGTCATGCAAGGGCAGCAAGGCTCATGCCATAGGTAAAGGACTTTTTGAATGTCTGCCGGGATCTTCCTAATTACCGACAGCCGACTAGCTAAAGGTAAAAATGTCATGGTCCGTCCTCTTATAGGACCGAAGTCGTGTCGTTCACAAGTATATAGCAGCGTAGTTTCAGAGTGCGACCAATCAATCAATCGATCAAATCTTATTTCTACATGTATAGCCAACAAACAGCCAACAGCAAATAGCCAATAGCGCATGGTGGCAGACTGAGACTAGTCAGTGTTCACTGCGTTCGATTCTGCGTCGTAGCAAACGCCTCGGCTACAGTAGCAACGACCTGTCGTCCATCATTGATCTGTTTAAGTTTTAACTCTGCTGACGATGATTTCTTCAGCCGCATCAAGATCAACTCCAGTAACGTACTACAGCCATATCTGCCTGACAAGATCAACCTACCTTACCAACTTCGAACCCGCTCACACAACATAACTCTTATCAATAAAACTAAACTGCTTAATAGTTCAGATTTCATCGTACGTATGCTGGACAAATACTGCTATTGAGTACGTAATCAGTCCTACACTGCAAGCCTACTTTGATAACCGTAGTATAGGTCTATATACTGATAGTTATGTTTCCCGGACTAAACTCGACATTGTGTACATAGTTGCTCTCATGTTAACTTGCTACTGTATTGTATGGCTGCGTTTGACACCCATAAATAAACGGATATGATGATGATGATGATGCACACGATGTCAAACAGTTCGGTCTTAGCATGCGTCGGAATAAGCAGGCGAGTTGAGCCGAGCGACAGTCAAATGACGTTGAATTCCAAACTGAAGGAGCGCTTAACGCTGAAGGCTGTCAACGCTAGCGCCATGCGAGGTACTGACAATAAGTTTATTGTGGATGCGCGTGCTCACGGCGACGCTCGCACAGGGACACCCAAACCGACGCACAGTGAAATTGAACCCACAGTACACACAGCAATAAAACATGCAACGTCAATCCAGACTTTTATTTGGCCTACTTACTTACTTCCTCCTTTCCACTAATCCCATCAAATAAAGTCGCTGAAACAGGGACACGTTCCGGACGGTGCGCCCCAATGCGATAAACTACAGCTGTTTTCGCTGAAATTGGCCGCAGAACAGCCAAAACTGAGGACGTAGTGTACAACGGCTCCAACTCGCGTACGCTTTACGACACCGGAAGAGCGAATTAAATCGTTGGACGTTGAACCGACGACCGCACGAGGCCGCCGCGACCGATGCAGAACCGACTGAATGACCAGCGTTGACAAATTCGCCAGTTAACTGCCGCACCGCCAACACATGGGCCAATTCAGGTACAGAGAACTTTATTCGCCGTAAACACAAACTGATACATTCCACATCTGAATTGAAACTACACAGTTCGTGGCAGGAGTCATCTATGCCGGCCGCTGGCGCAGCGCCTATTGTTAGGTAATGCCGATGCATGCAAACAATCAAAAAAGTGAAAACCTAAAAGTAAGTAAGTGAATAAGTAAGGACATTTATAAACGGCGCGATAATATCAAAATGTCACGAATGCGCCGCGACCTCATAAAACAGTAAACAAAACTGCATCAAGACCCGTGAACCCCGTCGCTGGGTAACCTGGGGGTCATTTTTTAAACTTTTCAAAAGAAATAACATGAATTTTCATGCACTTTCAGCTTTGTCCTTAACTTTTCAACGTTAAGTTTTAACTTCACTATAAAGTTATGTTAATACAGACTTCGAACGCTGGAAGTTTGATCGAAAGATCCGAAGTTTAAAATGATAGTACTCAGCGTCACTGTTAGGCACATAATACCCAGCGCAGTAGAGATATTATAACCGTATATGTCCCATGCGCTATATAAATTTGCTATTTACTTAATTACTTACTTCAGTTAAAATGTATTTTCTGTGAAATTAAAAATATAACAATCTGTATCTTTTTCTTGATTACATTTAGTTGAGATTAGCGTTTTAACCTATTTCTTACCAGTGAACCCCCAATATTTTTTCTGGATCCGCCCTGGGAAGGTAAGGTTAAACAAGCACGTTTCAACGTGTCACAAGTGGCCTCGTGTGAGGGCTGCAATAGTTGCGGTTTGGCGCGATTTCAGCTCATTACCACAACTCCACACCTACCATCGCACATCCTACCAGCGCCCGCTCATATACAGTGTACGACTACAGGGTGGGCCAAAACCGGTCAAGTCCCTACCGAATAGTCAACAAATCGAATTAAAAACCGTCACTATCACAAGTTGGTGTTAAATATTCTATGCGCAACGAAACTTGCGACGTCTTTAGTTATTGTGCTTGAAGCTGCAAAATATGTAAGATAAGCGTATATAAACTCCTGAAATTAATAACGCGAGAAAAAGAGAGAAAATATGGGAATGGAAGAAATCTCTGCATGAATTTCCATCCAAGGGATGGTCTTGGAATGGACGAATGAATTGCAGATAGTACTGGACATTATTTCATTCGGGTTAATATTTTTGTTATTATTTATCATGTTGTTGCTATTGATTTTATATACTACCACTGTGGCGAATAAAGATGAACAACACTCTTATTAGTGCAGCTTCGCGGTTCACACAGAGTAAATGACGTCAGAGATGGGATTAGGTCACAATATTGAACGCAGAATACCAATTGATTATACCACAGTGCTTATCTAACACTCTCATTTGACGAAATAAATCAATATTATTTATACAGGCCAGCCTGTATATATAAGAGCAGATCACGTGACCCATCATCTGGTTATATGGACCAATTCAGTGGAAAACATGCACCGTACGTCTATTAAACAGTTTAGCGCTGCGAGGGCAGTCGGTGCACAGTACTCTGCAGGGCTCGCTCTTCCATGTCCGGCACCGATCTCGCTGGCTGATGTAAACATTGCAGCTGTAATAAACGTTCAAAATAAGAATAAAAAAGACGCAATAAAATGTCGCGGTTTTTGCGCATGCACGCAGCTTAAAACGAGTTCGTTCTGATGCCGCAAACCACGAAAATTGTGGAGCGTTGACATGACAGCTTCTTTAGGACCAATTACACGACCAACAGACTACACACTGCAGAGTCTGTTCGGTTTTTTATTTCGAAAAAAAGTTCTTCGACGAATTCATCCATCAGAATTTTTTTACACCAGCAAGCACTAGGCCCGCAAATGGTGCGGACTAATTCTCTGCAAAGTATTACAAATAGTTTATGCTTTCTTACACGTTAAAATCGGATGAAAATTACTTACACAGGCGCGATATTAGGCGGTACAAATTATTCGGCACCAATGTTTTTTATTCGCAAAGCATAACCATTTGTCGCTGAATCAACGCTGCATGAACTAGTATACTACAATATACGCGCACTTTACGCAAATTCATAATAGCATAATTCAATCATCAATCAATCAATCAAACTATATAGTGCGCCCAAAAGTTGACCAGAGAGCTGGCCAACTTAGTCTGCCGCACTTAGGAATAACTAAAACATTAAAAAATAGAACTAAAACGTAAAACCGGTGAGCAAATAAGTCCGGTGAACGGCCTAGAGCCACGAGAACAGTCCAACAAACACACCAACGACATCGAAATACCGATTATATCGAATCACGATTTTATTGCTCTTTCTTACATTTTGCTTAGTATTTTTAAAAAACTTTTTCGCAGTTTTTAATCATGTTTTGCTCGTGGATAATAATATTGTATTGCAGCCACTACTAAGAACGTGGCAGGCAGCGTGTCCTACTCAAGTAGAAGCGGCAGAGGAAGAACGCCGACTGCAGTAATTAGCATTCATCTAACGAGAGTCGACGACCCTTTTAATTGGGCAAACGGCTTCGAAACAAGCTGCCGATGGGTGAGGTCTCGAGCTCGGCAGGTGCTCCACAATTTCCTGGGTCGACAGCGGCAGCGAAACCGGCTTGTTACACGTCAACACTCGACTCACCCGTGACCCGGTCAAGACGTAAGCGTGATGGCCGGAAAGGTCAAAGGTCAGAGGCGCAGCAGAAACGCCAGCGTCGTCGACGTCCAACGTGGCGTATGGCGGAAGCGACTGTACACCATCAATCAACATCTACACACACACACACACATGCACCAAACGACGGCGTAATTTAGCCACCAGAAAGCACAGCTTCTATGTTTACAACGTTCACCCCTCTTCCCTCCCGCAAAAAAATTAATAACCGCGTTTGTTATTCTGTCAACGTTTTTATTATTTTAATAGACCTCGCGGCACTGACTGGCTACACAAGAATGCAGTTAGTTGACGATCGTCAACGAAGCGCACAGTTTCCGACATTTTTCGTTCTTTAACTAAATATATTCATCCTTATTCACCACAAAGGTAGCACAAAATCAAATAATGAAATAATACAATACACAATAGCAAC
>Ga0056116_1001170_pt1 | contig 10012 bp, 5 predicted proteins | sample WorMetOlspDAHAB2_FD_67352 | JGI IMG/M metagenome (GOLD analysis project Ga0056116, IMG submission 67352) | Marine gutless worms symbiont microbial communities from Max Planck institute for Marine Microbiology, Germany - Olavius sp. DAHAB.2 ...
TAATAATAATAATACTTAAAATGTATTATTTTGAGATTTATTCAGTTGATGCAGCGTGATAGAGATGCTTCATGATTCTTTGCTACATAAGTTAAATTCACGATTTAGGTTCATGACTATACCTTAATGAAAGTGAATGAATAAGTTGGTGCTTCATGAGTATTGAAATTAGCCACTCCCATTACTAGAAGTTGTACATAAAGCAATAGGTTGTTAAAATTGTGACTGTACGTTTAAACTTTAAACGAGTAGCTATTAGAAACAAATTATAATAGCTCACTAGTAGCAAGCCATGTTAATATAGCAATCGTCACACATATCTACACTGTTTCAAAAAAACGGGCACTTTTTTGTTTTTGCTATAATTTTGTTAGTCATGATCAGATTTTAGTAATTTTTGGCAGTTTGGTAGCCAAGGAAATTTGCAACCGAACGCTGCTTACTGACTTGAAAGAAATTGCCGTCGCATTACGTTAGGTCGAGAACCAGCTTAGGCATTGCAGGATAGCAGACGGCGCTTGGTGTAAATGTGGTGTACAGTGTTGAGGATCGAATTTTAATTGAAAATTTGTACAAATTCAAAAATTATGGCGCTAAAAACTTATTAGAGAATTTCCTGAGAAAGGTTGGACGGTTTCTGATCTGAATAAGTTGTAAGCAAAATTGAGAAATGGTGACAGTACGATAAGGTGTCAATGGAGCGGACGACCTCGCAGTGCGTACGCTGATGACGTTGATTCTGTCAATGAATTGATTTTGAGTCAGAAAGGTGCACCAAAGAGTCACTGAACCACACGTCAAATTGCACGAAAGACAGGAATTCATCACTCTTTGTTATAACGTGTCGTTCGTCAGAATTTGAAGTTGAAATGCTTAAAGAAGCGTCGTGCGCAAGAACTCACTGTTGCAAACTATGAGTTGCACCGAACTCGCGCACAAAAACGGCTACATTGTTTCCCAGCATCCACTGTGGACGTCAGATTTTTCACTGATGAGCTTGTGTGAAAGCTAGTGGACGACATTTTGAACACCTAATCTGATCGTATTTTTCTGTGCTTTGTGTTCATTTCGAACTGAGTGACTAACTTTAGAGTCTGATGCTGCTGCATTATGTTTATGTCAACAGTGGTTCTACTGGGCGTGTTTTGTGCTTGGATTACAATTAAATACCAGGCATAAATATAAAATTTGAAACGTGTGTTTTGTTGCAAAGTTCCTTTGCTAAATATTTTTAAGATCGGTGAACAACACATAGAGTAATCGCAAAAATAAAAAGGGTGCCCGTTTTTTTTAAACACAGTGTGGTTTTGTTCTGTCAAATGACCAGTGTCTAGTGTATGATGACTGTAGCGTGTCGATGGTGTTGCACAAAGCCGCTATTCGCAGATGGATTTTAGCAATTTACTCTGGACTAGTCTTGCAACTGTGGCAAAACGACCAGGTTGTATTTATACTGTCATTTACGTTTCATACTATGTCAGCAAAAATACTACACTGTGTCTCAAAAAATGTCACTAATCATGAATAACTTTTACAAACTTGAACCGAGTTAATAATTTTTGGCACACTGTGTGCTGAAACTACTGGCTTGTAAACGCATGTAAAATTTTCAACCTCACCTTAGCTATGTTGCTACACTACCTGAGAAAACATTAACCACAATAATGAATGATTCCATATATTGTTTTCCTCTGAACTCTGTGAGTGGCTCTGAAAACAGCCGGTTGGATCACGACAGAAATAGCAGAGGTCTGTAGAAAATGTTCAAAATGATGGCCTTTAGCCTCAACACATGCATGCAGCTGGGCACACCATTGATCAACGGCTTTGTCGATTAAGTTTTGGAACAGCTGCCCAAGTCTGGATGAGCCACTGTTTAAGTTCATCAGTGTCATCAAATGGCGTCCTGTACACAATGCACATGTTTATGCATCTAGCCCCAGATGAAATGTCGACCGGATTTAGGTCAGGACTGTTTGGAGGCAACATGTTTGGTGCAATGAATTCAGGCATCTCCCGATCGTGTCTTTAGCACGGTGTGCAGGTGCGCTGTCCTACTGGAAGCCTGTCAATTGTACTGTTGTCTCCAACATTCTTAAGCAGTCTGTAAAGACCTCGCTTACTCCAACGTTTACTTCGAAATTCTTTCAGAAACTTGCATGCAGTGTGTCCCTTTAAAAGATGCAGATTTTTTAAATCAAAATGTGGCCTTCTTTTGAAAACTTTATGTTTACAAACATAGATGACGTAATGGCGACACGTCATTGCGACTCTGTGAGATATTGCAAGGTAGTAAGCTCACAGGAGGTTCAGTAAGAAAATATAATTGTGATTTGTAGCAAAAGTCCTACTAATGCTATGTGCAAAAAATATTGAAATCGGTCCAAGTTTGTTAAAGTTATTCAAGATTAAATTAGTGATATTTTTGAGAGATGCTGTATTTATAGCCATCACAGTTAAACTACATGTATTTCCCAGTGTGCTGTGATCCCACTGCTCGAAAAAAAAACACTAGTGACGTGTGAATCGAAATAAAACAAATCTGGCTGTCAAGGTCCAACCCAACACGTACCTCCGATTCGCATGTTACATCTTGGTGCTATAGAAATGAGATTAAACTGTTCATGGAATCCGCTATTGTAAAATCTCACAGCAGGGACTAGACACTTAGTTGTTATGTATTATTATATAGAAAAAACTGCATACAGTTTATCCTGTGTCGTATAAGCCAACGCTTGAAAACAGCAAAAATTAAATGTTATAAATTATAAGCATGAATATATGTGCTAGAACATTCAAATCTGGCAGCTATCAGCTTTAAATATATAAGCTAGCGCATGTGTTTCATGCTTATAATTTATAACATTTAATTTTTTGCTGTTTTTGAGCGTTGGCTTATACAACATTGAGTACGCTGTATGCATTTTTCTATATAATATTTGCAGTTTTATGTATGTATGTGTCTTTCTATTTCAGGCAACTCGGCCCATAAAAAGCGAAAAGCAAACAAACGTACAGACAAACAGACGAACAGACAGACAAAAGCAAATTGCATCTACAAACTCGGCTAACTACAACACACAAATGCAAAATGTATCACGATGTTGACAATATGCATTATCACTGCATTAAAGATTGTTATTGACATTACAGCCAGTTCACTTTGTGGGTGTACCAGCTAACGGAATATGGGTCACGTCACAGGGGCCTTGTACACCAATTTGAGATGTTTGCAATAATACAATACTTGGTCATAAAGCGCAGAATTGTGGCCTTGTTGCTAGGCAACTGGCATTGCAATGGCACTCAGTTTGTACCCAAATAGTTGTTGGTGGGCTCAAACGTTACCACCCAAGTATGAAGTGGATACGATCACCCTGTACTAAGTTAAGGCACATTTCAGCATTATACATTATCTGCCACTGTGACCTATGACCTATTTTTTCACAAAATTGGGTGATGTGACTGGGAGATCATGGTGAATATATGTGCCTAATTTCAAGTGTATAGACCTTACAGTTTTTAAAATATGCGGCCATAAATTGCAGATTTCGTGTCCCCATTGCTAGGCAACCGGCATTGCCATGGCAACCATTTTGTGCCCCCACTAGTTAGGGGGTCGTCCTCATGTCAGCCGCTGAGAACCAAGTTGATAGGACTACCAGTATTGAGTTATTACACTTTTTATATATGAATACTTTACGTTACGTTGACCTTTTGACTTTTTGACCTTGGAATCGTGTCACGTGATGCCACTTGAGTGGTCAACCCGTGTACCAAGTTTTAACTGAATACGACTTACCGTTCCAGAGTTACGATGACAAAACTTTTCCATTGACCACCAGTATAGTCCCAACTTTTACGTTTTTTGGGGTCGGAAGGGGCCAAATTTCAACTTTCATCTTTCTAACTCCCCAAAAGCACTTCCTTTGCGGGAACGACGTATAATGACGTATTGAGCGTTGGGATGTGTCCAAAAATGCGACCTGTGGGCGTGACGAAGAAAGGAAAAAAAAGGACAGAAACTTTCATGCGTCAAACTGGCTATCTGCCCAGATCACTCATGTCGACGTAGCCCCGAAATTTTGCATGTTGGGTCGTGTCCGGGAAGTAGTTTTATATTTCAGGTGTCGTGAATATCATTCATGTGTCTCCGAGCTGTGGGGTGTCGAAAATTGCCCTCTCTTATTGATTTGGCCCATGACTTATACAACAGCTTCTACTACCGTACAAGCTGTGATAGCCATATTCCCATATTAAAACGAAAGCTGTCGTTGACAAATCACGCCGGGTTAACAGGTTTATGTTCAGGGAGCGTTCCGTCGTCATTGGTTACATAACTCAGCAGTTAACTTGACACCTGACCTCGTTTCAATCAAACTGCATCTGTGATTGGTTTTCGCAGTCACACGTCAATGCGCTGAGGTCACATTGCGGCTTATACAGTAGTACAAGCTGTTGTATAAGCCATGGGAGAGGGCAATTTTCGACCCCCACAGCCCCGAGACCCCTCAACCGATTTTCATGAAACTTGAAATATATAACTACTTCTCGGACATGACCCCGCACGCAAAATTTCAGTGGCCTATGTCAACGTGGGTGGTCTGGGAAAATAGTCAGTTTGACGCTTGAAAGTTTCTGTCCTTTTTTCTCTTTTCTTCGTCACGCACACAGGTCGCATCCTTGGACACATCCCCACGCACAATACCTCATTATACGTCGTTCCCGCCAAGAGGTGCCCTTTGGGGTTAGAAAGATGAAATTTGACCCCCTTTACCCTCAAAAACGTAAAAATTGGGACTTTAAAGCTGGCGGTCAATGGAAAATTGTAGTCGTCCTAACTCTGGAACGTTGAACCAGTTCAAACTTGGTACAGGGATTGACCACCCAAGTGGCATTACGTGACTTGACTCCCAAGGTCAAAAGGTCAAGGTCACGTAACGTACCCAATAAAATTGCAATAACTCAGTACTGGGTGGGCCTATCAAGTTCATACTTGGGGGCTAACATGAGAACGACCTCCCAATGAGTGAGGCTTAGAATGGTTGCCATGGCAACGCTGGTTGCCTAGCAATGAGGCAACTAAATCTGAATTTTATGGCCTCATATTTCATAAATGAAAACGTCTATAAACTTACAAATAGGCACATATATTCACCACGGCCTCTGGGTGGCGTGATCCAATTGTGAGGAAAATAGGTGGTCAAGGGTTACACAGGCACATAATGTATAGAGATAAAATGTGCCATAATTCCATTATGGGTGGTCGCATCAACTTTTTACTCGGGGGCTAACATGAGGACAATCCCCTCCCCCAACGAGTGAGGCACAGAATGTTTGCCATGGCAACACCATTTGCCTAGCAATGGGGCAACTAAATCTGAAATTTATGGCCTCATATTTCAAAGACGAAAACGTCTATAAACTTCCAAATATAGGCACATATATTCATCATGAATCAAAGGTTAATAGGTCAAAAAACAAGGTCACACGGGCACATAATGTATATAGGTAAAATGTACCATAATTTAGTACTGGGTAATCGTATCCTCTTCATACTTGGGTGGTAACATTTGAGCCCACTCACAACTACACTGTGAGTCAGAAAAAAACAAGACACTCTACTCATGCCGATAACTTCATGAAATATTTATCAATTTTCAAAATTCTTTCACTGCTAGACTCGGCATAAAATTTGCTACAAAATGAGCATTGTATATCCCACCATACCTTAAAGATGTTGCTGCACTACATTGTGAAACCATAGTGTTTAAAAAATCGCATAAATTCCAAAATATAGCGCACGTTTTTACGAACTAAATCTTATTAAACTCGTCAAATAATCTACATTTTTTGTCAAAAATGTGCGTAAAAGAAGTACCAGAGTACTATAAGTTGGTATTAAATATTCTATGCATGACCAACTTTGTGACGTCATCAGTTATTTTGCTTGCAGTTGCTGCATAGGTAAAATATGCGTACACGATAAAATTTTAATTAAAAATCCGTAAAAAGGAGAAAGGATGGAGATTAGATAATTTTCTCATAAATTTTCATCTATAGGAATGTATGGATTGGAATTCATAGCTTGCTAAAGTTAATTGTTACGAGATGGAGCGCTGATGTCATCTGCTTTATGTTACGCTTATTGCGTCATTGCAGCTCATGCACAGATATATGGATGTCATAAATTATGTCACGCACAGAGTATTTAATGCGAACTGATATTTCATAATTCTTTATTGACACTCTATCTTGACGAGAGAAAATAAGAAATTAAGCAGGTACATCTGCACAAATACTTCAAAACAACGTCCAATGTATTTTTGAATTTGTACGATTTTTGAAACGTTGCAGTTTCACAAGGTAAGGCAGCAACATCTGTAATGTATGGTGGGCTATACAATACTTATTTTGTATAAAAGTTTGTTCTGAGTCTATCAGTGAAAGAATTTTGAAAATCGATCAATTTTTCGCGAAGTTATCGACATGAGTAGGGTGTCTTGTTTTTTTTGACTCACAGTGTATATGGGTAAAAACTGCTTGCCACGTCAACGCCAGTTGCCTAGCAATGGGGCTAAAAATTATGGGCTTTATGACCAGTCTGACCACGTGCTCTAGTATAGCAAACATCTCAAATTGGTGTACACGTTCACAACAGGACCCCTCTGGCGTCATCCATATTAAGTTGACTGATACACCCACAAGGTACACTGGTTGTAAATTTACTAACAGTTTTTAATGAAGTCATAATGCCTATTGTTACGTCGTGATACTTTACTAAAACTGCAAGTATTACATAGAAAAAACTGCATACAGTCTATCCAATGTTGTATAAGCCGACGCTCAAAAACAGCAAAAATTAAATGTTATAAATTATAAGCATGAAACACATGTGCTAGCTTATACATTAAAGCTGGCCGTTGGCAGATTTAAATGTGCTAGCACATATGTTCATGCTTATAATTTATCACTTTTGATTTTTGCTGTTTTTGAGCATTGGCTTATATTGCGATAGAATGTATGCAGTTTTTTTTTCTATATAATTAATTATAATAATTAATTGCAGTGCATTTGATCAGCGCATTGGCTTTGGTTGTAGTATCATGTTCTTGGTGAAATCTAAAGGGATTCTTTAATGTTTGGAAAAAGATTTGGAACTTACTCCCTGCCAATATTCGTGATTCTCCATTACTCCCTACTTTTCGTCGGCATCGCAAAACACACTATTTTCAGTTAGCCTACCACAGCCCCTGATGACCACCCCCTTCTCAGCAGGTCCTGATTCTTTAGAGACTACGGCACCTTATAAATTTATTATTTACTTACTTACTTTAAAAGCGATCTATAGTTCCACGTATGATACGACAATGATCATATTACAGTACAGAATCGATCACAAAATTAACTGCATGCTACACGCATCAGTTTAATGCTAACCTCACTACTGTTTCAATTTTGATGTTGTGGTGACGTTTAGAATGACAGTACGTTCATAATACGAACAAATAGCAAAAACCACTGTATATCAATTATTGTGGATTTCAGGTGAACATATTTGCCGTTTCATTTACTTTTAACAGCTGACTGGTGATTTAACCCTCCAATTGACCTCGGTTAAGTTAACTCGACTATAACTGTCCGTTAAGTGCTGGAGGTTAAATGGAAGGTTAACCTCTCAGTTAACTTAACTATAGATGATGGAACCAGAGTATATGTCTGTTCTCCTCTCGTTATTCTGTACTGCTATCATCATTATACTTTAGGTTGTGTGGAAGAATCGGTGGCATTCATATACGATACCAAACTGATTGATACTGATTGATGGGATGGGATGGGATAGCACAAACTGTAATTAATGAATTTTGCTGAATTTTGTCTAGCTGGTATTCTTAGTGTCACCAATTTCATTGGTTTTAGTCTCACAGCTTGCTTTTGCTCTGGCTCCTGTTATTCTGTTCTCTTAATTGTTTTTTTGCATTATGGCAGGAAGTTTTCTGGATCAGAAGTCGATGTTGTTCCAGGAAGAGTTTCCACAACTTGCAGCGGGCAGAGATAGTTATTTGTCTTTGCCAAAGGAAAATGACGATGCACAGTATGGACCTGGACCAAGCCTGAGACCTCAAAGTATGCATGTGATGTGCATGATGCAGTTAGGTTGTTCATGGAGAGAGTACCATATAATGAAAGTTGTGAAAGCAAGCCTTTGGAAGCTAATGTTGCACAAATTGGATCAGTTGTGACAAGCGTGGTGACATCGCTTAAAACGTGGATATGGCTAAGAGTCGCTGTGTGCTTTACATAAATAAGGGACTGGCAGTCCAATGTGGACAACACTGCCCTTTGCAGTCCCACAGTGTCCTAATTTATGTAAACTCATGATGTTTCTTTTCCTGGGTAGTTTGGATAGGTTGGTTTACTGTTTGTTTTAGATACGTTTGTAATGCTGTGGTTATGCTGTTACATCTGAAAATGCAGGCCGTGTGCATGTTGCTTTTGACTCAACAGTAATAGTGTGGTGGTGCACAGGTCTCCATTGTGCTAATCTAATTATGTCACTTGCTGTAGATGTATTAGGATATTATTGTGCACTTCTCTCTTCAAGAGGCTTCATCTTAGATTACACATGTGAATTGCTTACCATAGCTCTGGCTGTGCATTTCATCTTTGACCAAGTCCACCATATTCCTTTTGTTGCCGCAGTTTGACGTGAATGTGGCAGATATGGCAAGCTGGAAAGGTAGCCGTAAAGGAGCCACGTCGAGTGATGTATCAGATGATCGAACGCAGCCTACTGTAGAGTTATCATGTTCGGTCTCAACTGACAAATCGCCTACAGCCACTGACCTGCAAAAGCAGTCTTACATGATGGGTGCCGTGCATCAGTATCCTTCATATCGTGGATCATTTCCTCCATTCATGACAATGCGGCCGGGTGTCAAGTCCTCTGGTGTCAATCCAGTGCCATACCATTTCGGTCACATGCCTATGATGCCACCAAACTACAGTGCCATGATGATGTCTCCTTTTGTATGTATTCACAATTTATTCATTTCATACCTTTGCTCCTCTTGACTCTGATATTTACAGCAGTTTTACATGGTAGTTAACTGAGTCAGGTAACTGAAGTGTTGTTAGGCTAATTGGATGTTAGCATTCGTCTTTTGCCATTGAATTTCAAGGGTAGATATGTCGTGGTGTTGTCTCTTCCAGTGACAGTAATTCTACCCACATCCCTGTCTTCAGCTGCCTCATGGTGCGACTGGGGCGTTTTAGGGGCTGTGCCGTCAGGAGTGGTTTAGGGGTCCATTGTGAATGTATCTATCACAGATCTCGAGTAAAGGAGTGTGAGGCACCAAGCAATATTCACATTTGCTAATTAACAGTAATAATATACACATCCAGTGTAAAAAACAAGACACCCTAGTCGTGTCAATAACTTTGTGATATATTAGTCATTTTTCAAAATTCTTCAACTGCTAGACTCGGCAAAAATTTGCCACAAAATTGTCATTTCATATCTCGCCACACCTGCAAAGTCTGACTGAAGGGAGACTCGGAGCGAATCGCCAAATAACCCAGATCCTAATCTGGTCGACTACAAAGTCTGGGGCGTTATGCAGCAGAGGTACCAGACAAAGGTCAAGAATCTGGACGATTTGAAGCTCTGTCTGATTGACGCAGAGCCTTATGGACGATGCCATCAACCAGTGGCCTAAACGTCTTCACGCCTGTGTGTTCAAGAACAGAGGTGGACACTTCTAACATTCAATCTGAGTCAGATTGTTCAAACTTTGAAACTTCATTAGCATTACATTTAAACAGTATGTTTCCTCCAGAAACTTGCAAATAACTGCAACATTACGATTTCACAGGGTAGTGCAGCAATGTCTTTAACCCTTTCGTTACTGCAGTGTAACCACCCGCCGTACTGGCATATACGAACATCAAAAAATTAACAAAAAGTGGAGTTTTTGCTTAAGGTTTCTCTTATCGAACATGATGATAACTG
>Ga0056116_1001171_pt1 | contig 10010 bp, 5 predicted proteins | sample WorMetOlspDAHAB2_FD_67352 | JGI IMG/M metagenome (GOLD analysis project Ga0056116, IMG submission 67352) | Marine gutless worms symbiont microbial communities from Max Planck institute for Marine Microbiology, Germany - Olavius sp. DAHAB.2 ...
AATAAACACACAATCATAACACAACAAATATATACAAAAAAAACAATTAAATACGAAAACGGAAATTGTAAAATGATAACAAAAACAAGTAAAATCAAACCAAAAAGAACAACAAAACTAACGTTACAGATGACAATAAAAGATGACTCAATTTTATGAAGCAAAAATTGAAAGTATGACTATGAACGCAAGACTTGTCACATTAATGAACATGCATACAGAGACAACAAACGTTTCACAGTTTCACCAATAAAACTACAGTTACATGTATAACTGAGAAAAAAATCACACAAAAATACAAAACATACACTAGATACAAAACTACAAACATGAAAACATAAAAAGATATAAAAGGAAAATAGCCAGCACGCTACTAACTGTCAAAAACTATCAAAAATAAAGAAAAATTAATACAACCTCCAGTTTCTCAAACAGCTTGATGCTGACAATTTCCTGTTTGGTTTTCGCATCGTACCATGCACTCATCTGGTCAATGTATGACGTTGAGCTGTGAATAGTACACACCATTTAGTCACTGTGGCACAAACGTCCGCCGTTATGAGTACAACATAAACCATCGTACTACCATAATAAATCGTGTTTAGCGTATTAAAAAAACAAAAGCAGAGAAAGCATCTAAGAAATGTTACAGTGAAGTTTCTTCCTAATGATTTTCATCTTTTATTCTTTAGATATATTGTGCAAATGGTATCTCGAAGATCCCTCTGCCAGTTTGCATCAACTCATTTAGTAGTTATAATCACGTTAAGCAAAGTGTTAAGTCAGGCAATTACTACAATAAGCATCACAACAGATTTACATCTTCTTCCTCTTTCATATAGAGGTTCACCTTCCAAGGTTTGCCAGCCACCAGACCACATCATAATCTGCAGAGTGGAGTCTGGACAAACCGCCACCAAACTTCGTAAAATGGTACGAGTCGACAACGTAAGACATCGTCTGGGTCTCGCCAACAGCAGCGCAGTCTGTTAGACGCCATCTCTTTCTACAGGCGCCCACAGTGGCCCTGTGGCTGTGCGGTACGGAAAAAATTCAGGAGAGACCACTGTTGTGCTGAGGAAGGTCAAAGCCAGGTTGTCGAACTGTGGGTCAGCCACTAAGTGAGAGTTGACCAACAGAGGACATCCAACTCTCCCTCCAAGAACGTTAGATGTCTGTTGGTTCTCTGTATTGCCACAGTGGCTTACTGGATGTAAGACATAGTGGCAGAGGGTTGAGGATATCTGTTGAATGGATTGGCCAGCTTTTGTAACCCATAATCGTCTTGTTGATCAGTCTATCTGCTGTGGTCTTCCTTCGAAGGGCAGGTGGCTTAAGGAAAAGGACCGGGACTAACATCCCTCGTTTTATCTGTTTTAATGTGTAATGTGTATTGGCCAAGACTAGAAGCCAGGGGAGTGGGGTCGGACAGAGTTACCAGCCTGGATTACAAGCTGTGAAACGTGCAACACAGAAATCCTACCGTGGGTCAGTAATGCGGATGATTTCACGTGCTAGCCGACCAATAAAATTCACCGAACTGTCCACCGGTGGAAACCTCGGAACTGGAATGGTGGTTGACTGGTAGATGCTCTGCCAGTCTTGGACCTACAAAAAGAACAGCTGTTAAAGCACTTAGCCTCACATATGCACTGATCATAAAATAAAGTAAGTAAGTAAGAGCATTTCCAAAGCACAGGTTCACGCTCCACTGTAATCCCAGTTCCCAAATATAAACGTCTTCAGCGACTGTCTAAAATAGCTGTATGACAAGTCCGGCTGTCTGAGGTCCGTTGACGAGACAGTTCCAGACTCGAAGTCCCAGTGCACTGAAGGTCCTGTCGCCGAAGTTGGTCCGTATCTAACTGATAAGAAACGTACGAATGTCAGCCAAATGCAATCTTCTTTGGCGGACGTCCATAACAAGCAGCAGTCATCAGCAAAGTAGTCATCAGACAGGTTGTTGGCAACGGGCCCTGGTGTACCAGAGTGGCAACCTTGAACTCAGCGTGCTGCTAAGCCAGCGTAGCTGTACATCAAGTGTTGCTGTCAACGTGTTCCACCTATTGTAAGTGGCATGAAATGAGGAACTGACGCTGTCTTCTTTAATCTGCAGCTGTTGGTAGAGGCAGACTTAAATAGCAGTTTACCACTGTCCACGGCACAACCTTTTCAAACAGAACACAAGCAGTGTTTCCGACCCGTGAGTGAGTGACAATCAGGCAGTGGGTCCCAGCTGCAAGCCGGTGGGGGAGATAACGTGTCAGCAGGGCTTTAACTTCACACAGACAGTCAACATTAGCCAACTGACGGCATAAAACATGTCATAACGAGACAAGTTTTGCGCGGAAAAAGTGACCACCTTGGTACGAAGAAAACTGTTGCACTCCTGCTCGACATTGTAGTTGATGATTCGCGACATCTCTTCTTGCCAGATCTTGAGTCCGTAGATGTTGACGTAGTCCTGAATGTACTCGAAAGAGCGTCGGAAGCCGTCCATCACCGCTCCCAGCTGGTCAAGCTTCGGCGCCAACTCGCTAGTCTGCCGCAATTCACACGAATTTCAATGTCGCTTCAGTTATCGCACACCAACTGCGTCGTCAACATCATCACATACTTTATTATAAGTTGCCACCGTGATGTAACAATATCAAAATGCAAATAAAATTTGGAGAAAAAAAACTAAATTAGAATAAACAATTCACAAGCATATATAGTCAATCGACAAGTGATGGCGGCTTGTAGCAGCATTTTGGTACAACAACCACATGGTAAAAACACGTTCTGAAAATTATGTATTTTACCTTTGACTTGGGGTTGAAGGTCAGGTTACGATGCAATGCCATAGCAACCTGCATCACAAGCTCCTTGCGGATTCCATCTTCCAGCAGCTGCTTCGGATCAATCTGTGTTCATCAAACAACGGGCATTATTGATGGTTGGTTGGGATTTCACAGCACTTTCAGCACAATAAGGCTATTTCGTGGCTTAAAAGCCAATAATGTCTATAAAAGGTTAACATGAAATAGCAAGTTTAAAATATTAAACTTTGAGGTAAGAAATATATAGGAAAAGTGAGTACTGAGCAGTATACAGTGTAAGTCTTTTTGGAGTCAATCTTCACAGCCAATCGCCTGATTGACACTGACAAAAACAAGAGAGCAGGAAAAATACATAACTCGATGCAAATTAATAAGCCCGAACAGTGAAAAATACAGTACAAAACAAGTCTCTTACAGCAATGGATAAGGACAATGAGGTGGGCTTATTCTACAGGTAGCGTGGCTCAGTGGTTAGAACGTCGGTCTTTGACTGTCGGACTTTCACTGATCTATGCCTGATCTATGGTTGGCACGTGACCACTGTATGGGAAAAGTGGCTGCTATATGTCAACCAACCAGGACAACTCAGGCTTCCATCTTCTTGGAGTCGATAAGTGAGTATAATTACATGTAATTACATGGATTACGGGGGTGGAGACCATTAAACGGCAGACCTGAGCTGCGAGTGGCTGTTTGGCTGCAACATCAAAGTCCCATGTGTACGGGGCTTAGCCTAAGTCCCACAGGCTGCACATCCGCTCTTGTCTGTGACGCAAAGCGTCGCTGCAGCTGCAGTTTTGGCGCTATATAAGTGATGGGATTTAGCTTAACCTTTTACAGCTCCCAAGCCTATGTGGGGTGAATTCGATTGAATTAAATTCTAAGTTCCATTATTTTAACTAAGAGGAAACAAGAAATAGTGAAAGGATGCAATAACAGACCTTGATAATGCCAACCAACGTGGTCTTCATCATTAACATTCCTTCCGTCAACACTGAAATGGAATGTGTCAACCGAGCAACCTGTGTCATGTCATCAACACCACAACCATCAGCATCATCATCATCACCATCATCATCACCATAATCATTATCGTCGTCGTCGTCATCGTCATCATCATCATCATCGTCATCATCATCATCATCATACTACACGGTCGAAATTTCACAGCTGAAATAATGAGACAGTTGTCAGATGCAAAAAACGAACGCCTCCAAAGGACATTCGTCTTAGTGCCAGGTTTGAAACTTTTTTGTTCGATGTCAAGCATACATCTATATTCAACTTGGATCACCAGCCATTTAAGAACGACAACTGACTGGCATAGGATTCAGTGCCTCACTTGACACAGCTTAGGTCACTTCAGAGGAAGTCGTCACAGCTAGCATTTGATTGACAGCATCAAAAACAAACGGTACAGAAAAGCACATTTCATAAACCCAACAACACACAAAAAGCTAACCTGGTTTTGTCACCTGTTACAACACCCGGCCACGAAACTGTCAGAAAATTCTACGTCCCCAGGACCAATATGGGCACGATGACGGCAACAATGATAACAATTAGACTAGGCCATGAAGAATTCATTTTTGTTCGTCTTCAAAAACTAATACTAATTTATTTGAATTGCCACATATTCATTCCTAAACTTGTTGCGTTTTCAGCTAGATACAGCCAAACGAAGATATGTTGAATAAATTAATGATGATAATTCTGTGTTATCTGGTGGAACGACCGACCTCATAGCGCTCATCGAGCTGCGCAAACTCACGCATCTTGTCCTTCTCGAGACGCGTCGGAACTTCGCGAATCTTCGTTGTCTGAAGATCGATGATTCGACCAAGAAGTGTGAACATTGTCTCGGGAATTACCTGATGTCACAAAACAATGACACTACACAGACAGCTGGTCTCCAGCACGCACAGCAACTTTAACACGAAATTTATTTCATACAGAACAAAGTAAAAAGAATCAATTACAGAGGTGAACGTGAACAATAGGGCTTTCATAACACATGGGTTGACAAAACTTCACAGAAGTGTCACTATGACAAAGCCTTGCCCGTACTGCATCCTCTTCCCACAACAATCTTACAAATTTACTAGTAAGAAGAAAAAAAAGAAAGGCTTGCGAACTTACTACACAGTGTGTGTTATACAGATGAGCCAGAGACATACTGACCAGTGCTGTAACATGGATGGCGAAAGGTCTAAACGACTGCATGCCTGTCTATAATCATCGTTTGTAGAGTATCACACGCAGTACACAGTTTCGACTTATACTGACAATGACATGTTTGCATGCACACAAAAGTTTTGAGTATAAATTTCACAAGTCATGAAAAACCAGTTAATGCATACAAACAAGCATTAAGGTGTAAACGCCAGCAGAATAACGTACCTGTAAAACGTAGCGTACGTATGTGACAAGTTCACTGGAGTAATACTGCGAAACGCTGACTAGATCCTGGCTGCCAGCTTGGTTGATGCGAAGCAGTGGCAGATCCAGCGCCGAAGCCAGCTGCAAAAGACAGCGACACAACTTTCACAACTTTTGCAAAAATGTTAAATACTTCGTGGTTAACTCACTAGTGCATAGAAACACTGGCGAATAAAGATTTTCATAACAGCACTTCATATTGATATTATTCTGTTGCCATTCGAATACTAATAAAACAAAACACATCACAAAACCCTTTCCTCTTTTGCGTACAAAAAAAGCTCTGCTGTAGCCAACAGACTGCACGATGACTGCGGCATTCCAAAATGTTGAAAACTTAATTTCACATGACGCAGCTGCAGCCAACAATCGGTATAAAATAGTCTTTGAAATCGTACAAACCTTAAGAAAAGTCGCTCGAAGTTGTATCACTAAGCCAGGATCTTTCTTGATGCCCTGTTGCATGTGTGTCGTGAAGCTTCTGAAAAATGCACATCGCATTTCATTCGAATGCTTTGCCACCATGCTCATCATCTCTAGGAAACCGAAGAAAGCAAACTGCAATTATATTTCCCTTCAATAAAGAACAATATAGAGCAAACAGGTAACTATCATATTTTTGGACATTACACAACTAATTCTAATTCTGAAATTATTAGACTGAGGGCTTCTGCTGAGATGTTCTGAAAACCTATTTCCAGTTAGACAAGGTCCGACACAAGCTGGACAATCTGAAGCAGTTGAGGTCTCCAGCTTTCATTGCAAACTTATGACATGCGTCGTTAACTTCCTTTTGTCGAGCAGCAGTGATCACAGCCAAAAAACCACACGTGCTTCGCACATCGTCTGACTGCCAAGTCCGCTACTAATGCCAGCATTGATGCCCATGCCACTAGACGTCGACTCGCGAAAACAACACATCATGTACAGTGAAATTACCACGTTCCAGCCATCTGACGCCCAGAATCAATCAAGCAACCAGTCAGTGACTTTTTTACAGTGGCCCGAGTAATTAAGATTCAAGGTCCAATGAAGTGCTAACAACAGAAAGACCGCTGGAACAGAAAAGTCTACAGCTGGTACTGGAACGAGTCGACAGATGATGCCGAAGCTACAATGTCAAGCAGTGAATTCCAGATCTTGGCAGCGAAAAACTGGAAAAGCTCGGCTACCGACAGACAGTTGACAGTTTGAAGGAGCATACAGCAAGATGATCGGTAGCATCAGATTGGAGATTGGAGTGTTTGCAACCTGACACATCAGCAATATGGGTGAGTGGTCCCAGATACCGAGGCACAGGGCCGCGGAGAATCGTTGGCAGGCAGCACATGTGGAATAAATTCGGTCAATACAACATTATAAGATGCAGCCTATTATAGAGCAGTGTCCGTGAAACCTGTTAATAATCTCCCACGCATACGAGAGGTCAGCTATGATCTGGATATTGATCAGGATTTCTTCCTTGATGTTGATAATGCGGATCATTTGGTGAAGGTATTTTCGAGTATCTGCCAGAAACTGCTTCACCTGAAGATTTGCCTCGAGCTGGTGAAATTCTTGCACCTGACAATGGCACACAACAAAGACCACTTCAAACCGACGTCAGTGGTAACATTATCTACATATTAAAGGCTGCTTGTGCGCATAATTATCACAAAATGTTAATGACTACAAATACGGTTAATATGTAAAAAAAACCCTATTATGGCACATCACTGTAGTAGAATAACTTTCTTTGAAGAGAAGCCAATACAGCATCTTCACTGTTATATTTCTAGAGCAAAATTTGATCACACCTTACCAATCAATGTAACACAATTTTACAGGCTAGGGTCATAAATGTACACTGCACATATGCAAAGCATTCCTTCAAATTTTCACAATAATCACACTTTCGAAAATATTTTCCAATAAAACAGTCTAGTACATACCAACAATAATAGCAAAAGCCATCCCAAAATTTTGTTGGTTTAAGACAAAAAATCCAGTTTAATTAACCAAACTTCTAAAGAAACAGTATTTCAAGCAGCTAACAATTACAGCAACAACTGGCTTCACGTTTGTGTTGCTGCTGTTACGGTATGTTATATTCATGGTTCACTCACTCTTCTTCATGAATAGAACAGAGAAAAGGCGACTTAACAAAAAATCAAGAATTACTTCTCAGGCTATTTTTTAAAGTGATAATAGATTCAGTTTACGAAATAGCTCAAAAAGTTAGATAAGATCAAATTTTGGTGTATGACCAAGTGAACCTGACGAATTATGCCTAAGACCAAACAACATAGCGATCTAAAAGGTCTTTTAAGAAGTCTTCTCGAGAAACTCTTAGATTACTTCTTATTCGAGCTCCGGTCTTATCTAGAAATTAGTTACTTAGATTACGCCTACATGTTTGGTCTAAGATGTAGTCTCTTTTTTGAAGTCACTCAATGACAGTGGATTGTTACTAACTTTCTCCCTCGGACAAAACACACACAAACACTATTGCCAATAGCTCAAGACTTCTACAAAACAATAACTCTCAGTGAGCCAGTGACCTCTTCAAGCGCCTGTATCAGCTGAACAATCTTTCTACCAGCAGCTGTGGAGTCTTCGTGATTCAACGAACCAATCTGCTTTGCCATCTCCATAAACCACGCCTGCAGATTCTCTGCATCCAAACAACAACCTACTACCAACACTGTGCTCTAAAAATCAACATCCTCCTACTAACTTCCATCCTCGATCAATTTACATAAAATCTGGCACGCATGTTCCTGGTGAACGTGCTGAATGATTCTTAGTTTCTCAGTCCTAGTGAATTTTGTTCACAGTTGACATGCAAACAGATATGATGGTATAAAGGGTGGAAAAGCACCTCTAGCTATTCCATCTCAGTGTAAGACATATCACTAAAAACACAGTGTGCTGATCAGAGATCAGTGCCGCCAAATGGCTCTGGAAAATTTTCAGTTAAATTTACATCTGTGATCGAGTGATGTTTAAGCTGGCAGTCATGGTACACCGATGTTGTACAGACGTACACTTCATTATCTGTCCGATCACTGTGTCACACTATCCAGCCAGAAACATCTCTGTTCCGCCAATATGTATTCGGTCACCAGGCTTTTGCCAAATGGGCCCGTCTGCCTGGAACAGACTTCCAGGCCCTGTCAACAATCTGAACTCTACCGAAGCTGCTTTCAGGCGCCTACTAAAGACGCAACGCATCACCAGCTCAGCACGTACAGCTACCGTGTTTTTAAACAGTTTCTCAGATCCTGTCTGCAACCTGATCGCCACCGAAGCTGCTCTTAGGTAGTTGGTATAAACATTTATGTTTGCATGGCACTAGCATACTGAGCGCATTGGAGGAGGGGATTCACAGATGATGAGCTTATAAATAGACAAACTGACATTGTCATACATTTAAAATGCTTCAAAAGCAAAGAACTAGTGACCATTCTTTTCGACACGAGTAAGTGGTCTTGTGCCTGAAAACACATCTCCAAGCTCTTCAATTCGCTCTCGACTTTCTGTCTTCAGTTCTTCCCATTTTGTCTTCTTCTCATCCAGCATCTTTTTGAACAACTGCGCATTCATTAACATTACATTACATTACACTACATAATGGTTATTTGATGTGGCCTAAATAGAAAACTTCAACACCACCGTGGCGCGACACAAAAAAAACTAGCAACAAAGCAGACTACAAAATAATGTCAGGATAAGACTTCTGAAATAGAAATGTCTTCAGTTTTTGGCAGAAAACAGAAAGAGATGGTGCAGATGTGACGTGGTTGGGTAGGGTGTTCCAGAGCCTTGGGGCGGCAACAGCGAACGACCGATCTCCGATAGACACAAGTCTTGACGAAAAGGTTGTCTGAAGTATATGACCGAAGTCACCTTCGTCATGGAATGTCGGCGATGCGGTGAAGTAGTTCAGACATTAGCTGTGAAGTAAAGTGTTCTCCATGTGGTAAAGCAGTCTCCATCAAATGAGAGCTTCTTGAATGGCCCCAAACCGACTGAGTCATTAAACTGTGTAGTTGGTTTTGACGGCATGAATCCAGTTTCAGCTGGGTCTAGCTCTTCTGTAGTGTGTGCTGCTGAGATATGGCCACCTGCTGCTCAGAGATGTAGGGAACAACTGTTCCATCAAAGGAGAATGTATTCAGTTCCAGTAAAAAATAGATATTACGCACAGTTAGTTTTAACAACCATTTTAGCAACAGCTACTTGTACAATTTATTTCTCGTCAATTATGAGAATAACTGCAACAAAAGTGTTAAATTTGCAAACTATCTGACAAAACAACAGGCACATCAATGAAGTTAGTTTTTATGCTGCAAATCAAACTCAGCTGAGCGAGTGAACAACAATGCTATATCTAATGTAACAGAAAAATCCCCAACCTCCTTCAATTTGAATTCGTACTGCGAGGTGCTGAGCAGCAGTTTGAACAGAGACTCTGGGTTGAAGGCACAGTCCTGTATCACCTGATCTCGCAACTGGCGACATCTCTTGTTGCCTTCTGGACCTACAACAGGAACAGTATGCTCTCACAACTCCTCAGTTATTGTTGTTATTTGATAAACACGTGTAGAGGAACATCAGTCACAATGACAACTTAACATGCAATTTTCTGTCATCTCAATACAAATACCCAAGTAAAATTAGAATGTATGATATTCATATATAAATGCTTAATTTATTTTGAGAAATTAAATAACCAACTTGGTATTTTGTTCCCATATGTTATTGTCA
>Ga0056116_1001172_pt1 | contig 10008 bp, 5 predicted proteins | sample WorMetOlspDAHAB2_FD_67352 | JGI IMG/M metagenome (GOLD analysis project Ga0056116, IMG submission 67352) | Marine gutless worms symbiont microbial communities from Max Planck institute for Marine Microbiology, Germany - Olavius sp. DAHAB.2 ...
CTCGCTTACTTATACGTACACTTCTTCACATTTCAAGACAATCTTATCATACTGCAATAGAACGAGAAGACGGTTAATTTATTTCGTATTTCAGAACCTTCAGCATTCGAGCAATAGATCGGCATTACGCATATGCTATGAGAGAGAACAGTTTTTTTTTTACTCCTTGACCACTTTAAACCAACATGAGCTCATTGATGACGTAAACATTGTGACGATCATGGAGCTGTGACTGTGTATGTAATCGGCTGTGGCTTCCGCCACACTGGAAAGTACTAAATTTGTCTGGAACATTTTGACACGACTTTCCGAAAAAGCTTTTTGAAATACAAAGTTTATATGCGAGTAAAATATTACCCTGCCCCAGAGTACTCGAGTAGGAACGCATTGCGGGATTCGTTTTTGTTCAGTTCGGTAGCTAGTCGTGCAACAGTAATTTGAGAAGAAAGTTGCCGCTACTCGTTGCCCGCTTCTTGTCAGCAGCCCAGCCACGGATGGCCCACCTGTGTCTCGTGTCCACTGTATTCGATTCGCGCGTGATAGCTAGACTACTGACTGTGCCGACTTTAGATAACAGTCCTCAACCGACGAGTTCAGGTTGCAGACGGAGCGACCACGAATGGCTGCACTGCACCTTAGTCACTACGCGTTTGCTAAAATTCTTTGCCGGAAATCCTTGAAACAACTTCGTAAGAACTCGAAAGCCATTTCCTTGTAGTCGTTGTTAACCGCAGCTTTTGCCAGTCGCCGTTAGCCAGTGACGCGGAGAGGCCCTTTCTGCTCCAGAGAGTTTCGGTGCTATGCAGGGCTTCAACTCTGTCTTTTTGCATGACGTCTTGCAGGTCTCTGACTGCACGGACTGACGGTTTATACTAAATTTCGTCTAGCATTTTTCTGTCCTGCAAATTCAGCGTTCCCTTTTTATTTACGCGCGTGCCTTGCTCTCGCTGCTGTGTCAAGCAATGACATTGCGCCGTTATACGTCTATAGCATTCTAGTCTTGGGAAGCCATACGTCGGGTTAGCGTAGCTGTTGTCATCATGTATATACGTCAGGGATTTTTTGCATATAAACTGGTGAGGACTTTCCCCCACCGGTTCGCAGAGTTGCCCCGGCCAGTTGCACACAATGCAGTATTATATTCAGCAGTATGGCGTAACCAGATACAATGCTGCATGCCCGGGGCTAATATTTGTCTGAATCTACTTCGGAAGACGAAATAAATAATTCGCATGAAGTCCACGCTATTGATAATTTTCGGTAAAGTTTCCGTTAAAAATTTTTTTTGGTGCACTTTATTTTGGCTGTTTCCGTTCGTCGAACGTCCCGAGTTTCATTGTGTTTTTTTGTCGGGATTTAGCTCGGCTTTTCTGTATATATTTGCTTCTCTTGCTGTAGTTGTCGGTAACGTAGCTACGCGCGATAGACTGCGAATCGAAGAGACAAATAGAAGGCTCGCTGCTGGCGTCCCAATTGTGCGGAAAATACTGCCCCGTTGTCGCTGTATATTTTGTTATTGCGTTGAGATGCGTAGATTATAGAGCAGCTTGTTGTGGTAGCCCAACTCACTTGCTGTATCGTGTTTCCTGCACTGATACGTATACGGCTTTCAAATTGTGCCTTCACCAACTCGTTGTCAACTCTAATATATAGGGTGGCCCAAAAAGTAAGCCACTACCAAATGATCAAAAATCGTATTAAATCGTAATGAGATTAGATTGATTCGCCAAATCAGAGTACAAATCAAGCACCGTAATATTATTCGTTGCTATTAGATATTGTATGCGTGACCTACTTTTCGAGCTCAAAAACTATGACTGAACCACAAACTAGCGATATTCGTCAGATATGGTAAATGATGTCAGTGCTTTCTCTGGTATCAGCTCGCATTAGCAAGCTGCGAATTCTACGTCTAAACGATCTTTTAGATTGAGATTTATGTGACAATTTCTTTTATATCTATATTTTCTATTTTTCTGGTTTTCAAACATGATTTTATCAGATGCGTTGATTGTACCCGTATCGCAGCTTCAAATGCGGCAAGTGTTGACGTCACTAATTAGGTCACACATAGAATATTTAATACAGACTTATTATATTCTTGTGCTCATTTTGTAGTCGAAGTCGATGAAAAATCTAGCCTTAATGGCGGGTTCTAATACAATTTAATGATGATTAGTGATAGTGGCTTACTTGTTCGACCCTGTATGAATGGGCCTATTCTGAATCTGTATAATCGCAACTGTCATTATGGATGCGAATGCGAGGTAGCGTGATACAAATTCACAGCCACCATACGTAACGGCTTCAAGTAATGATGGCCACTGTGTAGCTTAAACTTGTCGTCGTTGTATTTGATGCTCAGTTTTTGTTGCTGGTTATTTTGTGACGTGTATTATAGCTCTTAGAGTCAACCGCCTACTGTCAAGTTCATGTTTTGTTTGTTTTTTCGACTGTTTAGCAGATGAACTTTATATGCTCTCGGCTAACTGCCGCCACGATCGTAGCATGATTGTAGAAGACAATAGTTTGGAATATCATGTTTGCGTGGCAATAATTGTTCTTCCATGTAAAAAATACACTCTGCTGTATTTTTTTAACATTTTAATGCATGCATCAATTGAAATTTGTCACAAAATGCAATGCAAAAAGGCTAAGTACTTTTTCGAAAATCGTCTAAACTGGGAAAACTGAAGCATCAGGCTATCGTAACTTCGGCTTCGACTTTTACTTGCGTTATGCTTTTAAGTCCTAGCCTGTATTTGTTCCAGAGATGAGCTGTGAACTAAAAAAGCTATAAATGTGGTTCAAGTAGGCTGCGTTTTTGTTAAGCCAGAAAGAGTACTAGTCTATTAGCAAAAACTTTTACTGCCTAATATTCTAATATTCGCTAATTGGTCTACTAAACGTTTGTCTGATATTAGGCCTATTTAATGGAATACTGTAAACGTCGATAACGATGTAGAAATTACATATGTAATGAACGCTGTACTACATGTTAATTTGTGGTATGTGAACAATGTATATATCGTTCATGGTATATGAAACTTAGTTCAGTCAAATGTCATTTGCCTAATTCTGATTGCGCGTAGTATTTCGTAAGGCGTCACATAACAACAGTATATTTTTAGTTTGGACTTGCTACTAATATGAAATTATAAAACAGTTTCATGTAACAGTTTGTTCTCTCTTTGTAATAAACGAAAAGCGAACACTACAAATATTCTAAGATGATACTGAATAATATTTATCAAACGCTGCCTTGTTGTCTACAGCATTACAATTTAAAACAATTATATTTCAGTAAAGTCAGAGCTGGAAGAACTTTTACATCAGAATGCAGTAAACGGGACCAAGCGTAAACGAAAACAATCGGGCATGTCCTGCTGGCAATTAAAACGGACGTGAAGCAATAGTTTAAAGCGGCCATAGGGAGATATGTACATAAAATATATCTTAGCACTATGAAGTTAAATAAAACATTAACACTCTTGTTGTTTGACAGAGAATATACAGACAAATTTACTTCGACATCCTAGCTTATTTAGCTGGCTGTTATCATTTTATATTCAATTGGCGTATTACTTAAATTATGTTATTTTGTACCTTCATTATTTTGTATGCTGTGAAATAAAGATGAGTCGAAGAGTATAGAAATTGACAAGTGCGTCGTTGGAGTAGCTAATCGTCAAGACCAAGTGGATCGCATGCAGCAGCTGCTGCCGGTGCGTTAAACATCCCGTCATCGACGTCATCTTCGTCCGATGCGGGTTCCGTTGGATGATGCGACGGATGCTGCAGCTGCCGGTTGTCGTCGCCGTCGGCCAGCTTGTCCAGCAGTTGTCGCTTGGTTTCGGCGAGCGTACCTTGTGCGTCGCGCACCACTCGAAGGACGCCGAGCGCCCGCTGTGCCGTCTCCCGGACGCGGTCGTAGTCGGCGACCAGACGCTTCTGCTCGACCAGCTGGTCGGCGAGGCGGCAGTTGAGCTCGGCCAATCGGGCCGTCAGCTGGCGTATCTCCTTCGCTTTCTGCACCGACTCCTTCTGTGTCGTCACTCAAGTCAAATCGAATCGGTCTAATCAAAAACTAATCATTTAGTTAGCGCCAGCGTGCGTTGGCGTCGTACAATAAATAATCAAGGCAGATCTGCGGACAGTCGACTACGGGCTACACATGGCCATCTGCGTGGCGCACGGCTTAAGACAGACAGAAATAGCATTTGAACTGTCAATGTGCCAGTCAAGAAGCAGAAATGTGGAAATCGATTCACAGACGCGTAGGCTAGTCGCGTTTAGTTCAATTCAATTCAGTTTATTTCAGGCGACATGGCCCATAAAACACACAGAAGACACATAGAGATAAACAGATTACAATAAAACACAGGAAATACAACACAGTATTCAATTAATACAATCATGAGTTGAAAAGTTAACAATAGAGTTATTCTTATAAAATAGAGTGTCAGCGTTGCACAGAACAGTATCAAAACTGGGTAAACCAGTAACAAGTAAAGCTCTCGTTAGGCCGTCGCGCCGCTTGTAACCGAAAAATATTTTGAGACATTTATTGTAACAAACAGTTTTATACAGTTCGGTTTTTAAACGTATATGCTTTTTTAACATAATACCATCATCATCATCCAGACTGAAAATGGTGTGAATTAACCTGCGTCCGCAGCCGTTTCTGGATAAGCGTTTCTGCGCGGCGTCTTAGTGAGTCCGTGTACTGAGCGGAGAGGCGGGTTGCGGCCGCGCTTGCCGCCGGTTCGTAGTCGACCGGTGCCCGTAGCGACGGCAGCGGGGTCGCGGTGACGATCACCGGTGTCGGCGGGCCCTTCGCCGCTGCCGCTGCCGCCGAAGTGGCGGTCACGCAGCGCGATGTCTTCGCCGATGACGGCGCCTGCGGAGGCCACCAGTAACAGCAGGGTTTACACAACGAAATGAAATTGAAACAAAATAGTTTCAAAACAGTTTGAAACTGATTGAAACTGTTTCGTATCAGTTTAATTTCGTTGTGCGGAAAAGTCATTAATAGGTTAAGTTCTCAGTTCTTCAAAATGAGATCACAACTTAACTGAAATTTCTAGAACAGTGCTGGCATGCTGGCTTTTGTAAAAATTGGCATTTTACATACACAGATCGCCCTAATAAATCAGGTGTAAATAAACTATTAACTGTATATGTATAGATGGATTAAAACCGAAATATAAAAAAATTATTTCATTATATACGTATCATATGACCTCATTTTATATGTTAATTATCGCAAACCGAACTGACTGGGTGGTTTTTAAAACTGTACACACGGCCTTCGTTTTAAATCTCGTTTTCTTACGTTTTTTTTCTTACAGAATCCAAGAAACGTGACAACTTTTTTACGTTTTTCTGAGCCGCTGTACACGTTTTGTCGAGCACTGGGGTTGACGACGCTACGGTGTACGGCAGCGCGATCGTCAGCTGGGTGGAGATCTGCGGCGGCGCGGCGACCAGCGTGTCGGTGGCGGTGAAGCGCGGCGACGACGACGAGGCGGTTGAGTTAATCACGTCGCCAGCGTAGATGATCGCCGCATCGTCGTCGTCACTGGCGATGTCGATCTGGTCATCTTCATTGTTTACATTGTCCTCTTCGTCCACGTCCGTCTCATCGGCTTCGTTTTCGGACGTTGACAGCGTGGAAGTCTCCGACCCAGAGTCGGACAGCGGCAATTGGATCGCCAGTAAGCTGTCGATAGAGTCCATTGCGCTGTATACAATCGATCACAAGTCGACTCAACTACGAAACCGAAGCCCCCACAACTTTCCTTGTGGCCCACGTGGACCTTTTTGCAGTCTTCGAGAGTAATGTAGTTTGAGGTTTCAACTCGAGCGACATATAAAATACGCATGTCTTCACTCAGCTGTTAGCCTATAGCCTCCGAATTTCTGACTAAACGACGCCAAATACAAATATTTCATTATTATTATTATTATTAGCGATATTATTAAGGTGGCTCATCGCGCTTTCTCCTGACAAAATGAGAGCAGTAGTTCTTTTAAGATCATCCTGATCATTTTTATGCGGCAGATTGTTATTCTTGAACATTTATTAACTTTTAACAATTTTATTGACTTCTAACGCGATTTTAACCCTGTTCGTTCATTACTACTTGTGTGCATTTGCTGCGTTCTGACAGCAACTCATTAATAAAGTTGAGTTGAATTTATACGCTGTACGCCTGCACTGTACTGTAAATGCGTACTGTTGTGGGGAGTATCTGCATGATATAATGGATAATTAAGTAGCCTATAGATATAGCTAATAGGCCTAAGATGAGATAAGCTTATCGAATGTCGTAGTTGCGGTAGCCAAAACGCTTTTCATCGTAAGACTCTGGGTTCACGTCACGCGGGTTAAAGAATGTACTGCACGATGTACTGTATGGCCTACCGTATTACAGTAACACACATAAACAGCGATTAAACTATATTAAAACAATACAAGTGTCCTTCATATTTACCGGAGTCTGCTGTCTATTGCTTCATTGCTCGCCACTATAGCCTAAGCCTATTATTACGTCATCGCCTTATGAATGACTGAGTAGTGTTTTTCCCAGGTCGTATAGCTCCTAAAAGAAAACTCCAGTTAATTACCCCCAGGCGTGATTATTGTGATCCATTATTACGTAATTACGAATGTCCATATTACAGAAGGAACTGCGTCTTACAGAAAACGAACTGTTGTGCAATAGTGTCAAACTCCACCGTTTGTTCGTCATGTTCGTTGTGGTCGTTCGTTGGTGCTCATCACTTGTTGACCTTTTTGATTTTAATTTATCAAGATGTCAGAGTTAACATCAGACGATGACGACGAAACTGTTAATTTGGTCAGTGCAACTACGATATAATTTTTAGTAGTTGTGCGCTTTTGTTCGGTCTTAAGGGAAGAGGCTTCATTCTGTCTGGGTTCAAGGCAACCTGCAGTATCGTGTATACGGGATTGACGCCAATGGTGTTTGTCCTTAAAGATGGAGTATGACACATAAACTTCCACTTATTTAATGGCCATACGGATGTAGGCCTAAGATATTTAGCATTTGCAGTAGGCGTCTCGTTTGAGCGGACCTTTAGAGTTCTTCAGTTTAATTAGAATCAGCGCAGAGGCGAGACCAATTCAGTCCACGAGTTCGCTGTGAAAATTTGTTTTCGCGAAATTACTGAAACCTCTACAGTGCGCGCGACCCTGCGAATAGCGAGTCAATGAATCAAGCGCGATTTGGTTTCTTGCGCAGACCATTCGCAACGTTAGATCCATGACATCGGCGTCCCAGTTCCGCCGGAGGAAGCTGCGTACACGAATCCAACAAAAATCTTTATTCGCCATAAATAATGATAGCAGAATAAAACATAAATAAGGAAAACGACGAACGACAAAACCACCTATTTTTAATTAGTAATTCTCATAATGAATTGCCATGGCTAATATTTACAGCCAGTTTTATTTTGTACACAAACAATGCAATGTCTGACATATTTACCTCAGTTAACACTTTACGCCAGCAGTAGGCCTAATGCTGCAATAATAAATTATTGTCAAGTAATAATTTTCAACATATATTACGTATTACGGTAATCAACTGTTGTGTGAACGGTTAGAGATATATAGGTGCATCACCGATAAGTGAAATTCGTATAAATTTTATAGCGTACAGGTGCACATTGTCAGTCGTCCACCGTGACAAAATGGCTGAACAAGCCGACAAACGATTTTTCTACTATCCGACGGAATATTTGCTGTAACTGCAGTGACAGACGAAGCTTAACACCTGTTGACGGGCAGTCGCGCGCCGGCGACCTTGCGTTGACGCGGATAGTCGACGACGACGTCGGAATACAGAGAAGATGCGATCGGGTGGATGCGGCTAAGTATGCGAGACACCTCACGCGACACCACGGCGTCGCTGCCGCACGCCACGGCGCCCGTCGCGCTAATGTGGAAACAACGACTGGCTGAAATGTATGCGCATTAATAGGCATTGCAATCACAGTGCGCCGCTGACAAGCAGATCACAATTCGATACGGTACCGATTCGGCAGCGACCCGGAAACAATTGCTGCATCTCAGAGAACTTTAACGCAACTTTACTGGAGGGGAAAAATTACAAATAGCGTGGAATTCGTGCTGAACGATATGATATTTTGAACTAGCCTCAGAGGTTGCCTGACAAATGTTAACTATAGGTACCTCTGTATCTAGTTACATCATTTATGACGATGTATAATGGAACAATTTATATATCGGCTTATAAAAATCTCCTGCTACAACTGTGTGTAGGCCTATAAAGCATATGCATGTAATAAACTCAGCCCATACACAAAATACGGTATAATTACCGACGGCGTATGAGCATATAGTAAGTAAGTAAGTAAGTGTATTTCTATAGCGCGATAAATAATTGTATAGGCAGGTTTCCCAGTTTATTAACGAAGATATAGGCCTTCGGCACAAATTTAATTCAGTCGAAATTTACACATTTTCCGATCATCACTACGTTTATTTACCAGAAACCGGTAGCCAGAGAAAGAAAGGATATTTACACCAAAACAAACTAAATCGCAACACAAACAGTCCTGCTGACGATGATGTTAACTGCGATGCTAGCGTTAAAACCTGGCTGTTAGCAACACGTGGACAACGCTAGCAGGCCTATATAGTTTGTTAGATTTTAATGTCTCTTAGCCCTAGAAGACGAGTAAGTATAAGCAGCAGACGTAGGCTACGGCGTGAAATGCGAGTTGCTGCCTCCTAGTAGCCGGGCCCTATATCCACAGTCTCAGAGATTTCTTGTTATGCGTCAAACATCGTCGCAGCTAGAGCGCTGTGGCTGGCTTCCTGCAGTCGCCAGCTTCACAATTATGTTGATAGCATTACAGACACCTGACCTGCGATGAATAAAGCCTGGTGTTGCTCGGCTATTCGTCCGTAGTTGTTCCCCCCAGAAGCTTCGTTACAGACAAATTGGACTAAAGCAGCATATAAGCCAATCTTTTGCTGTTGCCATTCGAGCTGTCTTCTGTGCGCGATTTATACAGTACATTCAGGTAAGTTTCAGCGTAAATGTGCTTCACTCGATCGAGAAATGACTGAAGCGCTAACGCAGCTCAAGTATGTCGTGATTAATATGCGCGTTCTTAGAACACATCACTAGTTATGTTACTGTTATTTCTATTTTATGCAACTTTAATCATAATTATACTCCCGTGTATGTTCATGTAGTTAGCATAGTATTTAAGATGGCACCAGTTATGCAACTCTTGTCGACCAATTACAGGACAGCGACGCCAAACTTCTGCAAAGACTGCAACTGATGTCGAGACCTGATAGCCTATATCACCATCCTACTTATCCTTTGTGAGAACCACGTGGCTGTAAGTTACAAACCACAGCCAAAAAGAGCACGAAGCGTTTTTACATGTAAGTTGAACATGAATTGGGGCCTAAAAGCTACTCGTCAAATAGGCCTAGTGTTACTTGGCAACAGGCTTTAATGATGTTGTACTTTGTACGCTACTTTTGACCTCGAAATAGTGGCGTCGTTTGACATTCCGAAAATAACATTTCTATACCATCTTTCAGTTATTACAAAATTTTCCTTTAATGAAACGCAAATACGCCAAAGACCATACACGGGAGAATAGCTGCCTAGTTAGCTAGGCCCCTTGACATGGCACCGCAATAAAGTGTTTGTAATATCGCAATGAATAACGTCCTGTTGTCAAGCAAGTAACGACATCTGACGAATGCGAACGATATTATGAACTTTCGCTGCACGGCGCATGTAGCTGACCTGCGGATTACTCCGTTATTTGTAATGATAAAATAACTAACGGCTGTCATTTGTAATGATACACACGCCTGACCAGGCCTGTAACAGGCAGCTAACCAAAAATGGTGCAGATAAATATCGAAATATTGAAATTCAGTTTAAATGAGTCGAAATCCATTTTCAATACGAAATTCATGCTGGTTGT
>Ga0056116_1001174_pt1 | contig 10005 bp, 7 predicted proteins | sample WorMetOlspDAHAB2_FD_67352 | JGI IMG/M metagenome (GOLD analysis project Ga0056116, IMG submission 67352) | Marine gutless worms symbiont microbial communities from Max Planck institute for Marine Microbiology, Germany - Olavius sp. DAHAB.2 ...
ATATCGTTGCAGCCGTTAAATTGCTTAGTTTCCGAGGCCTACAGGCTTTGTGCTGGTGGGCATAAAAAATAATAATAATAATACAAAATTCATATAGCGCCATAATGCCGTTAGGCGGCTACAGAGGCGCTGGCGGAACAGGTAGGTAGAATAGTTAGCAGAAAGCAGCAGAAAACAGAAGAGTTTTAAGTCCGGATTTGAAAGTAGGGAGAGAGTCGCAGTTTAGCACAGCAGGTGGCAGAGAGTTCCAAGTCAGAGGTGTGGCAGTGGTGAACGCTCGTCTGGCAAATGATATCCGTCGAAATGGCACGCACCGCAGTGGGACGGACGACGATCGAGTGTTGCGTGCGCTGGTGCTGGTTGTCATCCTGAAAATTTTGTCGGCATTGAAAGATTACACGTTTGTTGCATTTTAACTCACTATTTGTTACGCTGACTATACCTCCAAGATGGCGGCGTGATTTTGCGCTTCAATGACGTCACTGCACATACGAATGCGACACACGTTACGACTGTACATGGTGTGACTATGACCTCGGCATATCTACAGCAGTTGCCGTCGCCATCTTGTAGGGATGTCATGCTGCAGCGCGAACAAAACGCATAATCGTTAGCGAACTTACCGCGACAGTTGAGAAAACAGTATCTGACGCTGACATCCGTGGTGCGGTAGGGTGGACAAATGTCGGAGCAGGACACGTTCATTCTACGCCGCGGATCGTAGAAGTGGTCTTGTGTACACCTCCTGTCCACTTCCGCCTGCAGCCGCTTGTACTCAGAAAGGTAACGGGTGCCATTTTGTGTCGCTGTAAAGCTGCCGACACCTGCAAAACAAACATAGCAAGAAGACATATGTAGTCAGCGAAGTCCGTTGCGAGGGAGTTCACCCTTTTATTCCACGACCTTCGAGCCCAATTAAGCTGAAATACAACACATGTTCGCCAATGGCCGGCTCGTAGTAACAGCCAGAGTGTTGATCCGACTTAAGTCAGTATAGCCCAAATTCCACTTAGCTCGTCACGTCACGTCTCGACACGACACGACACGTTTGACGTGTCGAGCCCATACATTTTGGCTGTGTCGAGCTTGTCGAACAGCACGGCTCGAAACGCTCGTCTCGACGCGCTCGACACGTCGAACGTGTCGTGTCGTGACGAGAGGAGACGTTACGAGCTAAGTGGAATTTGGGCTTATGTCAGCAGTCTCGGTGACAGGGTAGCAGTAGTAGCAGTAGTAGTCGATTTGTATAGCGCATCACGCAGTACCTCTAATGCGCTACACGTGCCTACTAGGCCTACGTTGCGAAAATATGAGTTTTCAGCGCTGATCTGAAGCTGTCGGCACACCGAGCAGGATCCCGGAGAGAGTCGGGAAGACTGTTCCATTCCATCGAACCCGTAACGGAGAAAGCCCGACCACCGAACGTGCTGCGACGGTATCGTGGAACCATCAACTATCGGGGAGGACAGGACGCGCCGTTTCTACCCCAGTGTTGACCGAAACCATCGCCAGTACTCATTGCACCTACCCACGGAGGAAGGCCAGGCTGAGTGGGCTCGAGTTGCCTTGATAAATAGCGGGACGGTAGAGCCGCCAAAAGTCCCAGTACTAACCGGTCTCTGTGTGGTCTAACTCTATTGATGCTTAATAGTGTATGCCGACGACACGACTCACAAAAATAATCATGCGAATTTTTGTCACCGCCGGTAAAAACAAAACTAAAATTTTCTAGAAAAAGGTGAGCAGTATTGCCACCACCCATTAGCTGTTGCCTGCTACACCACCTTCTGTTATTCAGTGGACAGTGTGAAAACGACAACGGAAAGTAGTAGGCTACAAACGGTACGACAACATTAAGACATGTAATTACATTTAGTTAAAAGCTTACTGCGTGCTGTTTATTAGTAGGGTTCGGGATAGGGTTAGGATTAGGAGTAGATTTAGTGTCTGGTTGGTTAGTAGTTATGCACACGTATTTGTACTACTGTCCGTCATCATTTTCACACTCTCTATTCAGTGTTGTCTGCAATGCATGACATTGTCTATGGTAGGCCTACGCTGAAGAACATCACAAAAAATAAAACAGTCAGGCACACTGTTAAGCTGTGATGAAAATTATTGATTCATAATTCAATGAAAAAACTTTGCAAATATGTCACGTTTTTGCTCACTTGCCAGCTATGACAATATGGAGGTGGCTTCTGTTGCATGTTATAGGATATACATTGAATGCGTTGGATGCAGTTGTTATTTTGCTTTCCGATCACTTGCTCACGTTCCAAGTCTGTAACGACTGGGTGTAGCGTGTAGGCTGTAGCTGTACACGGGGTGACAGTGACGTCATTCCGTTTACAACAGCTGCCACCGCCATGTTGGAGGAATGGAGGTATAATATGATGCAGCAGTGTAATGTGGTAAACAAACATGTGCTTGCAAACTCCAGCGAGTGAAATTGAACACCGGCCGAAATACACGCGGCCCGCCATTAACCAACTGGCGTAACATGTTTAATTTTTTTCCAGCAGTTTAACTGACTTTTTGTATAATGTGATGTAATGCAATCTTCATTATTATGCGTCCAATTTTCGATTATTAGACCTACATGTAACATGCTTTTAGCATGATTCCTATTTACTGGATTGTTATAGCTTTCATAATTTAGTTAAAGGATTTTTAAAGCGCGGTTAAAAGTCGGAGGGGTGATTCATAGTGCAGGTTGGTCTCATTGACCAAATAAAATGCGTGAACGTGTAAAAGGTGTACATATCTGTTGTTTTCTGACTGTCTAGTTGTTAGATTTATTGATGCTGTTGTCACAGACAGAGCCGGCGTGTCTCCAAAAGGGCGGCATGGTTCTGTGCCCATTTTCTTTGACACCGCCTTGCCCCCATAAACCGGGCTGTAACAATTGACTGGGCGTGACTGCTCTAGTTGCGGTTGACTCATCGATATTGAGGAGTGTCATAATCGTACAGCAAAGCGACGAATTTGCTGCGCCTTCCGTACGCGCTAATGTGTTCTTACACCGACTAAGCCCAGAGCATACACACACACTTTTGGCAGCAGCTAAGTGTCAAACTCCATCTAAGAGACGAACGAACGGACAAACAGACTAACGTCAGTAATCGAATTTGGTGCATTTTAGCGATTTTCCTGATAATCTACTGAACAAATTTCGTGTATTTATTGGTTGATCCCGAATTTTTATCACTCCCCTTAAATTTCCATGAAGCATCGCACTTCGTTCCCCCATAGGATGGACGCCCCTGACAGACACAGCGGACAGAGGGACGGACAATGAGTCGGTGTCTTCTTGCAGATCTGGTCGACGAGTCGCAGCGACGTCGACACGGCGTGACGGCGGCGATCGTGGTGGACGTTGTTGATGCGATGAGGCCGTGCGTGTCTTTTTGTCCGTCTGTCGGTTCGTTCGTTAGATGGAGTTTGGCACTAATGGGCGCCTACTGCTAGACGTGACCCCGTTTGTTTGTATTTAGTATCAGGTTATGTGAATATTGGCGTCTCCAGGGTTTTGGCTTAAGAATCAAAGCGCATTAGGACGATGGTAACCTGATGTAAAAACGTCTCCAGGGCAATAGAGTAGCCACACCCTTTTCCGGATCAACCCCAGCGTCAATAGTAGATGTGTTCAACGTCAAAAATTATTGCAAACGTTAATAAAGCGCGTTTCTCGTGAACGTAATAACAGACATTAATAAACGTAGACATTTTTCAAGCGGCTTAGAACTTTGTCGTGAATATTTTTTGCAGTTGGCGCAAAAAATTCGAAATTCCAGTTCGCTCATACCGCAGTCAACAAAATTCATTTCCAAACAGTTACGCCTACTACAATAGGCCCAAACCTCAGAGTAAGCCTAAATGGTTACTGTTATGTGAATTTCTACATCTGAGTCAGGCTCACTTTTAAACGAAATAGCTTATTCTACATCATGTGAAGTTTATTGAAATAACAGACGCGTTTATTACATTTTTGTAAACGTTATAAACGTTTATTTTATCTATAACCTCAACAACGCATTCAACTTGATCAATAGCGTACCCAGAAGGGAGGGAAGGAGGGGCGTTAGAGGAGTTCACCTCCCCACCTTCATACATTTTTTAATTATGTGTTTGTAAAATATACTGTCCAAGCTCTGCTCCTATATTCATTAAATCCTAAATTTTCTACGGGGAAAACGTTAAAAGTTGTACATTAATTTCACATTTTGCTTCAGCAGTCTCCCAGACCCCCTACCGGGGTTTTGCCTCTGGACCCCACTGGGGACTTCTGTCCCCCAGACCTCCTGGCCCGTCCCCCACCAAGTGAACCCCCTCCATTGTAAAATCCTGGGTACGCGTATGCACTTGACACAGACAAATCGGATCGGGCATGCTCACCACAGTTTAGTACACTATGCATATAAGTGCTTTATAAATTTAGCGGTTGATTGGTAACAGAAAATACACTGAGCATCGAGCCTACTGAAAGCCTCGGCTTATGGTGGCCTACTGATCAGTCATCTCCCGACAGTCAACAATCGAAAAGGTGTAAAAAGTGCGTATGCAACAGACCTATACAGAGTGCGGAGTAGAGATCTACAGGCTGGTAAACAAAAAAATTAAGCCACTATCTAAAATTATCATTAAATCGTATTAAAATCCGTCATCAAGGCTATATTTTAATCAATTTTGGCTACAAAATGAGCAAACAATAATATAATAAGTCTGTATTAAATGTGTGATCTAATTTGTTACGTCATCACATAAGTTACTGTGTTTGAAGCTGCGATACGGGTAATATTAATCTATATAATAAAAAAAAACAAAACGAGAACATATTGAAATAAAAGTTTTTAAAAATAAATTTCCACACAAAAGATCGTTTAGTTATGGAATTCACAGCTTGTTAAGGTTAGTATCTGATGCCAGGGAGAGCGGTGACGCATATCGTTAGTTTGCGAGACAAGCATAGTAATTGACGTCACAACGTAGGTCACGCACAGAAAATTTAATACCAACGGATGATATTATAGTACTTGACTGATTCTTTAATTTAACGAAGAAGTTATATCTAATTGACAGGCTTTAATACGCTTTAATACGACTTTTTATCATTTGGCAGTGTCTTACTTTTTTCGGCTACCATGTACGTTTACAGAAGTCTTCTTTTCAGTTGTTGCTTTTAAGACACTGATATTCACAAGGTAGTGAAGCGATACACTTGAGGTTCGGTGGGATCTTTAGTGGTAGCACTATTGTACATTTTTTACTGATTCTGAGAGTGAAAAAAGTGTGAAAATTGGTCAATATTCGACGAAGTTATAAAGAATGCAAAAACGTGACAAATTTGTGGGGCCACACTGCATGTGCAGCTACTTTGTATAGCATTTTTAAATTCTGAAAATTCTGCCGAACTCTTGAACGATCGAGGACCGTGACTACTGACTAACTGCACTCAAGTCGAGATTGTCAGAAACTGTTCGACCACGGAAATAAATATTAATATCGTATTGATAACGAATAATTTAGACTCACCGTATGCAACACAACAACAGCAAAGCAAAGCTTTGGCTATTTGCAGCATAATATAAGCGTATATTATGATAGACGTGAGGAAAAATCGAAACAGGGTTTGTCGAAGTATAGCAGACGAACAGATCTAACTAAGTGAGTAGGCCTAGATGTCCGGCACTATAACGCACGCAGAAATTTTCCGGCCAGAAATCCCCTCGGAGCCTCAGACAGCGCGGGTTTTTTTTCTGCCGGTTTTTACCCAACAACGGTTCCATCCATCTGTCAGTTATCTGGATAGGCTATCTATAACAAAATATTAACGAAATATGTTACTGCAGACAGCGGGACTTGGCACCGCAATGGACTGCCCGGATATCCCTTGCCATGTCCAGGTCGGTTCGTAATAGCCGAAAATTGTACAAATACGTGTGCATAACAACTTACCAACCGGACAACAAATCTAATCCTAACCTTAATGCTAACCCTAACCCTGCTACTAGACAGCACACAATAGTGAACATTCAACTAAATATAGTCACATGTCGTACGTATCCAGATAAATTCATACGAGACAATGTCGTTGCACCGTCTGTACTGCTGTCCACGTCTCCTTCTCCGGAAATCTTTTCCAGGTGTTCCTTGGTCATCTTTCTCTGTGGCTATGTGGCCAAACCACTGGAGTGTTTGCTTGGAAATGCTGTCATCACACCTTCTTAGAGTGTGCCCAAACCACGTCCCTGTACTTTTTTCGTCGTATCTTGTTCAGCACTGGCTCCTGATTAGTTTTTCTTCACAAATCATTGTTAGGCCTACTGATGATGTCTGGCTATTCACAAGCCTAATACTTGGCAAACATTTGTTTGTGCCAGAGACTGTCAGAAAATACTCGACCATCTATTCCGACTCATGAATTATTGTTGTTATAAATGGAACAAAATATTGGTAATGTTCGCCTGTTCCTAACTGCTAGTCATACATCGCTAGCACGTGAGATGTCAATCTGTACATGCTGGTTGTTAACTAGTATTCTGTATAAGCATAGGTCTATTAACTTGGCCAGCAGCCTAAGATACTTGTCAGTGCTGCATCTGGACTCTGGAGCTAATAAGCATGATTCTGTTGGCACGAAATAAACATTTAACCGCGCAAAAAAATTGCTGTTTTTTACACTGCATGAATCCATTTATAAGTTCACACTGTGTGTAGACCTGCTCTACAGCAACGTCCTGCTATTAAACGTATTACGATGATAACCTTACCGCTTACTATAAGGCAGCCAAGAACAGCAGCCAGTTTGTGTTTCGTCGGCTTCATCTTTCACGGACAAAGACGCGCAATATATATTAACGAGATCGGTTTGTCTTGTTGCCCTTCTGTCCAGCAGAAATTATAAGTTTATATCGTTGACACCGAAAATTACCCATGTTACGCACATGTACGTCTGACACGTTTAAAGTCGCATCGCACTTGCTTACGGTAGCCTACACACTCGTGTGACGCATGACGTGGTATATACCAATCGAGATTAAGTGCACGGTCTTCAGCGTGCTAAACGATTTCAACTGTTCGACAGCAACTGCCCGCGAGAACAGTATTGTGTCACGTTATAATGCCTTTCATTCACAGCCGCCTTAGTTTAGCATTTTGCAGTTGCATGTCTAACGCGCGGTGGCGACTAGCATGTTTGGTATGGTATGTGGTGTACAAGTCAAAAAAGACCTAGTTAGAAGACAGTTAGAAATACACAGAAAACTAGACAGTGAAATATAATACATATAAACTAAAATACTAAAATACTAAAATACAGATAGCTTTCCATTAACAATAGATGTGTCCGCAAAATGTTTCCACATTCGTTCTTTACGTTAAGCACATACATGAAACGTTTAAGGAATTGTCAAGACAACACTTAGACATGATTTTACTAATACAATGATTAAAGGTAGCAATGTAGTATGCTAAGCTGTTATCACAGTTTTGTGCCTTCTTCACGAAACTAATTCTCAGTTGATCAATTATGTATGATAATGGCAATATTTACAATAATAAAACAGGCACGACACATTCTCTCGCCAGCAGCACAGAAATATTTTGCTGAAAGCATTGTTCCATACAATATACATCTGATGACATGACAGTCACGTAATTCGGTCGACAATAATTACCGACGCCATGTACAAAATGCATGCGCGAAGCACTAATTTCTGGGTAGTGTATCGGTAGCCGGCAACCGGCAACCGATCCCCGTGGATCCCCTGCCGGCAGTCGCTATGATTGGCTGGCATGTGGCACGCCATGGAGCTGCACACGATGGAGAAGGAGCCGGATGATGATCTCTGTTATCAAGATGGCGTCGACGTTTAAGCGATAAGTAATCTGGCGATCGGTTTTCCTCTTTTCGGAACTGGAAGCTTAGTTGGGGGTTAGAGTTAGGGTTAGAGCTAGGTTTAGGGTAGGATTAGCCTTAGGTTTAGGTGCCAGCGAATCATTTATAGCTGACAGCCGGCAGGGGATCCCTGAGGATCCTATGACACTATCACAATGAAAAGCAATAACTAACCAATTCAACTACTTCTGTTAGAGTCCTTTTTACGATGTTTATAGACAAAGCCGTAGTGATGTAAGCAAAGCTTGGCTTGGGGTCTTAAGAACCTTAAAACACAGTTTTCGCCGGCAAACGCTCTTAACTTTGCGTAATTTCGGCGAAGACGCGGGCGAGTAGTCGATCCTGTACTGTCAGAGCCAGTGCACCGCACGGAGCAATTATAACATGTAATGCAGTGACGTCAGTGACCTGAACACCACCACGCAGCCATGTTGGAGTGAGTGAGTGAGTAGAGTTTAACGCCCCACTCGACACAATATGGGTCATTTCGGAGGCGGACAGCCATGTTGGAGGTACACTGAGTGTGAGTTATAAGCGGAAATAAAAAAAATCTTGTGCCAAGGTTGTTTGCAGGCCGTGGTGTCTAAGATGCGATTACTGCAACTCTGTGCTGCACGGCGCTCCATCCAGCACCATTCAGAAGCTCCAGCGAGTCCAGAACAACGCGGCGCGTATCGTTCTTCAAGCGCCTCGACGGTCAGACGTCAACTCGCTGCCCCAGACGCTGCACTGGCTGCCCGTTGAACAGCGCATCAACTATAAGTTGGCCGTGCTGACGTTCAAGACTCAGCAGACGTCATCTCCGCAGTATCTGAACCAGCACGCTTCGCAGTAATTTCCATTTTGTGCATCTCATTTTCAGTTTAACAAGCCTGTTTTTAAGGTTGCATCAAATATCAAGCATGTAGTTAGGGAACGCGGTTCATCCTTGTCAGCTGATAGTGATAGGCGTTATTGTGTGGCTCTGTTAGTACGAAAATTGTTATTGCTGAGCGCTAGGCCTGAACTTCCCCTTGGTTAAAGTTGAAAATTAGAGGTGGAGAACTGTACACTCGGGGTTGGGCCCCAGTTTGTGGTCGTGGGCTCTGCTGCTGTAGTCACTCACGGACCCCCATGGCCAATCGTTTTTTTTGTAGTCACATAGCCCCACACAGTACTCCAGTTTGGATTTGGCTCTATCACTCCGACTGGCGTTTGAAATGCAAAAAAGATAATAAGGATAATAATGATAATGACAGACGTCTGGGGCTTACAGCAGTGGCCGACCAGCCCGATTACAATACAACAAAATAAAAGTTAAATAGGGAATTGAATAAAACATGCAAAATAATAACGTCTTCAGTTTCTTTTTGAATGTGCCAGTGTTAACTGTGGCGCGTAAATCGGCGGGAAGGCTGTTCCACGCCCTCCGAGCGGCAATGCTGAACGCACGTTCGCCGAACTTGAGCCGAGAGCGTGGGACGAGCATTTCGTTGTTGGTGGCCGATCGAAGTTCCGACTGGGACATGCGTTCAGATGCCGGATGTAGCATGTCATTACCTAGCACTACAACTGTATACAGTCAGCACATATTCCGTCTCCACGACGTTCCTTTTACCGTTCCCCTGCGTCCATAGCAAATCTGAAGTAGGAGAACGCCTCGTGCCATTTGCTGTAGGTGGGACCCTATTGCACTTTAACCACTGGTACTGACGACAGTAACTGTTGTAATGTGTTAACTCGGACTGAAACTGACTGAAACTGTAGAAATTTTAGCTACTGCTGCTTAACTGAATGCTTTTACATTTTTAATACTTCTTTCCTGACTTTTTTTGTACTACGTGTACGATTTAACGATTTAATTTTGAGTAAATAAATGGATTTCCGGACAAACCAATTAGCAGTCAGTCAAATGAGTCAATTCGAGGCTGGACGATTTGCGGAGTTTTTCATTCCCATTCAAAACGTGACAGAAAACTGAAAGCAGATTAAGTACCTCTCCAAACGTGTAGGCATGCTGCGCAGTACTCTGAAATATAGCAAAGTTATTGAGTTATTAATTCTAACCAGCGATAGACAAAAACTAATCACTTTTTCTAGTTTACCCAGGTAACCAAAACTCAATT
>Ga0056116_1001177_pt1 | contig 9995 bp, 10 predicted proteins | sample WorMetOlspDAHAB2_FD_67352 | JGI IMG/M metagenome (GOLD analysis project Ga0056116, IMG submission 67352) | Marine gutless worms symbiont microbial communities from Max Planck institute for Marine Microbiology, Germany - Olavius sp. DAHAB.2 ...
ATGCTAACAGTTTTCTTTTATGTGTTTAATTTGTTTTATTAACATAGCCATGTACCGTAATGGAACTGAATTTTGGGAATAAGTGGAGTTGGTCCCTGTATACACTGTTGAACTTGTTGAAAGTTTTAAAAGTTTTACTTGTAGTTACGCTTGTAAGCATGCTGAATGTTAGATATGTTGCTTGGTAGATGGAGCTTATCTCCTATGTGCGTTTTTGTTGACATGTAGTGTATATGTTCTGATTATTATAGGTTTGATGCTCGAGTTTGCCTGATTTAGCTGTACAGTCGTCGACGAGTTTTTTGGGTTTTTTTTCCGAGTCATTACTGCCATTCATTTCTCCTTCGCACTAAACGTAATGTCTATGAATTTGTCAGCTTTATTTCAAGATTTCTAAGCAACCGATTCAAAATCTTAGTTTCACTTAGATGCAGTTGTTTTGGTGAGGTACATAGCTGTCATTGTCTGCCCAGTACAGCGGGTTCTGGACCACCCCCACTTTTGAAGACCCGTCAAGTTTTGCCACGGTGGAACTGTTAGTAATGGGAATTTTTATCGAATGCTTAATATACGTCATCTTTCGGCTGCAATTTTCCAGGGTTAAAATGCACAAAATGCGTTGGGGCTTGGAGCTTAGAGTGCTCCCCGGACCTCCAGTAGGCTGCTATAGGCTGGCCATTTGTATTATTACCAGCCATAAGGAACTGTTTGCTGAATTGGAAACGTGTGTTAAAGCTGAAGTTAACACACACAGTGTAATGTAACAGTCAGAGAATGTACTCTCCTAACTCTCGACTTTCACACATTTTCTCCAAAGCATAATATATATTTTGCACTTTCTCACCGATACCAACCATTTTACTAACAACCAAGCTTCTACTGTATTACAGTCTATTGCGTGTGTTAAAAACATTAGCTTATGCAGTTTGCTGCGCGCATTTATAGCCAATGCAACATTCACGGTTGATTTCGCACTAAATTTGCAGTGCTTACGGCTCATGCCATAAGTGCTTGTTTTGCCAAATATTTTCATCGCTATTTGTTGTTATCTGCTTTGTGGTGGATCTGTTCACAGTTTCTGATGAAGTTTTGTTTTTTACAGTTGAATTTTTGAGTGCCTTTGTGCGTCTTCACTGTCACGCTATTGAAGGCATTGAACACAGAACTTTGTTTTATAAGACTCTGCCATTGAAGCAGTAGTGGCCATACAGGAGACTGACTCTAAGGTTATTGCATTCTCCAAAACGTAATATTTATTAACTGTCTCTCTGATGTCGGCCTGATAACTAAACTATGTTTTTAAGGCACGATATTTTGCTGAAAGTGCAATCAATCTCTGATGTATGGAGTCGTGGCTACTCTGATTTTTTTCATAATTTCATAAATTGCTAGCACATTGTATGTTCCTGAAATGAAATATTTAGTTAAGGGGCATTTGAAATTTCTATCACTACTACCAGATTATTATTATGATACGTGCTCACTTGTATATTTGGGGTGACACTGACGTCATTCTGTCTGTGGCACTTGTCGTCGCCATCTTGTAGGGCAGGTGCGTCAAAATTCATACATTTAACTGTGCCTGCCAGCTGCTGTGTGGAACTGCACAGTCAAGCTACATGGTCTGCGGCGTGTCGTGGGACGATTCAGATTGTTTTTTTTTGCTCCTCTGTTTACACTTAGTAGCCGAAACACATTTCAACGTGGTTTTATCCTCTTTTCAGTGACGTCGCCGCACCCTGTTTATTTTTATTTAGCGCGTGTTATGGTGACCACTGTCTTGAGTGCATGGTTATTGCCACACACGCAATTGTTCACTGCTTTGGTGTGGTCTTTTCATCAATGGCTTATGTGAGTGGGCAAGTGAGCTGACAGTTTTTGTCACTTCGGAGGTGTTGTGATTATAGAACATTTGCTGAAGCTCGGTAGTTGTTGGTTTGTCATAGGTTCGTCGTACTTAATGACCAGTTTGTGGGAAAACGCCGAAATTGACGGAGACGCTCTTCAGAGCAAGAAAAAGTGTCGTTTGTTCGGCGTAACATTATTGGTAAAAGATTGTAACGAAGGTTTGACGGTTCACTCGTACATTTTCTGCTTATTCATCACAATTGGCATCAGTTTGCGCGTCTTAACTGTGTATGGTATTTTAGAGAATTATGTTTGGTGCTTACAGATATTGTTAATGCGTGCGGTGTTTCGATGGTCGTTTGTAGAATGGGTATCGCGTTACATATGGTGCTGCTGTTGCACTGTGTTGCTAACCTTAGACATATTCTCATGCCTTATCGTGCTGAAAGTGCCGTAAAACCCCAATCAATCAATCATGTCGACATTTTGATCGTATATTTGTGACCAAAAACGAAACCGTACTGTTAATTACAGTGTCAGTGTTGTACACTTATGGTTCAATTGTTCCATTCGTATATAACATTATTCAGTAATATTATGTACAGCCCATGACAACTAACTGCTATGCAGTTTACTGTGGGTGACATTAGTGCCTGCTATATGCATAGCCTATATTTTCAGTAATCGTGTTGTCTCTTGTGCATCTTGTCACAAAAAAACAACGAATAAATGGTTTTTGACAGTTGTTAAGATATTTCTCGCTAAGAAACATCCTGACACTCGGTTTATCCTATTTACTAAACGCCATTGTTACATGAATGTTTTTTTACGTCCGTGATTACAATTCCTTTCTCCAAACTCTCCCATGCTGGAATTTTAGCGGTTAACTTGCTGTTGCCGCATATTATTTTTTCTTGTTTGAAGCCAGCTTTAGTGATACATAATCAACAAATAACTCGCGCTTGTTCTAGACAGATGCTATATGAAAATATAACAAAGCAACGACGCGCAATTATACAGCATCGTTTTCTCATGGATTCCGTTCATATTCTCGGCTGACACAGTAATATATCCATCAACTGTCGTACCGACATTCCCATCTTATCCAGTGACTGATTTTTTTGTTTGTTGTTAAGATGTAAAGTTCCATTAAGATAGCAATTTATTGTAGGCCGAAATAATTACACATTCAGAAAGTTCAAATTCTTGGCTTAGACGTGATTTATTTCGGTGTTTCATTGTCGCTCGTTTCAGTTGAATTAATTTCGCTACAGAACATAACATGCTGTTCGTCACAGAATACAACATAGTGTGTATAATGGATAATGTACAGCATGCAGCAAAATGTGAACCCCTTAGAATTTTTGCAGTTTTCTCGGCAATCGCTTGGAATTTCAAACTGAAATTTCACCCACCTATTTAGTCATCCTTAGAGCACATAATAGTCTTATAATTGGTTTACACAGTTTGAAAGTTGTTGGCATTTCAGCGTTGTCATCTAGTGATTTTAACATGCTTAAACTTGCGCACAAAAACCTATGCCCGAAAATCGCACGCAGAACTGGCTGCGAACCAGCTGCCTAAATTTCATTGCCAAAGAAATGTGGCCTATAAATTACCACTTCACATCTTGGGGAAATGTTAGAGGTCTATTGCAGGCACCGTCGCATACCGAAGACTGTTAAAAGCGCATACGATGACTTAATTTCGCTGTGAAATTCCAAGCGACTGATGAGCAGACTGCAAGTATTCTTCGCTACTTTTTTGCCGCACCCTGAAGGTATAACATCGTTTGTAAGGTTAGCACTTTATAGTGCGTGAGCATGAACACGAAAGAGACGCGAAACAATCAGCTGCATTGCTGCATAGAATACTATTATATCGGTGAACAGAAGAAGCTCACTTTAACACGACGCATTTGTCAATTCGGCATCGGGCTGAATTACTGTGAAGGTCAAAAGTCGTAATGGAAAGGTCGACATATCGCTGTTGCCTGAAGGTCTGCAATGGCCTCCCAGAAAAAAAACTGCATGGGTGCCATTTTTCAAAACTGGAAAAATTCGGACGCTGAATGTAACTACATGCAACGTTTATTAATGCTTAAAGGTGAATCATCCTTGATGTGTGAAAGTGTTTGCTAGCAAGCGGTTGCATGCTATGCTGTGGCGCTGATTTTGGTTCGCTGATGTCAAATTGTCCAATTTTGCTGCCAAACTGGCTTGTGGAACAGTCAAGAAGGCTCCTAACTCCAGACGCAAAGAGGGGCGTCGCCAGGTGAAAAAAATGTGGGATGGACACACATGGCGATTGGGAGTGCGAGCCTATAACGGCGGTCTGTGGGCGGAGCCCCCAGCGGGGTCGATTCAGGGGCCTCTGCCCCTGGTCAGGGGGCAAAGCCACCTGAAGCTGACAACCTTTACGCTTTTGGATGTCTAACGGAAGCAGCAAATTTGCCTCATTCTCCCCATTTCGAAAACTGGCGAGTCAAGCTCCAAACGTGACCGATCCTCCTACCCTCACTGCCCCCCGTACAATTTGCCGGATTTTCACCAATCTCAGGAACAACCTCAGGCAAAAGTGGGGTGGACATGTCCACTCCAGTCCTCCCCGTGGCGACGCTGCTGCGCAAAAGTTAGGCGTATAGCACAGTTCTACACAGTACTGCCAGAGACCAGCCCACAGTGTCACTGAGCAACGAACAGATAAGTAGTAAATACGAGAAGAAAATACTGCAGGACGGTCTCATATCGCACCGTACTATGGCTCTCCGGTAGAAGTTCACCACATAGTGATTTCCACTTTGATCGCTGCATCAATCAGCTGCCACAAAAGTCAACTCGTCACATGTGACTACTGGAGTGTTTTTGTAGTGGGGTAATTATGACTAGGGTTGAGGTTGGGGGTAACTGGTAGATTTAGAAATCGCTAAGCAGTGAACTTCTCCGAGCGCCCCTCTCCCTCCCGCCTCCCGTTTCCACTAGAGCAGCGTATATTGTTAGTCTGTCGACGTGATGTTACACCTTGGTCTCAGAGAATCGCATGTTAAACGCGGTGAAATTGCGAGTCTGCGCACTGACGGAAACCGTTGCCGGTCGCGCCGGCGTGACGTAATCGCTGTCAAGGTCACGTGACGCCGCCGCTGCATGGTGCGGGTCACGTGATCTGTGGAGGATGTAGCCGGCGAGACGAGTGGCACTCGCTGTCAGAACGACCACCAGCAGACTGTAGACGACGACGATGACGAATCGCTGAAACGCCGTCATGTAGCGACGAAGATCGGACAGCAACTGCAGCTCGAACTCCACCGCTGCTCCCACACCTGTGCAGAAGAATAGCACGTTCGTCACCAGAAAAGTTTATTTCGCCGAAAATAGTTAACAGGATACTGCTATTAACAATGTGCCAACTACCAAAGGGGCATGCCATCCAGGCCAACTCAGCCTTCCATCCCTCCGTGGTCGGTAAACGAGTAGTAATCCATGTAATTGCATGGATTAGGGGGTGGAGATCATTGAACGGCAGACCAGGGCTGCGTATTGCTGTTTGGTCGCAAGTCAAAGTTTGTGGGCGCAGGATTAGCCTAAGGCTTATAGGCTGTACGCCTGTTCTGTCTGTGACAAAAGCGCCGCCGCTGCTGCTTGTGGATTGTGGCGTCATATAAGTGATATATGCCTTTGTCTTTGACAATTTCAGTATCGAACAAATATTACATTCAAAGTGTCTACATCAAGCTACAACCGTAAAATACAATTAAATGACGTCGTAATATCTTCCTATGTCAATGGCACCATAAATTCGTTAGAAGGATGCCTAAAACTTCCACTTCTTGCAGAGTTTTTCAAAGTTTGAACTCTTGAAGCTATTGAAAAGGAAAGTCCCCTACCGAATTATCAATGCATCGTATATACACCTGCCAATAAAGCTAACTTTTGAGTCAGACTTGAGTGTAAAAAAAAGCACTTACTAAATGTACTGCGTGACCTAATTCGTGGCGTCATCAGTTACTGTGCTTGCGCGAAGCTACGTTATGTGTACATGATAAGTGTAAATGATAAAATCTCAATTGACAACAAGAAGAGTGAAAAATTTCTACATGAATTTCCATTTAAAGAGAATTGGAAGGGAACGCTTACATCAATTACACTTCATAACTCATAACACAGCGTTGCAGCTAACGCACAGCAATTTGCGTCACAAACTGAGCCACGCATAGAATATTTGATGCCAAATGATAATATCGGTGCTTCTTTGCAACTTCAATCTGACGAAAAACTGTAATCTCATTGGCAGATTTTAATACGATATAATGAGTTTTTTATAATTATAATTTGGTATGGAGTTACTTTTGGACCATCGTGTATAAACCAGTCAAATTCCGGGTTTCTCGTGCGACTTGAATTAGGAGTGAACGAAAAAGTTCTCTAGAAAGCTTAAATTACACTTGGCTCGTCACGACACGACATGACACGTACGACGTGACGTGTGTGCCGTGCGCGTCGTGACGAGTGTTTCGAGCCGTGCTTGTTCCAACGTGGTGAACGACGAAGAAGCAGTAGTGCTCGCGTGTAAAGGTTTAGTCTTTTGTGCTCTGGATTTGCATCAATTGCGGGAACAGCTTCTGAAAAAGTGAGGTGGACATGTTAACCCCAGTCCACGCTGTGGCGACTCCCCTGAACACTTGTGACGAGCGTGTCGCGCCATGCTGTCTCTCAAGCACGACACGTCTCGTCACGTCACGACATTTTCCCGTGCCAGAATGCATGTGCTAGATAGCGTGTCGTGACGTGACGTGGCGAGGCAAGTGGAATTTGGGCTATAATGATAAGCAGCGAAGCAGCAGCAGCAGCAAAAGATGAAATGGAGCCAAATCTGTACTGTCTCTGCGCCGTTAACACACCTGCGTTGAAATCCGGCATGACGGGAAGAAACTGACACGGCAACAAGATGTCATCGAGTGGTCCAACGTCGTCGCACTCCGTCGCGTTTCTCACGCCTGATAACAAAGAAATGCACGTTACAACGCCTACATCGATAGCTTGCGCTTCCCGTTGCTGTTCCACGCATCTGGAACTGTCTGCCATTGCGCGCCACTTCAGCACTAACTCAACAGACTTTCCGAAGAATAGGCTGAAGCTGCTTTTGTTCAGCCACAGTTTCTCCGTCCTAATTAATTGCACCCTATAACAGATGTGACTTAGTTCTTGGTCTAGCGGTCTGTGGACTTAACGCCGTATATCGTTAACTAACTAACTAACTTTATTAATCAATAGCAGTACATGTAGTGTAGGCCTACAGAATTTCAACTAGGCATACCACATGACACAAGACATGGAAAAGTGGGACTGCAAGGTGAATTATGCACTGGACACCAGTAGCGCAGACTCCATGGGGCACGGGTGGGGGGCACGTGGCCTTCACTTTTACATATGGCTGGGCACGGCAGGCAGAGTGAGTAGGAGAACAGCAAACAAGAAACTGACCAAACTGTACTGACCATCACGAAAGCGCTCACCAAAACGACTAATTGTGCTTTTAGAGCCAAGAAGTGGAGGGGTACGACCCAAAAAGTTTTTTTCCGGCGCTTTGCGCCGGATCGGTGCCCTCACCACTTTTGCTCCGGACCGGTGCCCCCCCCCCACTTTCAAATTCGTTCCGGCGCCACTGCTGGACACCAATGGGTGACGATGATATAACATTAAGAGTTTCTACTGAATAACCAATTATGACTCTGTAGCACCTCTTTTGGATCTTGAGAGGAGCCGCACTAATGATTACCCACCTTTAATGTGGGTAATCATTAGTGCGGCTACGGCAATGGCGGTAAAAGCTTTCGGTAATAATTGTTCCTCACACAGTATATGTAATGGAATGAATGACGGAAGGGTGGAATTTATCTCAGAATAAACTGCGCTGTGCAATAACATGAGGCGGTATATTACACTGAAAGCCCGATAATAATGATAAATGGCATTGTGTACGTTTATTCACAGCAACACGAGCATCCATATCAAATATTTACAAATGAACGGGGGTTCCAAACGATCGTCCTATTCGTAAATATTCAGACCTAAAGAAAATTTGGAAAGCAAGTCGGCAGCAAACCAGCGACAGTACTAATGAGAATGGAAAATAAATAAATAAGAAATGAATAAAACAAATAAAACAAAGCAAATAAACTTAGTAAGTAACTTGTTGCTCACGAGAAACATACATAATGTTTGCGGTTGAAATAGCATTGCAACCGGAACTAGACGACAATGTACATAAAACACTCTAATTGTCGCCAACAGCTAAGAAAAGAGAAGAGTAAGTAGAATTTAGCGCCCCACCCGACACAATATAGGCCATTTCGGAGGCGGGCAGCTAACAAAAATATTCGAGGCAAAAATATTAAGCACATGTCACACAAATACGTGGAAATAGAAAACATAGATAAGTAAGTGAATTATATACACGGCGCCATACAACAGCCACCAGCAGAACAAATGAGTATTTTGCGCCCGACGGAATTGTGCGAGGGAGAGGTCAGGTTGTCATAGTGAACTGTTCCACAGACTCTGTCTTGCAGCTGCAAAAGCCCGATCTCCCAGACGTGTAGTGGTACGTTTAGCATACATGTTTGGACGCAAGACCGTATAGCTGTCGGCGGCTGGTAACGCTGACAAGCTGGCAGTCGTCTCACAGATACGGCGGAGGCTAGCAAGGCCATTCAAAACAAGTTTATAGTACACCTTAAAATAATGAGAAATAAAACACTGCGTAATTAGATTAGCGTGTATGTGTGTGTGTGTGTGTGTGTGTGTGGGTGGGTGGATGTTTTCGTTAAACGAGCAATATTACTAGCCAGCAGATACCGAGTCGAAAGTACTGGTCGAAAACACGCAGGGCGAGCAGGTCGAAGTGTTGTGCCGACTGCATCAAACTGGATGTAGTGAGCCGCGCTTGTTCTCCGACGACAGCGTCAGACATGGAGAGATACGCGCGCACCTGCTGCGAGTGCACGTCGAAGACGGTGTCAACGACGACGTCGACGACAGCTGACGACGTGGCGATGCGTGCGGCGAGGTACAGCAGCGCGACCAGTGCACTTAGATGCACGACCACCAGCAGCGATCTGCTACTCATCGCATCAACCAGTGACCACGATGACCGGCGTATCGCGTGGTCGTCGGTCTTCCCCCGGGCGCACGCCGCCGCCGAGCCCACCTGCCCGTTAGCGATGCAGTGATTGGCGGCGGGCACGGACGGCTGGTACGACGCCGGGTGCGTCTGGCGACAGCCGCCGTAGATCTCGGTGGCGCCGACGTACGTGACGGTAGCACGCGCAACGACCAGCAGCAGGTCGAGCGTGACGAACAAAGTCCAAGCGGTACTCCAGAACTCGTCCGGCCACACGGAGCCCTCCACGGCGGCGTCCTGTTCGTCGTCATCGTGACGCGGTTCTTCGTCGGACGGCGGCGTCCCGTAGTCGGTGACGTGGTATCGAGTTGCGTCGGCGTGGTTGGCGTCGAAAATTCGTCGAAGAAGAAGGTCGACGATGTTGCGGGTAGCCGTGTCATCCACGCGACACTGGGACGTGGACAGAAGGTGCCGCCATCTGCTGCCGACATCCGACCTTGACCGCACGGATTCATAACTGTCGTTGAACCTATACCACGTTGACCGCAAACACGAAGTATGTTTAGTTGTTTACTATGATGCTCTCTGCCTTCAAACGGTGTTCCCAAGAAGTCTGACCAATAGGAAGCTGTATTTCCACTGTCAAAATGTCTGAACAACTCGGTTAAAAGTTAACGAAGTTCAATTTTTATGCACATTGTTCGTAGCTGGCGGTATATATGAGTGTACGAACACTTCGGACCTGAGACATTTCGGCACTGAAGTGTCTCGCGAACGGTAGTGCAGCTTGTATTAGGTCATTTTTTGCTCTAAAATAGGTCTATTTTAGTTTTATAACATTTCAGTGACGGTGACAACAAACAGCCATAATTATGTTACGGTGACGCAAACGCAGTTTCATCGAAGCGAATGGTTTCGTTTTCTTTTTTGCCGAATCGCCTACCACTGATGCGTAACAGTCTGTTCTAGTGCCTACCATCCCCAATCAGTACGTTTTGATAGGCCACATTAGGCCTATTTGAAAAAAA
>Ga0056116_1001178_pt1 | contig 9992 bp, 4 predicted proteins | sample WorMetOlspDAHAB2_FD_67352 | JGI IMG/M metagenome (GOLD analysis project Ga0056116, IMG submission 67352) | Marine gutless worms symbiont microbial communities from Max Planck institute for Marine Microbiology, Germany - Olavius sp. DAHAB.2 ...
AGCACGTTGGCAATATATAAAACAGTTCTGATAATATTCCCTCTTAACCTCCAGACAATCACCATAACTTTAGATGTTGTCAAATGGAGGTGAGGGGGAGAGACGCAGAAAGTGATAGTCTACCAACTTGTTTCAGCAACCTGCTAATGGTAATTATTAGGTCTTTGCAGGCACTAAGCATTATTGTGCCCACGATTCAGAAACACAGTATAATAGTAGTTATTACTAATCTGCATAATTATTGACCCAGGCCGATTGATTTTGCTGTGCAGTGTGCACATTTTAGTGTAAAGCGTAACTGTACTACGTCAGCTTGCAGTGAGCAACACTTTATAATAAACCATCAAAACGCTTACAGACGAAGAAGTCAGAGTGATTCCATATAGGATAAAATCTATATACTGCTTTAATAACCAAAAATAATCTATGAAAACGCTGACGATGCCAGAGTAACCTGTCAGTCAATCACAGTTCCTCGATCATTACAGCATTATATGCGCCGAAACTATAGTGGACACACGGACACCAGCAGACAGCTATACTGAATATACAACAATGAACTTTCCACATACACGCGTATTCTTTGCACGAAATGAAACCGAAAGAATTCCAATAGCAATTAGCCAGAACGAACAGCAATCTTAACAAGCAGAGAAACAACGATGTAGATGTTCAAGTCCAACGGCGCCAACAACTTTCCACCACAAGTAACAAAAACCGACAGCGCGGGCTACATAATTTTATCGACTCATCATAATTATAGGCAACAGCTGTAATTCAAGCACTCCCATTTTTTTCAGCACTGCGTTAGTGACTGACGATATCGAAGCAAAGATCCAAGAAAACATCAATTGGCATGGAACAGCCATAATCATAATCCGCAGGCGACTAGAAGTTGACTCAGAAGACAGATACCCAATTATCTAGACTGCTTTCGGATGGGTAATTAAGCTGGACTTACTGTCCAAAGTTACGTATAAGCTATGAATACGAACCCCCTTGAGATCATCTAACATTGCTGCTAGACTGAAAAGTCCATATCATCAGCAGCGCAAGGGGAACTTTATAACATGCTATACTTCTCAAAACACGTCATCAGACTGAATCGTCGATACTGAAGTAGAGGTCTAAAGGGTGGAGCGTCAACTTCTCACTGAGAGGTCGTCGGTTCAACTCTCGGCCGGATCGTCTCGTAACAACTTCAATTTTCACGCGAAAGTCACAAACAAGCAGTATAATATAATATATTTATTTATTATAGACACCGTGCACACAGTACATAGTGTAAAAATACGAAAGCAGGAAGGAAACCAGCATATACACTGACCCTTATTGTGGCCTGTGGTCTTGCAGCTAGGATTGGTCTATGAAGGAGGGCTACCGAAATGGAGATCAGCGTCGCCCTATGGTTACCAAGAACGATTTCACCTTCACTTTCCTGTATAGGACCTCACTGCCTACACCAGTACGTATGTTGGCGTCGTCATCTGTTCCACTTATGCCCGGAGCCCGAAACGAAAACACACAGGAAGCCAAAAATCGCTACGGTTTGCTGAAACCGGCAGAACAGTTTTGTGGTTAAGATCAAATATCAATATTAACAAGTCGCATAAAGCTTGGACATTAAAAACGCAATAACTTCCAAAAGCAAAGGTTGGAAATCAAATCTGATAAATAAACCGATGGACATAATCCCCTGATCGCAAACACCCCGCCCCGATCACATTCTGTACGGGTATATGGCCTATATTTTGTAATGTTATATAATATTTTGTTTATAAATTATTTATCAGAGTTTACTTTTTGGTTGATATTTTTTTTGCTATTTTCTGCTACCATGTGATGGTGAAATAAAGTAGCTTATCATATATTCCTGCAGACGAAGGTGATTAGACAGCAAACAATTAGCATGAAAGATAAGTTGGAAGACCCAGTGTGTCGGCCAAGTACATAGCAGCGGATGCAACCACTAGTTAAACGCGACAAACGATAACCAACATAGTAAAACGACGCCTTAAGACAAAAAAACCCAGACTAGTCTACGGAAAAATATACAACGAATCACGAAAATGAATGCTCAAACTCCATGCGATTTTGCACTAGAACAGATGTGAAAAAGTCTCACCACCAAGGCAAAATTTGTTTATATATTAACTGAACAATTTCCTGACTTCAAAATGGCTGTTTTTTGTGTATCTAAAATAAAACGAAACCTACGAAAGTTGAGAAACAGTATTCAGTAACGACGGAACACACTGACTGGCCAGACATTAAAACTCCATTCGTTTTATCAGTTTGTTAACTTATTTTCGACACATTGTTGCAACAGGCTGACACTGGCGCGCAACTGACAGTTTTACATTAACAAATTAACAAGCGAGTGAAATTCAAAACAAGTTCAAACACACACGTAGTATGAAGGCTGTGCGCAGATATCCACGACACTGAGATTCAGATTGAAAACTTCGACACTGCAGTACATGGCTACATTCGACAACCAAACTCGTATTAACAGCGTATTAACATGCGCTTCAGAACAACATACGCATATAACTTGGAACGAAGTCAGCAGCTGTTCAGGTATTAAAACTGAGATATTTATATACAGAAAACATACAAAGTTACAAACGCGTAATAAAGAGAATAACAATGTGCTTAACAACCAAAGTCACAAACTGCTACATATTGGCTCTACACAGTTTCAGCAACAAATGTTATGCAAGAGCGACAGAGACAGATGTTTATAGCAAACTTTGTGCATTTACAGCATTTCAAGTGACATTTGTGTAATTTTCGAGAAAACGTAATTCATTCATCAGTCCGCCGCTTTTCGAAAGGACTGGCTTGCGACTTTAGTCACTCTCGGCCGTGTTAAAAATAATCTCTCGGTTCACAATAGTATCGAAGCTATTTACCGTCGAATTCTGTTGACTATACAGAACGTTTTCATTATTTGGGTGACAATGACGTCATTCTGTCTACAGTAGTCACCGCCGCCATGCTGGAGGTAGCCTACATTATGTTGCGCCAGTGTAACGTCTAAAAGTCGCGTATGCTTGCAAACTGTTGTGTGTGTGTGTGTGTGTGTGTGTGTGTGTGTGTGTGTGTGTGTAAACATACACCAGTCGAAATACTGTGAATAACCTTTGCATCAGACTTTTCAGATTTTGAAATGCTAACTGGCTCCATTTTTATATTATGTATACCTCCAACGCGGCGGCGTCGTTTTATGCTCAGTTCAATGCCGTCGCTGACATTCGCTGCACCTGATGTAAATGCTCCATCACTTTTCAAATGGACTGGCTTACATGTATGTGTTTAGTCTTGACGTGGCTTAAAATATCTCTCAGGTTCTACAAAAGTACCGAAGTCATTCAGCGCAGAATTCTTTCGCCCACAGAAACGAGTTGGCTACACTAGTCGTGAAATCAACTGCGAGTATTATCATTATCTGCCATGTTGTCGTCGCTCTCCGAGCGTTTCGGCGACTGCGCCTCGGCTCGCGCGCGTCGAAGTAGCGTCGACTTCCATTTGAGCGGCTCTCCGGGGGCTGCGTTGACCGTCGCTGGGTCGGTGCTCGCCGTCACGCTGTCGGTGGTCGCTCGTCGACCGAGCGGTGCCGCCGGCCGCTTCTCGTCTCCGTCCGTCACCATCGACGACGCCAGCGACTCGAACAGCGAGCACACGTCCGTCTTGTTCACGACCACCCACTTAAGGCGCGCGGCACTCGTCGATCGCCGGCTGGAACCGGACGGCGTCAAAGGCCGTCGTGTCGACGAGCCGCGTTGTTCCGACGCAGCAGCACCTGCCTCGTAGTCGACCGCCGCGGCGTGGCAGGTGCCCGCGTCCAACGTCCTCGCGGTGTAATCGAGCGCGCCAATGTCCGACGTCGAAGGCAGCGTGGCGCTAATCCAACGGTAGCACGGCGTCGTGTGATCAGCGATGTACGGCAGCAGAAACAAGTTTCCCTGAGACGGAGGCACGTTACGCCAGAAGAAAGGCGGTGGCGGCGGCGGAGGCGTCCAAGGCGCGTGAAAGGTGTCCGGAGCAGCGGCGCTGTGGTGACGTCGTCGTAGCGACGACGTCGTCTCAGACATCGTACACACTAGCGAGCCGGCGCCTTCGTCCACGTCGACGGCGGCAGATGTGTCGGAGCTCCGACGGTCGACGCAGGTCATCGCCGTCCGCGTTGGAGACAGCAGCGTGTGCATCACTGTCGAAGGCTCAGCGGACGATCGAGACGCGAAAGGCAAGTTGCCGACGGTTGGCGACAGCTGCTGCGGCGGAGTGCGAGTTTCCGGGCTGATGGCCGGGTTCCAGATGGCTCCCGACGACCGTCTCTTCTCGCTGGGCGTCGACGTTGCCGATCGCCAAGTTGTCGTCGTCGACATCAGCTCCTGGCTGAGCACGACGTCCACCAACTGACACACGACCATTTTGTTCAGCGCGCTCCATGGCTGCGACACTCGCCCGTAGTGGCAGCGAACCGCAGGCAGAATCACCGACGTCGCGTCTGCTGTTTCCCGGTCCCGGTCGCGTCCCACGCCGACGAGCCGACGGTCACGCAAACGCGGCGCTGGGCGGCGAGGCACGGCGAAGCGCCGTCGAGTGACCACGTCACGTCGATCACGGCAGTCGTCATTCGACTGGTTGTCGCCATTAACGACAGCGTGATGATGTCGGCGCAGTCGCCGCAGTTCACGCAACTTACGTCGACGATCGGCACGCAACGAGGGCGGCGCTCGAAGCGGCATTGTTGTCGGTTTTTTGGCAACGGCTGCCAGCACAACACCAGGCGTCGTCGTCTCGTCGTCCGACACCACCATTGCTGACGACGTCGACATCAACGGCTGGGTGTCCGGCGACATAGAAGACGAGTTCTCCGTCTCGTTACCCTCAACTTCTTGCATTTCTTGCATCGACACTGGGACACTAAGTACTTCCGAATTTTTTCCGTCGTAGTCGTCGTTGCTGTTGCAACTCGCTTCTTCATCAGTTATCACTACATCGAGCTGTTGGCTGACTGGCACCCGGTCACCCGGTGTGTCCGACGCCGAAACGTCGCCCACAATTCTCCAATCCTCCGCGCTCCTGGTGTTCGAATCATCGCCACCATCTACTAACTCCGATGACGAGGCAGCGACGTTGTCGGTCGCCGCTTCCATCAGCACCGGAGACGACGGCGGCGGCGGTGACAGATATCTCTGCTGCTCTGTCCCAGACGGCTCATCCATCGACTTCGACGCGTACGTCGCCATCTCTGCCCTCGTCTCAAGCCGATCTGGCGGTGGGCTGGCAGACTGGCAAGCAGCAATAGCGGCAGCGGCTGGTAGACTGTCTGTCTGGAAGCTGAGCTGGCAGATGCGTTCAACCAGTTGAAGAAGAACCGACTTGCTGAGTGTGACCCACTCGCCTCCTCCAGTCGGTCCAAAAGCGCTCGGAACACAGCGATAACGCGGCATCACGCCGCTGGCACCAGCGCCACCGCCACAATTCGCTTCCGTGTCGTCGTCAGCTTCCACGCACCTGCGACGCCTCGGCGCATTGAAGTCCTCCGCTGACGTCACGATGACGTCATGTCGCAGTCGGTGAGCGGAAGGAGCGCCGACAAACGCATGCGCGACGTTCAGTTCACATCCGGCCATTTGCAACGTTATCAATGGTGTGTAATGCGAGACGACAACACCGAGCTTGTGACTGCTGACCTATCACGTCAAACAACAAAAAAAGTCTTCGTTAAGTATGAGACGTTCGCACAACATACAGCCTACACACAACTTTTGTTCACCAAAAACTAGTAGACAGAAAGTAAATTAAAAACGAAGCTGCACAGACGCGCGCGCGCGCGCACACACACACACACACTATACAGGGTGGCCCCCAAAAAAGTAACCACTACCAAATTATCAAAAAATCGTAGTAAATCGTACTAAAACCTGTAAATGAGAACAGATTAATTCGTCAAATTAAAGCATCAATCAAACGCTATAATATTATCCGTTGGTATTAAATATTGTGTGTGACCTACTTTGTGACAAAATTAACAATGTCTGACCCGTAAAGTAGCGATATGCGTCCCATATGGTACATACTACATGTAAATGATGTCAGCGCTCTCTCTGGTATCGGCTCGCCTTAGCAAGCTGTGAATTTCCTTTCTAAACCATCTTTTAGATAGATTTATGTAAAATTTATTTGACTTCCATATTTTCACTTTTTCTGGTTTTTAGTCACAATTTTGATATATTCATATACATTGATTTTACCCATATTGCAGCTTCAAACACTAACTGATGACGTCACTTATTAGGTCATGCATAGAGCATTTAATACAAACATAATATTCTTGTGCTCATTTTGTAATCAAATTTGATGAAAAATCTAGCCTCACTGACGATTTTTAATACGATTTAATGCTGATTCTTGATAGTGACTTAATTTTTGGGCCACCCTGTATATAAGCTGCATGATTTTTTTTCAATTCTTTCCAGTCAGTCATCAAATAGCCTAGATATTCGCACGGCCAAATTTTGGGAAATTTCATGTGTAGCAAAAACTATATTTGCACATTGTTCGAACGTAAAGCTGACAGTAACTTAAAGAAAATCTTCTCTATTCGTGGTGCCATGTCGTTACAATTTTAGAGCTAGTTTGAGACGTCACTGTTATTATGTGTTTTTTGCGTTTCCTTTTCGTAGTTGCTTTTTGATTTTCGCTTCACGCTATGCTGCCGCTTCTGGCGAATAAAGATGAATATATAAGCAAGACACAATAATTATGATATTTATTATTGACAACCAATGCAGTTAGATCGGGTGATCCAGATCCACACCAGCAATCGTTCGAAATAATAAATTTTCAGTCAGGCCGTATGGATAAAACAAATTTACTCCTTTTTGTCAAATCATTCACTGGTGTCACCCGGACATCAGACACGACTTTTTGCACGTCTCCTTGACTGACGCTAAATACGCCTAGCTTCCGAAAACAGTTGTCGATGGCATGAAGCAAAACAACCCATAGTCTTATGACCAAGTCCACGATCGATTTGTTCTTCTTAAACACGATGTTCTAAACGCATTATTTTATGCGTTGTTACCGGTTAATTTCTCGACATGTCTGTGAGTGTGAAAAATCACGTAACCCCTTCGGCCAAGTTTGCAAAGTTACGACTGCATTAATTTTTATCGTCTGCCCATGTAACACAGAAACATTTAGATAGATAACATAACACTACAAAGCAACTTTTGCACTGGACCCAGCTTAATTGGCATAGCGTATGTTCTCTGGTGTTTGTTACCAATGTACACTGTAACATACTGTACTGCGCACGAAGGTAAGATTCAATTCTGCACGTGGCACCCGAAATGAAAACGCTGCAACTGGTTCATTTACAAATCCCCGCCCAGAAAACTTCCAGTTACACCCCACAGGACATTTCGTATAGTTCACTGTCTTTTTTATTAAAACGACTAAAATGACAATGATATTAAAAACTTTAAGGGAAGATTGAGAGTATTTTCTTCGTACCTCCAAGTAATCTACTGACCAAGCTTCAACAGAGTTTATTGCGTGAACGCAAAAATACGAGTTAACCTAGTTATCTGTTTCTGTGACAAGCCATATATTAGGCCTAAGCATTATTACTTTTACTAATCTCGTTTCCTTTTGTATCAGTTTTCCGCCGTAAATCGAGCGGAGAATAAACGTTTTATTCGGACAACGCAGCCTGATGACAGTAACGTCCACGGCAGAGGCGACCCGCGTTGGTTGGCGCAACTTGGCCGTGACCCAGATCCACTTAACGGACCGCCAACGATCCCACCGATGCCGTCCTATCGCGACTTTGCCAGAAACTGCCGATGTCTGCGTGCGCCAAGGCTGCGTCGCTCTTCCGGCGGTCGGCGGCAGCGACCGGCCAATGGTCCTCTCTGGCATCGGCAACGCTACCGCACGCGGTAGTCATCTCTTACCCCATCCTGATTGACAGCTGGGCGGGGCTGTTTACGACCATGTCCATTTTATGGCGATTCTCAGAAGCGTCCGTGTCCGTAATGGCGATCACCGGCGCCACAGCCGCCACTAATGATAGACCGCGCACAGCCCAGTTGATGGAACGGCCAGCCAGTCAGCGGGGGTGTCTATACACTAATGGTGGGCTACGAGAGCAACTTCCCACATTTGTTCCAGATTTTGGGGGTTTGGGGCCAAAATCTTGCTTGTCTCGCGAACTGCCGTATGCCATTTGAGCTGCCACAAAAGGATCATTTTTACATTTGATTCAGCACCCCCGCCCCGACTCCAAGCTGTGAAAACGAGGAAGGGGCCTGAATGAAGGGAACATCAATCAATCGAGCAATCAAATCGGAATTGTTAACGTGGCTAGAATGACAGAAGTGCACAAAAGCGAAGTCGATACGTGGATATAGTTACAGCAAAATGTCCGGGAATAATTGGCGAAACAAGTTTGTCTTTAGTTTGCGGCAGAAGTCGGTCAGGCATCATCAGGAGGCAAGCTGTTCCAGAGGACGGAAAAGTGAGGGTAATGTAGGGAGGAATCGTGTGGGATGGTAGAAGCAGGAAGGGCAAAAGTAGGGGAAGGGAGGCGAGAAAGGGGTGCTATCCCAATTCACTTGGGGTATTACCCACGCCTCTCCAGCGGCGGATTCAAAGGGGGAGGGGAGGCGGTGAGGCGGCCGTCCCCAATTGGCTCAAAAAAATTCAATAAGCCGCTTTTTCCCGTATAAAATGCATATAGTTCGTGGTGTGCACTTGCGATAAATGACTAGACGGGGCTGATATTTTGTCTCCTCCTTTCACATTTTTTTGGATCCGCCACTGCGTCTCTCGCAGCCAGCGGTGCGCCGGTGCGGGCTGGCCAACGTCGATCCCGCGGCCCGACTTCGCCCAAATTTCGATATGCAGTAGTCGCTGATGTCCATCGTGCACGCCATTCACTATTGAAAGCGTCGCGTCTATTGTTGGCCGCGACGCGCCGTCGTAGGTCGCTCGGCCGGCCGACGCAGTTAACACAGTTTTTCGACATCGACAGGCAAACAGGTCGAGTATGAACTGCAGAACATTTGTCTAATGTGTCGAATATTTCAACGGACTTCTGTTATAAAGCGTGAGTGATGATGTGCACCAAACAACTGTGGCGGCCGCTACTAGAACGCTACTATCAACGTCACCCATAATTAATGCGAAACTGTGACAACGACACACGAAGACAGGCTCGGCATCACGATTTGTCAACCGCAATTGCGACTTTTTTTGCAACTCTGTCACAACAACAAACCCCAAGCCAAGCAACAAGCAGCCACTGCTCTTCGTTCACTTCCCAGCTTCTCTCCTACTGTGACATTCCTCCTCCTCTGTCCTTAGCATCAGGCCCGACTTCATGGGGTCGCACGGACCACTATGCCATAGACCCGCTCTCCTGATCGAGGCGCCCGCACTCAAACAGCTAATGAATATCTTTATTCACTATTCGATAAAAAGACATACTAAATTAACAATCAGTATAGCCTAAATAAAAAGACTACAACCAACATTAGACCCTTGCGTCATTCAAACTTCTTAATTCTTAACCACTTGCAATAAGCGTGGACAACGATAACGCTTGAGACGATAGGCTATAACTCTGCAGTGGGCCTCCGTTTAAAAATGTAATTAATATTGTCCAAATGTGTCATATCACTGTTCACTATTTACGCATGAAAACTGTAGTTTTGTGCACGAACAGCCTACTTTATAGAGCAAAGGAAGGTCGCGAGTGAGAAATATTACAGGCCTGGTGTTTAGAAATGCATATAATTGACAGTTTTTATCGTAACATTGTGAATGCTCTGTCTGAGTCTGCGAGGGTGACTGTCCCCTCCTGCAAACATAATTATTTCAAGTTTTGGTGGGATGAGCAATGTCAGCTGTTAAAAAAGCAGTCCATCTCGACTCACAGAGATTGGCTCACAGCTGGCAAGCCTCGTGAGGGC
>Ga0056116_1001179_pt1 | contig 9992 bp, 12 predicted proteins | sample WorMetOlspDAHAB2_FD_67352 | JGI IMG/M metagenome (GOLD analysis project Ga0056116, IMG submission 67352) | Marine gutless worms symbiont microbial communities from Max Planck institute for Marine Microbiology, Germany - Olavius sp. DAHAB.2 ...
AAAAAAAAACACACACAGGCCTACAACAATTCACTGTTAAGATGTCTTAGCAGTTTTGTTCCTTCTGAATTGGTTTCTGTGAGGACAGTCTCCAAGGCTTTTGAAAGGGTGGTTCTTCCAGCTGACCTAACAACTGTTCCAAAACGGTTAAAGTTCCAGACTCAAGTACCTTGCACTCAACGACGACAATTCTTCCACGAAAGTCGACGGTGACTCCGCGAGGATGTTGCAGAACAATGGCACCAAACTTGCGAACAAACGCACCGTCGCGGGTGAATATCTGAACCTGGTAACGGACACATGCGTAACCTGAAGCAACTTCTCTTGGGTGATAATGACGACACAACACGGTCACAACACATGTTTTGCTGCGTTGTTTTAACAATACGGGAAACAAGTTCTAAATGACATTTCTTTCAAAGCAATCTTACATGTGCAAACTGGTGGCAGTGAGCAGGCTGATCGCCATACCTGATGTGTTGGACTTCGTTCGGTCACCACGATGTCGCCAGAGACACGACACACTGCGACACGGTTTGGATACAAAAGCTGACCGTCGTGTTTTCCACACGCACCAAAGTGGAACTTGAATACACCGTCACGGTCAAATACCTGCACGTTCAATCATTCATCTGCGTGTTGCGATGTCCGACAAACAAAGACGTTCGTTAATCATTCAACAGTTTTGAATCAATAACTTCTCAAGAAACACATTTTTACGCTCCTAATACTGCAACTTTTATTTCATTTTTATACCATTTAACAGACAATTTTTTCTCTATTTTGTGAAACAGATGCTCAACAAATTTGATACAATGCCAATGACAGTAAAATGGACCAGGCTGCACAGTCTCTACACCTGCCTTCCATCTACGATACAAGTAAAGTTTAAACTATGTTTATTATGACAGCTTCTGAGGTGTTCTTGAAAAGGACGGTAAAACCTGTGTGCAGTGATAAAATAAGCAAAATCGGCTCTTATAACAGCATTAAATAAACCTCGCAAATGATTTTCACAACTAAATAAAAATGGAAATCGGTCTATTCCCCAAGTTACCGGTATCTAGGTATACAGATTATCTGCACCTGACAGACACTTACTGTACTGTACTGTACACTGCCACCGACCTGTATACGATGGTTGTTGGTGTCGGCAACCAAGATGTCTCCATCACTGTTAACAGCAACACCGGACGGCTCGGTGAACTGGCCCACCTGGCTTCCGAACTCTCCAAACTTGCAGTGATACACCATCTTCTGGCGCGGAACCTGCGACGAACGATTCGAGCTGGATGTCGTCGTCGATCCCTCGGTGCCCGGCCCCAGCGTGAACATGTCCGCCATTGCAAATATGTCCGGAGGGCTGCTCGACCCGTTCTGGTTCCACTTTCCGCCGCTGTCGGGAGGCGTCAGAGACGACTTACGAGATATCGACGGATCGGAAAATGCAGCCGAACCGTCTACGGGGTTCACTGGAGGTACACCGGGCTCGGGTCCCTGCCCGTCAGCGGGCAGTGGTCTCCCATCGGCCCTCAGATAGCCAAAAGCACTTCGGATTGCTGCCTGCATTGTTGGATAGTCGGCGACGAAGTCCAGACCGTTGGACGCGGACGCTCGGCTGAGGTCAGGAACGCGGCTGATTGCTGCCGAGATGCGGAGGTCAAGGGTTTTACGGAACATCACCGCGTCGGCCGGGCTCGCCTGCGAGAGGAAGTTTTCTACAAAGGCGCTGGCTCGGTTTAGGATGGAGGCAACATTCTCGGTGTCATGAGCTGCAGCACTCAGTGCAACCTGACGGTAATAACAACGACAATTATTATCATCATTAATATTGATTTAGCTATTTACAAAGTATTTCGTGGCTGGTTTGGCGTAGGGGTAAATGGTATTGGTCACATCAACAAAGATATGCAACGTCAAGACAGGTTAAAACTGGGACTGGTAACCACTTTTGGCAGATCTACCATTCCGTTATTAATCCAGGCCACTTAGGACCACTCAGTGCAATGAGTACTAAAAATGTTTTCAGTCATCACTGGGGAAGAAACGACAAGTTCTGCATAGTAGTAGGCCCTGCAACCAGAAAATTGGCTTAAATTAGTTACAGGCAACGAATAACGTGATTCTTCCTTGTCAGCTCGTGTAGCGGACGTGCCACTTGAACAAACGACTTGATAAACCGACGGTAATAACTGGCAAGTCCTACAAAGGCCCTGACTTTTGTGAGTGTCTTCGGAACAGGCCAGTGGACAACAGCCTCCACCTTCGTTGGATCTGGAGCAATTCCGTCTTGTGAAACCATATTACCAAGAAACCTCTCACCGCCCTCTGGAGGATCTTGCATTTACTTGGCTTGCGTTTCAACTTCCCGGCCCTCAAGGCGCTCCAGGTGTTCCTCAAAAGTCCGACCAAACACGATTATATCGTCCAGAAATGCCAGACAGATGTCCCAAGTCAATCCTGACAGGACCATCTCGATTAGTCTGCAAAAGTGACTAGGTGCGTTACATAGCCCAAAACTTATGACCTTGAATGCCCAAATCCCTTTCCTCGTGATGAAAGCAGTCTTCTCACGGTCTGTGGGCGCCATAGGGACTTGGAAATAGCCTTGACGGAGGTCCAGTGTTGAGAAGTACTGGCTACCTCACAGAGAATCCAAGCAGGAATCTATTCTCGGTAACGGAAAGCTGTCTCTGTGGGTAATCGAATTTAGACGCCGATAATCCACACAGAAACGAAGGCCACCATCTTGTTTCTTTACCAACACGACATTAGACGCCCATGCACTATTACTGGTCGGCTCAATCAGATCGTTCTTCAGCATGGCATATACACGATCATCAATAACTTCCAGATGTGCTACCGGGTGGCGACGCAAAGGTTGTCGAAACGGCCGATGATTGCCTGTATCAATAGTGTGTTCGAGCAAGTCCGTGTGCCTCAAATCAAATTCCGACTTCGAAAACAGATCAGCGTTCTTCAGCACAAACTCTGTGGCTTGCTGCCTTTGTTCTTCATTCAATTTTGGCGGAAAATTATCTATCATACTCTGGATATGGGAACTAAGCCCATCTGTGTTCACTTCTTCGGCGTGCGCACTGCCATCTCCAACGCCATGCGAAGACTCGCATGTAACGGTTCCCACTCTGGCTGGTATTGCCTCCAGGGCAACACAGACTTCCACTGCCTCTGCTTTACCAATGAAAGTTCCTTTATGAATACGGTGCGGAACATCCGTGACATTGACTACTCTGACGGTGGAATGTATCGATTCATCAGCCAAAAGAGTTCGCGCAGCCATAACTTCATCTCCGATGACTCTGGGCTCCACTGCCCAACCTTCGGATCTTGACCGTATATCCGGCCAAGTAATTCTCACTGGTACGTCCATCTGACTGTAAGCTGGAACCGAGTGTTCCCATCAAAATAAATTCTTCTTACTCGATTCTCTCGCCCTTACTGACGAGAGTTATGCGACGGCCTCTTAGGACAAGAGTGCCTGATCCAAGCTCCAAGTGACAGTTATTTTGGCGTAACCAGTCGATGCCAAGTATCATGTCTTCTACGGTCTCAGAAACCACTACGGCGGCAGAGCATTCAATGTCCCGTATGCGGAATTTCACAATAATCTTTCCCAGCAAAAAGCTTCCTGTTAGTCGATTCCAGATCGGGGCCAGGAGCTACTCGTCTGCCCACAATGGATACCTCACAACCCGTATCCAACAAGCTCGACAGCTTCTGGCCGTTCAGCTGAATCAGCATTATACACTTCAGGAACATCGCAACTACTTGTTAATACGTTAGCTCTGGACTCCCTCGGTGCATTCTGGGACTCACTTCCATTGTTAGACTGCTGACCACGTCTCAACTTGGGACAGTCACGAACCAGGTGACTTTCTGCACCACATAACCAGCAGCCAGTATTTTTCCCTGCTGATTTCTGCTTATTTCCACCCTTGTGGGGCGTTGGGCGGTCCGCAGTTACAGACTCCCTACCATGAGAAGTTGGCTCTGCGTAACCATTTTCCCTATCGTCCCCGTAACCCCGACGTGCGCATTTTCTTGCGACAGGGCGTGTGCGTTCGCAGGCAACTTGGTTCGCGCCATTGCTGGCGAGGGGAGCGCCATTCCAGTCGACATGGCCCCCCGAAGGAAAAGGCGCGCAAATGCTTGCGACAGGGACTGCGCCATCGCAGGCGACCGGGTTTACGCCATTCCAGGCGACTGGAAACCCGGGAAGATAAACTGTGCAATTTCTTGCAACAGGGTGTGTGCCTTCGCAGGCAACGTCGTTCGCGCCGTTGCTGGCGAGGGGAGTGCCATTCCTGGCGACGGGTTTTCCCCATTCCCTCTGGTTACGCAGAGCTTCAACCTCACCTTTTAACGCTTCCAGCTGTCGTGAAATTTCGGCGTCCCCGTATTCATCCTGCAAAACATTACCTCCAGCAGCGGCTCTCACATATTTTCGTTGTGAACGGTTAGATTTATTTTCAACAGTGTCATTCCATACTTACTGTTATCCAAAACTTCCAGTCTAGTTGCTATCTTCAATGCTTCCTCATGATTGGCAAGTTCCTTTTCCAAAATTCGAATTTGCAACTTGAGGTTATTCAAAGCTTGAACAAAACAGTTTCGTCCGACAATACATGAAAGATCTGAAGACGGACCAAAGACGGACCAAAGGCAAATGTCACGACTCAGCTGTTGCAGAGATTCACCATGTAGTCGTTTACGAGAGCGAAGTTCAGCCCGGAATCTTTCATTTTGATTAACAGAACCAAATCTATTCCGGAGCATCTTAATCACTTGCTCAGCACTGGTAAACTTATCAACGTCCCATAACAATTGACCTGCTGGGCCTTCCAAACTGGCACATAACTGAAAAAGTTGATCTTCTTCATTCCATTTGAAGTATTTTACGCAGTTAGCAAATTTTGCAAGAAATGTCTCCAAGCAGGCGTCACCGCTGTAACTGCCAAGTTGTGCTGCGACCGAATAACCAAAACGCTGACGGGATGTACTCGCGTTGCGATGGTTACACGAAGGAGATGGCAACCGATCACTGTCACTGTCAACTTGACAACGCCTTTTCGTCCGACTCGTAGATCTGGCATGCTAAACGCGATGATCATCCGACGATCGTCGGCGGTCTCTCTGACCTGCGTGGCGTTCCCGCCCCCAGTCTGCAACGCCGGGTTTTCGTTCAGGTAGAGCTGGCGATCGATCTGGCGTAAGTGAACGGTTGTACTTCGTCGCAGATGCACTTCTCGGCTCGGTGACCTGCCAGAATCGAATTCTCCCGACAGGTCGCTTCCCAACGACGGCACATCTTGTTCGCCTGTCGAACTTTTCACGACACCCGCAGTTGCCACATCGGCCAGTAACTGCAGTCGCGGCGACGTGCCCCGTAAGAAATGTTCAAGTTCATCAACCGACGCATCCATAATCGACGACATATCGCACTGTTTCTACTGTTGCTGACGACAGTTCGGTCCAATTTTTGGTACACCACTCCAGCTACAACTGGCAGTGGTTACCATTACCGGCTAACTCAATATATGACAACATATCGGTGTAATAACGCGAATTTATATACAACAGAAAACATCCGCAGTTTTTTATTTACACACGAGAACTCGTCTGAACTGTTTGAGTTCTCAACGCCGACACCCCGACTAACTCAAATGCGCTATAGTTTTGAGACGTAGGCCACGCCCCCTCTGCGTACGCGGCTGGCCAAGGTTGGGTCACGCTACTGTCACGTGAAATAGGGGCGCGTGCACTAAGTCAAAACTGGGTCACAACATTACACCAAAGTGAAAGAGTTCATTTGGCAAAACATAAACTGAGTAACAGAGATTACATAGAAAGGTTTTCACAGGCCATTAGAAATTCACATGCAACTAATGTTTCCTATGTATCTCGTCTCAGTACATGGCAACACTACTGGTTGCGTTCTAAGGAAGTAAGTACTTTCGATAAGTTGCGTGACCTCCATGTTCATGAAAAATTGCATGACATGCTGCATCCGATTGTACTTAGACACGTGCTTACAGTTGAAGCAGATAAAATTGTTACTGCCATGCAAGCGTGCACGTCGACAGACATTCGACGACGACCATGGGCCGGCATCTTGCCTTCGGATGCCTGAATGTCCGCTCGCTGAACAATAAACTGGACGATTTGTTAGATCCTCGTCGCACTCATTCACTCCAAGTGCTGCTACTCGTTGAAACTTGGCACGACAGCGACTCCGTGGCCATACGTCGTATAGGTGCTGACGGCTTCTCTGTCATTGAATGCGCTCGACCGAGGCGAGTCGTCGATCAACTCAGCGTCAACCATGCGGCGTCGTAATTGTCGCCGCTCCAGGAATTCATCTAACAGCGATCGACATCGGTCTTCAGCCGTCAACATTCGCGGTCGTCGCTGCTCGCGTCGTCAGTGCCACATCGTCGTGCATTGTTGCCGTGCTGTATCGCCCGGGCTCGTCTACTCTGACTGCTGCTTTCTACACAGAATTCGGCTAACTCCTGGATCGTTTGTCGACCTATACGTTGATCCGCGTGAACATCCGACTCGAGCGAGCCTGCGACCCTAACACCGGTGAGTTTAACGAGCTTCTGGCGTGTCACCGTCTGACACAGAATGTACAGGGCGGCACACTGGACGTGGTGTGCACACGCTCCGATTTGCCTCTACCAGCTGTCAACATCATCGACGTCGATCTGTCCGATCATAGGCTGCTACGGTGGCCTGTGCCTCTTGTCAGACCACCTCCAGTCCACACTACCATCACTACTCGACCATGGCGTCAACTAGACATTGCTGATCTGCGAGCCGGTTTGTTAGAGTCAACTCTTTGCCGGTCTGACACATGGGGCGACCTCGATTTGGATGGTTTGGCTCAGCTCTACGACGACGTCATTATCAACATTTCTATTCATGCCGTTTCGCACAGTGAGGTGCAGACGACGTCATTCGCACCTGTGGTTTGATGAAGAATTCCGGGCCGCCAAACGCTTGACGAGACGTCTGGACCGTGCCGCTCGACGGCCCGACACGTCCAATGCCGCAGCCGCCGCTGCTGCCACCGCCGAGTGGAGAACTCAACGCCGAGTCTACCGCGACCTGCGTAATCAGAAACGTAAATCCTTCTGACGGGAAAAGGTGGAGTCGGAGCGTTCATGTCCTCAGCAGCTGTGGAAGTCGATCGACGCCATGCTTGGTCGCGGTCATGTTCCTCCGTCTCATGACATCGGTGCTGAGACGTTTCACCAGTTTTTCGAGGCGAAGGTGGCGGGGGTAAGAGCCTCAACCACCAATGCACCATCGTCGTCGTTCACGTCCGTTCCACTATAACTCCAACAGTCTGATATCCGTCCACTGACCGTCGATGATGAGACGCGCGTCATCCAACAACTTTCTGACAAGCAGTGTGCGAGTGACCCACTTCCCACTCGGCTGTTAAAAGAATGCAGCGACATTGTGGCGCCGTTCGTCGCAGAGCTGTGCAATCGGTCACTGTTCACCGGCTCAGCTCCAACTACATTTAAAGCAGCCTACATCACGCCGCTTTTAAAAAAGTCCGACCTAAACCCAGCAGATACATAGTCATATCGTCCAATTTCAAATTTGTCTGTTTTGTCAAAGCTTCTCGAGAGACTGGTAGCTCAGCAGCTCCTGAAATATCTGAATGAGGCGAAGCTGTTGCAGTCTAACATGGGTGACAAAGACGTGTGCAAGCACTCAACTTTGGAACTGAGATATTATTGCATAAAAATGGCTCATTCTTTGCAGAAAAAGAACTTAGCAGTTGGTAACTGACTTTAGTGTGTAGATTTTCAAAAGTAGGTGTACGAACGATGCATTGATGTGAATGGCAGTCCATCAGTGCTGTGTTGTGTCTAAAGCAGCTGCGTGTGTTTTGTGTGTTAAATGAAAAATCTTCTTTTGTAGGTCGCACATCTGGCACTTGTCGGAGGAAAGTCAGAACAGGACACTGTTGAACGCGTATTAAGTGCAACGTTTAGTAATGATGTCGCTCGCCAGCTCAACTGGAATGGTATGAAGGGAAAACGGTCTTTGAAGAAGCTGGAATTGTGCAAAGTCACCTTTTGTAAGTATAAAATATTACTACTGTGCAGGCTGATGTGATTTAAATCAAGTGATTTAAATGAACAATAAAAATTGTAGTTTATATCACTCAAAATTAACTACAACAGATTAAAAGTCTATTGAATGACAACATTTACAAGTAATTAGATGATAATAATTAATGAATGACCTGTTGCGCCACATAATGAAACTAGTTGTCATAATTGTACTTAGAGCATAAGTATGTTAATGGGAGCAAAGTGCTGTAGGCTCATTGGTTAAGGCATCAGACTTTTTCATCCAGCGAACCTGGGTTCCAGTCCCGCTGCCACCTATATGAGTCATTGGTGGCATTAGCAAGGGCATGCAGCCAAAATTGCTCCTATGCACCAGCAGTCCCCCTGTTCGCTCAGGGGGCATGCACCATCCAAGCGATAGCACTCGCGCAGTGTGCCAGAAAAGTCCCGTCTATTCGCTCCATCAGCTCGTCCAAGCCCTTGAACAAGGGAGTGCATGACGTAAAACTGCTTCATTATTATTATCATTATCTTCTATGTATTGTTTCATAAACAGCATTTTGTCAGTATTATAGAGCCATTTTAATTGAATGTCTGTAGCTGCTGTGCGTCGAAATCCAGTTGCCCGTAGAACAACGTGGGCCACATTTCAACAAAGCGCAGCAAAGTGGCTGTGTGGCGCTAGAGACCGGTGTGGTGGGCACAAGGCACGTAACGAAGCAACCAGACGGCGTCGTAAGGCAGTTGACAACGAGGAGGACAACTGAGCATTGTTGCTGGCTTGACTACCCGACCTGCAGTGCCTGTCTTAATGAACTTGTCGTTAAACGCTGTTTTAAACTTTTGGGTTTTTTACATTTATATTTGCTGTTTCATTACAATTTGCTGACAGTATTAAATTTATACCTAATTTAAATACCGTCATGTTCAGCAACTGCGATTGCCCATAAAGGGGCTAAAATTTTGGCGATTCGACAACACCATAAGCGAGTTTGGGGACTATTTTCACTGCGCATACGCAGAAATAGTGATTTCTTATAAACTAACTAAAATTGTGGCGCTTTGACAACATTATAAGCGAGTTTTGGGCATATTCTCACCGCGCATGCGCAGTAACGGCTATTGAGGAACTTCTGGTCAAAAATCTGACCTTGCCGTTCGCTTCGGCGACCTCCATTTCCTGTAACAGTAGAATAACTTCTGTCGGAATACATTTTTGCTATGTTTTTACGATTTCTTCAGTGCGCATGCGCAAAAATAGAAGAGTTTTATAGTTTCACACTGCAATAACTTTCCTTTGGTTGTATTGTCACGCCCCAGTGCGTGTGTCTGTGTGTGTGTGAAGTGTTATTTCTAGTCTATCTACTGGGTGGCCCAAAAAGGAAGCCACTACTGAGAGTCAGCATTAAATCGTATTAAAAATCGTCAACCAGGTTAGATTTTTAACCAATTTTGGTTATAAAATGAGCACAAGAATATTATATGTTCGAATTAAATACTCTATGTATGACCTCATTTGGGACGTCATCAGTTGTTGTGTTAGAAGCTGCGATATGGGTGAAATCAATGTATATCATATACATTGATTTTACGATAAAATCGTGACGAAAAACAAGAAAAAGATAACACATTGAAATCAAATAAATTTGTACATAAATCACCATTTAAAACAAGATTTTGTAATTGAATTTACGGCTGGCTAAGGCGAGCTGATGCCAGCGGCAGCGATGACACCATTTACTGCATGTAGCGCATATAGCTACTTTGCGGGTCAGGCATTGTTAATGACGTCACAAAAAGTAGGTCATGCACAGAATATTTATTACCAACGGATTGTATTATAGTGCTTGATTCGTAGTTTAACTTTACGAAGAAATC
>Ga0056116_1001180_pt1 | contig 9990 bp, 10 predicted proteins | sample WorMetOlspDAHAB2_FD_67352 | JGI IMG/M metagenome (GOLD analysis project Ga0056116, IMG submission 67352) | Marine gutless worms symbiont microbial communities from Max Planck institute for Marine Microbiology, Germany - Olavius sp. DAHAB.2 ...
TTTAGTGCGACATTGCGCACACGATTGCAAATGCGACTGATTCACTGTGATTTAGTGCGACATTGCGCACACGATTGCAAATGCGACTGATTCACTGTGATTTAGTGCGATATTGCGCACACGATTGCAAATGCGACTGATTCACTGTGATTTAGTGCGACATTGCGGCAACATTGAGAAATGATAATCCAGTTAAATTGATTGATTTATTTGGGTTTAACGGCACTTTCGGCACAACGAGGTTATGTTTAGTCAAAAGTTTGTTATCAGTGAGATTGTTAAAAAAATATTACGTTAATGCATACTGGAAGTTGAGATTAAGAGAAATATTATTTCCGACCGAGATCATATTTCGTGCAAGGACACCGAATTAAAAAAGCGACTGGTTTCATTAAAAAGTAAATCAAACACACATGCAGCAAGATATTCACATATACAGGGTGGTCCACAATAAAATATGTCCTTCTCCCTCAAACGACACACAGGGTGACCTGGTCTGTCTGGTCCATGAATCCTCTCCCAGAGGAGCCTTAACACAGAAATTCTAGTAGAAAAATTTAAAACACGCAGAATTATTTGCAAGTTACTAAACACACTGCGGGCGCTGTAGCATCATGATTCTGCATACATTCACAAATGACATTGACATTGTTGTTCAGACAAAGTTAACTTATTCTGAACAACAACACAGCTGTGTTAAGGCTCGCCTGGAAGTGGATTCAAAAGTCAGCTGACATCGGTTATCGTTACGCACTAATTTGGCCGACAGCACAGCAGCGTGGTACCTCGTCCATAGAGGCAGACTCTGTCTCAACAACGGAAGCCGTGATGGTCGGCGGACACTGACGAAGACTGCCGTACTGTTTCACCAGACAACGAATGTTCACTGCGTGCATGTAGATGTGCTGACCGTCCGACGCTACAAACACACAACCAATCCACAGCATACACTGATTCATCGCACTATTACGCAGCCACAAAATGACACAAAAGAAAATAAACACCCAGCGTAAACTAATCGTAATGTTTGACCAAAAATAGTTGGCAACCGTCTAGACAGTGGTGATGTGGATTTTTCACACTCAACCACGGCATGCATTGATCCATCGCGCTCAATATTAGTAGGGCTGGTAGCGTACTTTTCTGTTGTCAACTTTTTTTTATTAATGATTAATTAACAGTTAATTTTAGTTAATATAGATGTTGAAAGTCTGTGTCATCAGCAATACCAGTGTTAAAGGCAAACAAGCATATTCACAGTGTTAAAAGTTAAGTAGAGCAACTGTAAAGTGAATAATTGAAAACATGCATGATTAATCTTAAAAAATAATTCTAATCATTAACGTTCTGCAATAGCTTATGGCAAAAATTAATCATTCATGTAAGCAGCCCTAACTATTATTTTGGTGTCCGTGATTTTGTGTTTCTGTTCAGTGTTGGGTTCCATTAGAGATGTTACTGATAACCGTCTTAATATTCGTGAGATCGCAAAATTCACGAAAAAAATGGCACGCAAAAATTTCGGGTTTAGACTATATGGTCCATCACGACAAGATGGTGTCGACATTTAATTTTGACATCTGCATCACTGTAGCTCAAGAGAAAGAAGCCGTTCACCTTGATAGAAGTAGAAGGCGTCACTGAGCGTTGGTTTGTTGGAACAGGCCACTGAAACATCATCGTCGTAGCTGTCTGGCGTCATTGCAAGCAATGCTGGCGCTGACGCAACCTCCGTCATTCCGTGCGACATCGCCACGACGTGTGAAGACGTCAACTCTTGTTCTGATTCAGCAGCAGACATCACTCCATCTTCATCGTTGCAACATGACGGCACATCAGACATCGCAACATCGCTTGCCTCATCCATTTCCTCCGTGTTGTCAAAAGCGCTTGCGTAGCACAGATCCGCCTAACACACGCAAATCATCTAAATTGTATAGTCCCACATGCAGGATGAAATCTGCACGGGAATCCCACTAACTTCGTGGGAAATCCACAGGAATGGGAATACCACAGGAATGAACAACACGTCTGTCACTGCAGATTGGCATAGCAACACATAGTTTGTCGTTTGCGAGTGCTTGCGATGATGGAGTGAGCGAAAAAAAAAACAATAGATAGCAACAGGTCAACAGCTACCTAAAATAAAAACCGTATCAGTCAACTCATTAGCAGAATGCTTCTTCATAGAAAAGCTCCACATTCAAGTGCAACCTTCACCAGAAGACCGACCAACTTGCAACAGTGTCAAATCGGAGTCAAAAGTGTTGAGGAAGGCGACTGCATTTCCGCTTTGGAGGGCTATTGACAACACTGCTAAAACAGAAAGGTGGATTCTCTAGGTTCGCCAGTGATTAATGTGGCCCGTCTGCCAATTTCATCGACATGCTCAACAGCCATGCAGTGATTGCAGGTACCTCCTGTTTCTATGGCAACTGGGTAGAAGATGTGTGTGCTGGCCAGTTCATCGTACTTGACGATTTTGTTAGCCACTGCACCTGCCTCTGTGGCAGTGTTGTCAGTGCTTCTGCATATTATTACTATTATTATTACTATTATTATTATTATTATTATTATCACTGTTATTACCTTAGGTAGAGGAGTTGTGCCGCACTGCTCTATAGCATCCGATGACGCCGTGGACGTATCTGACGTGTCGATCGACAACGAAGCCACAACTGTCGACAACATTTCTTCGTCCGCTGATGACGACGCTGACGTCGTCTTCAAACTCTGCTTTCTCGTCTGCAAACGTCACAACGATCAAATCGTGCAACACATATGCGCTTCTACACACGTTACGGTTGTCATATGCTCACATTTACTTGTGTTGTTTTATTGGTTTTTTTTAATTGTATATTGAAATTTTCCCCGTTTATTGTTTAATGATTTTATTTTTACTTCTTGTTCCCATTATTTTGTTTAACAGTTAATTCTTTCCTCGACATCATTTTATTGTTAATCACCTCCATCCATGTATTGTAGAATGTGTTCCACAGGTATGTGATCGACAAGACATACTTTGGTATTGGAATAGTGTCTGATAGCATTTTAGATTACGGTCGATTCATTTTCAACAAAGTTAAGTTCATCGTCAAAGACATGTCTTGTAAGAGGCGCTCGACAAATTTGTCTCATATTATTGAAGCAATTAAATGATTTACAGAAAACGAACAATCTACGAATGTCGGACGAACAGAGCTACAAAGACAACGTACTTCGAGTGACATCAACGCAGCCAAGATGAAAGAACGTTCCAACGTCTGCAACGCACGTCGACAAACAGTCGCACAATAAGTAATCAAGTAAGTAAGTCGACTTGTATGGTGCAATTAAAGGGAGATTCACACTTTGCATTAAGTAACGGCATTTCTAGCACGCAGAGTTGAACACCGATTCACACTGTACTATGGTCTCACTGCGAAAACATGAGTGACTGTCTTAACTGGCTGTATGACAAGTCCGGTTGTCTGAGGACCAAAGGGAGAGATTGTTCCAGACTCGAGGTCCAGCTGCACTAAAGGTTCTGTCGCTAAATATGAAGACCGCATGACATATAGTAGCTATGCTGGCAACTCATATGAGCACTAGCTCCTCTCGAGATATCGCTATGCTGGTTGGCAACTAGTATGAGCACTAGCTTCATTCACAATCAGTTGTTATTGTACACTCAAGTCACTAGTTGTAAATTGTAATATCACCCAACTTCAGAACAGCACAAATACAGCAACAATTGAACAGATGCAAAATGTGCTGAATTTACGGTCGAAATAAGCAGCTGAAAGCGACAGGAACATCTCTTCTTCAGACTGATTCAATCAACTGACTCTCTACAACTGAAACATGTCTGAATGTTGTTAGATACTCTTGAAGTGACGTCATTCATGCCACCCACAAAACCATCGCAATCATCATCGTCATCAGCTGGATGGAAAGGCTGAAGTTGTGGCTTTTCATCGTCAAAGACAAAATGAACTGAATCTCTGTGCGTAAGTAATTATTATTACTAACTATTATAACTTATTACTATTATACTCAGATGACACCTGTTCGTCTTCTTCCGCAAGCAACTGTTGCAATTCGTGACTCTCAGCACCAATGATCGCCTGCACGTCGTCTGTGTCGGCTGCCAGCAACTTCACATAGCAAGTGTTCGCGTCTGACAAACAAACACACAACAGCACACTTGCAGTATTGAGTATGCACTAATAAAAATCACTCGTTGATTAATTGGGGTCTGACAATACAATGAGGTTATATGTTGTGCCAATTAAAAATTACAGCTCAGTTAGAAGGTTGATATACTGTAATGATAATTTAAGAAAATTTACGTTTCACAGAGCTAAACTGTTTTTGGTGGTCACACTTCTCAATTACTCACTACAAGCTGATAGATCGAAGAAGAGCGATAGCATTAGTTTCACTATCACGAGGTTAAAACGTTAAAATACAAACACAGAAAAATGCTCTACGAATAACTAGACAATCATACCAACATCATACCAACATAGATTATACCACGCTTCACCATAGATATGAGCACATGTCCCCGAGTCACAGATGTGCTCATATCTACGGTAAAACATGGTATAATCTATGGCACAGTACTGGTTAATCATAGCAATACTGTGCCATAGATTATACCACATTTCACCATAGATAATAGCACACAATCGGTGCATATAAGCGTGGATCGACAAGACGAACCATTGACAGGCGGTGGAAAGGGTCGGGCGTCGTCACCACCAAGCGACTGTTGAGGACCAGCAGCTTCAGTATCCACAGCCGACGATGACAATGATGACGATGCAGTCACTGGCATGACGTGCAGTGATCCACGTGGCTTTTTCATCAAAGTCATCGTGATCGTCTCGCCGGCATTGTAGTGACGCATCTCCAGCACCGACACGCTGTGCACATGTACAAACGGAAATGTCATTTGTGAATTTATGGCGTGGCAGAGTCTTGAAGCATCTCTACTGCGCATGAAATGTGTTTAATAACTCGCAAATAACGTTGTATTTTAAGCAGTTTCCTCAAAAAATCGTCGTCATTATCATTACTATCATCATCGTTGTCAGATCTGTCCCAGGAAGTTTGTTGAATTTGCTGCAGTCTGTTTCTAAGTAGCTATTGTGTTGCAGTAGTAACGGCTTGTTCACATCAACAAAGTTAAGCTACGTCAAGCCAGTTAGTACTGGGACTGGTGACGACCTTTGGCGGGTCTACCATCTCCGTATTTATACAGGCCCACTCAGCCTGGCCATCCCTCCTTGAGTAGGTGTAATGAGCAATGGCAATGGTTTTGGCCAACGCTGGGGAAGAAATGGGGAGTTCTGTGTAGCAGTGGGCCGTGCGACCAGAACTCCCGACATACTGGCTAAAGTCGGTTAAATGCCCCAGCTGTCAATTTGAGCCGGCATGGGTGGTATGGCAAATGAACAGCCGGCATGGGTGGTATGGCAAATGAACACTCGTCAGCTCAACGCAATGTAAACTAGATGAGCTCCCTCACAAAAGGAACTTTACGGTCCATGCAAAATCTTTTTTTATTTCAAATGTACATCACCGCAAGTAAACAATTCTATGCGGCCGGTCTTATGCAGAAAAATGCGCGTTGTTCCAGTTTTGTTCAAACGCTAGGAACTAGAAAGTCTGGTGAACTGAAGAAAAAAACTCATAAAACCAAGATGTGCGCATGTATTGTAATCACAGCAACGATATGTTTTCTGCAACAGACTTAACAGCACTTGGCAAAACTAGCAAATTCTACAGTACAGTGCTTTCCGCACTCGACTCAAGACGTTCCTGTTCACCGAGTCATATCCGTACATTCGACTAATCTGACATTTTTTTGTGTCTACACACCGTCAAAAAAGAGTGGGCTTACCAGTGTTTTTAATATTTAAACCACTATAAGACAACTGGCAGTTCGAAAAGACACCAAAGACGTTTTTATTTGGCAAATTTTATTCAATTCCTATATTGAACTTTTATTGTGTTGCTTAAGTTGTAATCGGGCTGGTCATCCAGCCATCGATCGTTATCATTATCATTATTAAAAATTCATAATTGTTTGATTTATTTGATTTGAATTCTGACACTAACTACACAGTATGTGTTTGTTGCCGACCTTTTGAGGTCTTTCTCGTGAACAGCCTCGTAGCAGATTGGACATTTGCGCCACGACTTGTCATCCAAAGACAAATAGTGCAGCATACACGTCCAGCAGTAGATGTGTCCACAGCGAGTTATCTTCGCTGCTCGACAAGCAAACATGTACGCGTGCGAGTGAGTTAAGTTTAACTATGTGTAAATATATGCGACACAATATACATGTCATTTCGGAGGCATAGCATATATACACAGTGAATGAATGAGTGACCGCAAAATAGGCGATTTTGAGTTAGAAGATCTTAGAGGGGTTCTAGTACAAACAACGTATGCATGTACTAAATCTGCTGATTTGACTACAGACAGTCACCAAGTCAATGACATCAATTCTCATCCACAACAAGCGACTATGCAACAGCAATTATTCACGACAATCAACTCTCGATTCATTCGGATGGGAAGCAGACATTATACGGGTCACAGATCTAAAAAAACGGTGAAATCTTTCTCCGAGACATTTGGTCATCACCTCTGATTCTACGGCACTCAGTCAGCCACCAGCCGAAGCTGCAATCCCACGGACAAGTGTTGCATGGTGTGCCTGTTTACTCCCAAAATTCTGCCGGTACCAAACAACACTGCTTGGTGATAGAGGCAGATGCGAACAACTTGTCAAAGGTCGCAGTGAATGAACCACAATTTAATCTCAAATTGTAAGTCCAAGTGTATGTAATGCCACCAAACCACACACAGGTCACACAACCTCACGACAAAATAAATCTTAGTTAGTGAACTACAGTTAGTTAACGAATGAAGCATTATTCATATGCAGAATATTCATTAAACTAGTTAAACCAGCATGTTGCACGACCAGAAAAAACCAGGACAAGACCGGCCAATCACAGTGTAATCAAACCAGAGACTTAAACACGTAAAAAAATATAGAAAACATTTTTACAGTAACAAGAAAATGCGATCAGTGATCATACCAGCTTTTGGTGGATACAGACAGATTGGACATGACGGAACCTCGTGTCCAAAGATTCTCTGGACAGAAACAATTTCATTCCAATCAGCAAATGCATCGAATCAACAACAGGAAATACATTTGCTACTAAACTGCACTACAATCCAATCCATTCTTAACAACATACATGCAATAGTTACATTTCTTATGTGATCACGTGAAAACACATACATGGTACATTACACATTACGAGATGCTGACTATTGCACGCAGCTTATAATACCGGTACGTACAAGCAAGCATTTATTTTTCTTGGTGTTCAGAAAATGGTAACTGTCAGTCACTATCCAATGCAACACACGAATTACTCAGACTGACTGCATAAACTTCCAATGGACATTTTAATGACTCTTGAGCTTAATTCCTTATTTTTTCGAAGGCATTTTCTGCTCATTTTCAGAAAGCAATTCCAAGACTTTTTCGGCCTTATTAAAACTCAATACCATTTCAAATCGAGGCTGGCACGCGAAAACCCCGATAACCAAGTAAGCAATCAAACAGGCAAAGTTTGTTTACGAGAATGTGAGCACGTGATGTACGTACCACTTGTTCAATAGAATCCCACTGCACAAGCGTATCGGGATCAGCCGCGTGAATAGAATAGTCGAGACCGTGTCGTACCACAAACTGACAACTGTAACACGTCACAATCACAGCGTGCAGTCTACTGTATCTGCCTCCGAAACGACCTATGAACTATACTGTGTGGAAGATCAAGCGACATTTGACACGTGGCTTCAACCACGAGCAACGAATTGCATCTAGAAATAACATGTTTTTAATGTTTTCAGAATTCATATGACATTTGACCAGAAGCTTGATTCGCTTTGGTGTTGCTGGATAATTGCACACAGTTACAGGACTTGAAAACTTGAAGTGCACCAAATTCTATGTCAGCTGGGAGGCTGGGATAGGTGGGGCTTCCTGGATGCGAGAAAAAAGGGCGAGTTGGTCACAAGGATTAAAGGAGAGGGTATCGGAGGGTATAATGGGTTGCTGTATAATTGCACAAAACTGTAGCAGTTTTATTAATCATTTTTAAATCTGAAAAGCACTAAATACAATGTTAGGGCAATCGGGTCCCATCAGTGAGATAAAAGACGCAAGGTAAGATAAGGAGGCTGATAAATGATAAGATGGGTTGTTCTCCCACTAGACATGGGGCGTTCGGAAAACATGAAAGAATTGACGTGCTATGCTCTGACTTTGCCTGCAGAAATCTCTCTTTGTTGTATGGCACGCTAGAGCCGCCTCCACGTCGGATGCCACGGCGACCATCGCCATAGCAACCGTTGCTAGCTCGCGACTCAAAGTGGAAATTCAGCAGATGGTTCATGTTGGTCTTTTTTGAGCCCCACGTCTGAACCGAGCCATGCTCGCCAGTGGAGCCCCTCCCCTTCGCTACCTGTCAATCACACACACGCCACACGGTGTTCGAAAACAACTGTCAATGATATGTTTTAAATCATACTGCAACAATTTGCCATCAAATTTGAGTGTGAAAACACAGCATAGAATACAATATCATACATTTGCAACAAATATTTTTAAGCATAAAAAGTTAAAAGCATTAAAACTTTAAAACATAGCCATAACTATAAGGAAGGTAAGGGGGAGGAGTCAGGGTGGAGGAGGAGTCAGGGTGGAGTCAAACGTACAGAAAGGGAAAATCACTTCAAGCATCACCTCGGCACCATCTATGTCCGCAAAATGACCAATTAAGTGTCGGGTTGGATGTTAAACCTGACTCTCTCACAAAACCACTCACTTCAGCACCCACCGTCTTGGCATACTTTCAAGAAAGGCTGACGTTACTTCTATATCTGTCAATAGCTTCCCATCCCGACTGTTTTCCCCTCTGACAGCTGCGACTTTCTTGTCGGCCTAGCAGCCACCGGTCTTATCCGCTAGCTAACTAATGTTAACTAGCGATGGCCTCAGCTGGTGCTGAACAAGCAATCAGTCATTTCCTGTTAAACAACAACAAGAACATCACATCATGCAGCAAAGGATTAAACTCTCCAGTTGTCAATTTACCTCCACTTTCTGACCACCGCCGTCAAATCTCCGCTGCTGTTCACGTGGCTTTTGAGCACGCACCTTAGCCTGATTTGCACGACGACCCGACCCATTAAAATCTCGACGACCTGACCCGTTAAAATCGAGGCCAGGTCGGTCGTCTCGGGTGCGTGGAGCGACATACTGACGAGGGACGGGACACTTGTTAGCAGCAGCGCCACCAACATCTGTCATCACAAACACACCGTGTCAACACGTTCACGCAGCAAAAACACACACATCATCATAACGATCATTTTCTGATTTCTAGGTAATGTCTACAGCACCTACCATGTAACTAACAGTTCATTACAACTGTCCACAAAAAAATTCATTTTGAAATACAGTTTATTCTAAAAACAAACAAAAAACAATATATAAAACAACAGTTGTTACACATGCTTGTCAACAAATAAGAACGTTTTCTGAGACAGACACAAAAACAGACTGCAAACCAAACAACATCGTCACCTCAAAAGCCAACGCATACCAGCCAGAACAACAATCATATAGGCCTATTGCGGTAAGTCTATACACAGGATTTGCATTACATGTTAGAGATAAAACAGATACTTCTATGCTAAACATTCAGTGTAACGTTCATTTCTTACTCCATTGACGTTGTTTTTGCAATTTCAGAAAATATGATATCCAGCAACCCCAGACTATAAGGTAACAGGACAACTCGCCGACAAACCAACTCGCGGTCAGTCAAGTCGCGGACTGGTCAACTCGCGGACTAGTCAACTCGCCGAAATGTCTGATTTAAAATGTTTAGTATATAATAGCTC
>Ga0056116_1001181_pt1 | contig 9986 bp, 8 predicted proteins | sample WorMetOlspDAHAB2_FD_67352 | JGI IMG/M metagenome (GOLD analysis project Ga0056116, IMG submission 67352) | Marine gutless worms symbiont microbial communities from Max Planck institute for Marine Microbiology, Germany - Olavius sp. DAHAB.2 ...
TCATCGTCATTTTATTTGCTCGTATGATACAGAGTTACATTTTCACATGGCAATACATGAGCAGGACAGATAAGGCTACAGAGCTCTTACAGCTTCCCTGACATAAAATATAAATCAAATACATCAGTAATTACAATAAAAGCATAATAGCGAAAAATAAACAATAGTAGTTTCTACAGAATAAGAGAGAGTGGAGCTAGAAACAACAAAGGTAGTCTGAGAAGTCCATGGAGGTAAATAGTACGCTTAAATTTACTTAATGAGGAAAAATCCGTTTCAGCAGGGAGTTTATTCCAAACGTTAATTACACATGACAGTTATAATTATTATTATTATTAGCCTATTATAAACATGGCAATTGCAGCTAATTGCTATAATAACTAACGTGACGCGAGTCCACTGTGTCAGGTATTCACACGGGAAGCGTCGTCGCTGGCGTCGTTGGCAAGAAAATGCCGCAATATTGCTTGTTCGGTGACACGGTCAACACGGCTTCGCGCATGCAGAGTCACGGCTTGGTCAGAAACCTCTTGTCACTCGACATAACCGATACTCCTTAACTCAACCGCTGTCTGTCTTGTTCGCAGGCGCCTATCGCCGTGACGTGTCGGTGTCGCTAATTATCGAACCGTTGAAATCAATGAACGAAATATCGAATGCACATCGCGCACGCCAAAAGCTTAACCGGCAGATCTAGCCAACGTCGTACGCCGCTCGTGCTCAGGAACGAAGAATAAAAAACTAAAATATGAAAACCGATGAGGGCAGAAGTCCAACAGCCGGGGGTCCCGATTTGCGAAGAATCTTACGTCAAATTTATAATCTAACGAGTTCGATTTACAAAGCCACGCCAATTCTGACAGAACAGACAGTCTATGATGAAAGAGATAGCGAGGAAGATTTTTTTGAATAAGACAACTTTTGAAGTCAGAGCGATGAACTCACAGAACTGGATCAATATTATATAATCTAGTTCAATGGGTGAACGAGTTGCTATAATGGTGCGACTGTTAACGGTACGTTTCGCATACTTGCTGTCTAGTGTCGTGTTATAAATCCACCCGCGCGCACCCGTAAAATCTAGGCATATTTTTGTTTGCCTGATCCATTTACCACATAAATAAAGCCCCATGATCTTCTGCAAGAACTAAATTTGGCCCCCGGAGATTTAAAAAACATCTGTCAAAATTTTACACCTGGGGTGACAATATCGTTCCTTCCAGCTTACAGTATTTACAGACGTGTTTTTGGCAGTGTGAGTGACATCCTGATTTAACTATCCTGGCCAGTTTCGAATGTGGTAAAAAGTATACCGCCTTTGAATAACTTTGATTTTTAATGAGATTTCCACATTTTTCTTTCCTGCCAGTTTCCATCAAGTAGTCCATAACACGACTTCACTGACGTGACAGTCTAAACTCATGTATTTGCAAATTGCAAGGCTTCTCAAATAATTTGTGGATAATACGTGTTCTTTGAGTTCTGCAACAAGATTGTCCCGCTTTTCAATGCTATTACAGTTACACACTTTGCACTTCAGTGAGTTAGTTTAATGTGAAGTAAAACGCAGACATAAGAGTTTGTCTTTTATTCTTTGTGCGCGTTATCAACACGAAAATACATTGACAAATGTTCGTAGTTTGTAGACAATGCAAGTTTGGTCTACGGCCAAAGCTTTTATTCTCAAAGTTAGGCCTATTTCTTTTTCAAGTCAACAGATGTACATTGTTTTGATGTGCATTCGAGTTCACGTTAACAGGACACTGTTACGATGGTCATTATTAGGACACTGTTGGACTGGTGGTCCTGGTCCATCGATGCCTGAACGGTCGGGCACCTCAGTACCTCGCCGTTCAGTGCCCTGTCAGAAACCTCTCCGCTTCGTTGAGCGAAATCTACTGCACGTACCACGTCACCGACTCGACACGTATACGGCGGCCGGGCTTTTGCTGTTGCTGGTCCGTCAGCCTGGAGCAGTCTTCCGGACCCTGTCCGCAATCCGAACCCCACCGAAGCTACCAAAGACATTTCTGTTCGCACGGCACTAGCGCACTTGACCCTTGGGGAAGGGAGTTCGCCGGCGATGCGCTATACAAATTGACACATTGACATTGTTAACTGTCGATTGATGTCTGCAGGCCGGTCGTATTCATATCAGCGAATCGTGCCAGCGGCGTCTCCAATACGCTCAGTTCGTTACAGTTTTCCGTGGATCGTCCAACATAAAGGTAAGACCCACGGCCTTCAATTTCAACAAGCAGTCTGCTAGAGACCTTACTACCAATGTTAGCTGTACTACTGTAGAGATGTCAAGCAGAAGAGGAGGAGGCGGAAGAGTATTTCTGCATTGACTGTGAAGTAACTATTGCGAGGGAGCTCACCCCTTCAGGATATTGGCAAGGATTATCACACCCCATTGGAATCCACAACTGTTATGTGTTTATGGCCTGACACCAGAAACATCGCATACTTTACGAGGAGAAGAAACCACCCACATGTACTGCCGCATTATCATTACAGCTGGTCTCGGTGGTTCTTTGTCAACGGTCCCTCTAAGCCTATAATTTCATTTGGTGTATGGTTTTCATTTTAAATTACTTAGAACTGATATATAATCATTGTCCTTGCATCGTATTTTCATTTACGTACGTTTTGTAGTGTGTACTTCATAAAGATCGATCAATCAACATTAAACATGTGTAGGCTACAGTGACTACGAATTTCTGAACGAAGTTGACGGCGCGGCAGAAGAGAGGGTCGTTTGGATCGGGTTGGGGGTTGGGTTGGGTTTCGACCAGTCGTAGATGCTTGTGTGTGTTGGGCATTCGAACTGCAGGGCAAGGGTCACATGAACACATACTGGTTGGTGGGAGAGAAGGATGATCCGAACACGGCTGCGCATCTGAAGGAGTTGCTACGCGAAGCGCGCAAGTACGGCAAGCAGCTGAGACACGCTCTGTAAGAACCGGGCACCGTCGTTCGTTCCACGGCCGGATTTATATGGGAGGGCAGTGATGTTAGTCGTTGGCCTTGGCCTCGATACTGATGGCCTTATTAACATCACTGGGGGAGGGTGACCGAAGGCGTCCCAAGGCTTCCCACCAACAGACGGCCTCCAAACAAACAGTTCGTTTTTTACTTATCGCTCCTAAAAAGGCTAGTTATTGTTGCAACATCGAAAACGATGTTTGTGTTCACAGGGTGGCCCAAAAAAGTAGCCACTACCAAGTTATCAAGAAAGTCGTCCTAAATCGTATTAAAGCTTGTCAATAAGATTAGATTTCTTCGTCAAATTAAAGTATAAGTCAAGTACTATAATGTTATCGGTTTGTCTTAAATATTGTTGCGTGGCCTACTTTGTGACGTCAGTCAGTATGCCTGACCCGCAAAGTAGCGATATGCGTCACACACGGTAAATGACAGCAATGCTCCCACTGGCATCACATCGCCTTAGCAAGCTGTAAATTCCATTCCTAAACAATATTTTAGATGTAGATTTGTGTAAAATGTCTGTTATTTCCATATTTTCTATTTCTTTCTGGTTTTCAATCACGTTTTAATAAAATTACATTGATTTTAACCGTATCGCAACTGATGACATTACAAATTCGGTCACACGAAAAGAGTATATTAAAAGAAACTCAAATATGATGAAAAATCCAGCCTCAGTGACGGTTTTTAATGAGATTGAATGATTCTTGATAGTGACCTAGGCTACTTTTTAGCCATCTTGTAGGTCTACGGGATCTTTTAGTTGCAGGTAGAGTGGTACATGCACCATTGTTAATTTCCTGTGTATAATGACGTGATTATTGCACATTATTGACGTTCCCGCCTACGCTGTGCTGAAGGAAACAAGCTCGTCATCCCGCGATCATACACTTCGTTTGGCCGGCGGTCTTATCTTTTGGCGCTTCTGGTCCAGCGGCCTGGAGGCTGGAATGATATGCCAGCGTCTATGAGGAACAGTGATCGATCACTCAACGACTTCAGACATAAGCCGAGTGAAAACTCCGCTTTTTCACAGATACAGTGCAATGTAGTGTGCGCGCCTTTGCGACAGTTTTTTCCCGTTAATCGTCCGTTTGTATTATTTCTTTTTATTATCTGTCATCATTATTATGTGATTTATGTCACCCCGTGTACTTACTTACTTACTGCCGGTTGTTGTAGGTCGATGAGCAACTTTCAGCGCGGAAACACCGACTCGAATCGAAAGCGTCCATAGCCGAAAGTCACTGACGACGTCGACCTCATCTGCATTATCCATTAGAGTACAGGGTGGCCCAAAAAAGTAAGCCACTACCAAATGATTACAAAATCGTATTAAATCGTTTTAAAGCCTGTCAATGAGATTATGTTTATTTGTCAAATTAAAGTATCAATCAAGCACTATAATATTATTCGTTGGTATTAGATATTCTATGCGTGACCTACTTTCTGACCTCAATAACTATGCCTGATGCGCATAATAGCGATATGCGTCATATACGGTAAATGATGTCAGCGCTTCCTCAGGCACCAGCTCGCCTCAGTAAGCTGTGGATTCTATGTCTAAACGACCTTTTAGATGGTGATTTATGTACAAATTTATTTTATTTCCATATTTTCTCCTTTTTTTCTGGTTTTATAACATGATTGTATCAGATGCGTTGATTTTACCCATATCGCAGCTTCAAACAGAGCAGGTGATGACGTCACAAATTAGGTCACACATAGAATATTTAACACATACTTATTATATTCTTGTGCTCATTTTGTAGTCGAAATTGATGAAACATCTAGCCTAAATGGGGAGTTTTAATGCGATTTAATGATGACTCGTGACAGTGGCTTACTTTTTTGGGCCACCCTGTATATACAGGGTGGTCCCAAAAAGTACGCCACTACTAAATTATCAATAAAGTGTGTTAAATCGTATTAAAGTCTGTCAATGAGATTAGATTTCTCCGTAAGATTAAAGAAATGATCAAGCACTATAATGTTATCCGTTGTTATTGACTATTCTCTGCGTAACCTACTTTTTGACGTCAATAACTATGCCTGACCTACAAAGTAGTGATATGCGTCACATATGGTAAATGCTGTCAGCGCTGCCTCTGGCATCAGCACGACTTAGCAAACTGTGAATTCCATTCCTAAACCATCTTTCAGATGGAGATTTATGTAAACATTTCTTTGATTTTTATAATTTCTAATTTTTTTCGGGTTTTAATCATGATTTTGTTATATACATTGATTTTACCCATGTAGCAGCTGCAAACACAGCAACTGATGACGTCACAAATTAGGTCACACATAGAATATATTTAATACAAACTTATAGCATTCTTGTTCTTATTTTATACTCAAAATTGGTGAGAAATGCAGCTGCACTAGCGATTTTGATATGATATAATGAGGATTCTTGATAGTGGCTTACTTTTTTGGGCCACCCTGTAGACTGCGGTCCTATAGGTCTCGTCCTCAAATTTGCAGTAGCGATGCTAACGCGATATGTAAATTTGCCTCTTTCTCCAAAGATTTTGCCAGGTTCAAACATGGCATTACTATAAGAGAAACCTTTTATCCTTTTTTGCAACTTTAAAACTCTGAGTATTATTTACAACGCTGTCTTGACGTAATGGCTCGAAGTGCTGAGGTTTGGGCCTTAAATAGGTCGTTGTAGAAGGGAGTTCCTTCTTGTGTGGCTCGGTGGCGCAGTGGTTAGGGCGTTGGACTTGCGACTAAAAGGCGCGGGTTCAAATCCCAGCCGCTGCATTGTCGAGTGCAACCTTGGACAAGTTGTTCACACAGTGTCCAGCGCCTCTGGTGTTACAACCTTATGGCGCTATATAAATCAGTTTAATTTTAAAAAAATTAGCGCGTGTGAATGGCAAAAATTCCTAAGTGCGGCAGACCAAGTAGGCCAGCTCTCTGGTCAACTTTCGGGCGCACTATAAAATAGTTGTACTTTACTTTTTTACTTTTTTAAATGCTATAAAAAAGTGGACAATTAGCATAGTGCTGAGTGTTAGAATGGCACGTTATCACTTGCGTGCGTCTTTAAAATATGAACGCATAAAAATTGGCAACTCGCAACGTAATGCTGGTTTCCAGCGTTACACATAATCCGTGTCCTCACTGTCGTTGCCTGTTCAGTACCATGTACGGAACGTATACGGAAAAAATAGAACTGGATCTTATTTGAACGGATGAACGGAAGCGGCAAACGTACGGCAACGGGAATTACAAGCCGTTGATTCACTGTACAGTATTGTGGACATAAGCGGTCACAGTTCACCAGAAAGTTCAGAAATTCACGAATTCCATTTCCGAACAGCCAACGAGTTATGTTAGCTTAATTTCTTAACTCCTCAATGTAGCAAATGTATTTCATCGTTCGTTGCTGCAGTAAAGCGGTCACCCATGACTTCCAATTTAGAGTGTTTAACTACAAAGTTCTAAACTCTATGTACAGTTTGCGTGAAGTTGAACTTGGTTACTTTCGACGCTTGCGAACGATGCCAGGCCATATCTTCGCTGTCGCCTCTTCCCCCAGTAGCTGGTTCAAAACAACGAACGTTTGCAATGTTTTTAGCAAATATAAATTTTAATCGCCAAAACATAAAACGGCTGGTAACAGATGTTGCTTCAACAGTGAGGCTCGATAAACAGGCTTGAATAACAGAGTCGGTAATAAACGCCGAGTTAGGAATGGTCCTCATATAGGCCTATAGTGTCAAACTCCGTCTAAGAGACGAACGAACGGACAGACGCCGGAAATAGAATGTGGTGCATTTTAGCTTTAGTGACATTTGGTGGCAATAATTTTAATAATTTTCCCGATAGTCAACTGATCAAATTTCGTGTATTTATTGGTTGATCTCTGATTTTTATCCCCCCCCCTCTTAAATTTATGTGAAGCATCGCGGTTCGTCCCCCATAGGATGGACGCCCCTGACAGACACAACAGACAGATACGAACGAACGAATGGACGAACAAATAGACGCGTCTCCTTGTCCGTCCGTCCGTCCGTTCGTTTGTTCGTCTATTAAATGGAGTTTGACACATAGGCATAGATTCCTCTACGTGTATTTTCCGCACAATATGCACCTGTGATAGCATCGAGCACTCTAAAGCTGAAGTACATACACAGTTTGTCGAACACGACGACCAATATTCATAAGTTTGGATCATTGGGCATCCTTATCAATCTAAAACCTTTTAATCTGAAAAAAGTAAGAAATAACTTTTATATAAGTTATAAAACAAGTCCATGTTTTAGCTCGAAAGTAAAAAAAATGCGCGTCACTCCAAAGTACACAGTTAAAAGTTGAAATGTTAGCACATCCCAAGACGCAGGTTAGTGAACATAGTAGGCTGTATCATATTTCAGAGTGGCGCTTGCGACTTCGTCTTTTTGACGACGTTCTTTCACTCTGACAGCCTCCACCTTGACCGGTGCCTCCTTCTCAACAACGGCCCTGTACCGATTACTCACCAGTTCCACCGAGACTTCAGTACCGGGTGAAGTCAGCTCGATTGGAACGTAAGCGAGCGCTAAGCTGCGGTTCACCGTTGCGCCAAACGCGCCTGATGTTGTGTGACCGACAACGCGGTCTCCGTACCAGACTGACTCGTTCCCGACGGCGTCGACGTCGTCCGAGTCCACCGTGAGCATCACCAGCTGGCGTCGAGCTCCTTCCGCCCGGATCCTCCTCACAGCGTCCCGGCCGACGAACTCCGTCGCCTTGTCCAGTCGCACGAAGCCACCCAAACCCGCCTCGAACGGGTCCGTGTCCGCCGACATGTCCGAGCCCCACGAGCGAAAGCCTTTCTCGATCCGCAGCGAGTTGAGGGCGAACGCGCCGAAGTCGCCGGCCTGTCCGGACCTCACCAACGCGTCGTATATATCTCCGAGGCGGTCCGAAGGTGCGTACATCTCCCAGCCGAGCTCACCCGTGTACGAGATGCGTACAACTCTCGCTGGAACACCGGCGACTGTCATGCGACGACAGTGGAGGAACGGGAAAGCGTTGTCTGACAGGTCGTCGTCGACGAGAGGTGACAGAATGTCCCTCGAGAGCGGCCCGGCGATACCCAAACAACCCCAATCGTCCGTCACGTTCAACACGTGCGCGTCGTAATCGCCTCTTCGCTGCTCTTCTTCTATCCACCTTTAATACAGGTATATTACACACGCACGTGTACACCTGTGTCATCGTGTCACGGAATTACAGACCGTACCGAATTGCCAATAAATCGTATTAACACAAAACATGGACGGATAGAATGAGCAACAGCAATAAAACAAACTACTCGAGAAAACGGCAGAAAGAGTGGGCTAGGACACGTGACAAGGAACAAGGAGAGACACTCTCTTGAAGATGTCAACACAAGGAATAATATTAGGAAAAAGATATGTACGTTTATATCAGACAGGCATGATCAGTGACATAATGGGTAAGCTTGGCCAGCGAAATGTATAGCGATCTTCACAAATATTGAAAATGAAGCAAAAAATTAAATAAAAGACAAACGAAAAACAATTAAAACGAATTCAGTAAACGCCAGACATCGCATACAACACCGAAATACCCATTTCACACTTATGCGGTTCAAGCCGGAAAGATATTTTCGTCGGCGGAAGGCTGCAGTTGTCTTGCGGAAGGTCGCGGTAGGTTTACATTTTGATTGCGGTCAATGCGGCTCCTTCAAGGTCTTCGCGGTATATTGCGGTTTCCTGTCGTTATAAAACCGCGGCTTGAACCAAATAAGTACAACGGGGATGTAAGCGGCAGGCGATTGTTACCGGAGGTCGTGAATTTCTGACGCTGAGCCGGTGACGCAGAAGAAGCAGTTTTCGTCGAGATGGCTGAGCGTCAGCTCGGCGTAGACGCGGCCGCTCTCGGTGAGCATGTGCGTGATGACGGTGCGACCGACTGGTGGCAGTCTGTTGGCCGTCAGTCGGTCCAGCAGTCTTCCGGCGTCGCGACCCCGAAGTTCCAGTTTGCCGAACGACGTCAAGTCGATTACGCCTGCCGTCTCCATCACCATTCGACACTCGCGAACTACCGGCTCAAACCTGTACAAAGGAAAGGAAAGAAAAGAAAAGGAAAGTGGACTTGTACAGCGCCTATCGTCAGTATACCTCGACCACTAAGCGCTCAGATGTGAATCACACAGAGTTACCTGCAAATACACCACATCTGCCTTTCCTTCGCATAAGCATTTGCTAGAGGGCGACACTGTTGCTAACAGTTTCATCCACCTAGCTACTGCTATACTACTCATTCTCCGTCCCACTGAGGGTAGGAGGCTGAGTCGGCCTAGTTGGTTTAACTCATAGCGGACGACTTACCCACGAAGTGGTCACACATCAACCATGGATCAGGTCCGCCAGCTACAGACCGACGTCCTAACCACTGAGTCACGCAGCAGGGCTGTATAGAACTGTTTTTAAAACTCGGGTTTTTCTGGTTTGTAAAGACCCCGGGAAAACCCATAAATGTCCAAAGGTTACGTTTTACGTTCTTCACTTTTTGTGTATAGCTGTAACAATTAAGCAAAAAAGGTAAGAATCGCGGGAGATGAAGAGTACGGATGAATTCAGACTGACCAGTTGGTTCGTCGAAAGCTCGGAAGGTACCCAGGTTGGTCGCCAGAAAAAGCGAACCAGTTCGGTTGCTCCCAGCCGGAGTGGAATCCGAACTCAGCGCCGCGACGTCGAAGGCGGTCGTAGAGGGCAGCTCGGCGGCGGACAGTGGGCCGCCCAGCTGGTCTCTCCTCTCGTGGAAAGCTCACCGCATTGTTCATGCCGTACGACTCGCGCACCTTGGCCAGGGTGAAGTCCGGATCAGTCCAGTGGCCGAAGCGGTCCGGATCGAGTTCGATGAGGTCGTAGGTTGGTTCACCGTTCAGAATCCATTCGGATAAGTACCTACAGGGTGGCCCAAAAAAGTAAGCCACTACCAAATGATCATAAAATCGTATTAAATCGTAT
>Ga0056116_1001182_pt1 | contig 9985 bp, 9 predicted proteins | sample WorMetOlspDAHAB2_FD_67352 | JGI IMG/M metagenome (GOLD analysis project Ga0056116, IMG submission 67352) | Marine gutless worms symbiont microbial communities from Max Planck institute for Marine Microbiology, Germany - Olavius sp. DAHAB.2 ...
GAGGAGGCGCCTGCCTGTTCGCGGACGGTCGAGCTCATTGCTGCCTACACTCACACACTCACAGTGAACGTGATTATCGATCTGCTGCCCGGCCAACCAACCGACCGACCGACCGCCGACCGACCGCTGAAAACGACGGCAGTCGTTGGCGCCGCTGCTGACGAAGGAACGCAGCGGCGGCACGCGATGCGTACGCAAAACCACAAGATGGCACAATCAGCCGCAGCAACAATGAGGCCTACACACGTACACGCATGTTCATCATTAATAATAACATCCGTGTATGCAAATGTCGACGCCGCCCGCGCTCGCTGCACTGGCGCGGCGCCGGCGGTAAGGTCAATATGCACGACAACAGAATGCGCAGTACGCACAACTGGTAAACAATTTAAGTGCATGTATGCAAGTGCCTACAGTAAATCGATCCATTGATGATGGTACGCAACAGACATCACTGGCTCCCGAAACCGTTACCGTAACATCTTAATTTTAAGGTATTAATATTAGCTGTTTATTTATTAGCGCTGATCAGTTACTGCAGTCACCCTATACCAGTAGTACTCAATACCAGGCCTATAACAACACAGCACTTCATGTGGAAGGCTACAGATTTGCAAACGAACAGACTGGGAGTCACCGAAACCCTCTACTCGCTGGTATATAGTGCAACTTCAACCGACAGACTGGGTTACGGTGACCTGGCCGTTCACATTGGGCAGATTTTTCCTCAATTGTGGGACTCCACGACAGAGCTCGCCGACATTTTCAGAACTGAGATTATGCAACACATTGCAAGCATCAGCTTACCCATTCCAGCTTCTGTGCAGCATATAGGATAACTGTACTGGCCTACGTGCAGTCGCGCGACGACTCAATATTACAGTGCCGTAGGGCCTACCTTTAGTCCTCTACACATTGATATCTATAGACAGAGCTCGCCACAAGCAGATTGAAACTGACCTTATCGTAAAATATCCCGAAGCGTGCGACGACCGACTGGCATGTACGGTGTATCAACGCCGCGTATACAGTTGTTGACCGGCTTCCGACTGTGCAGCACACCACTACCAGGCCTCAGCGTTGGCCCCGATTCAGCCTTCGGACTGGACTACGACCGGCGCGGCCAGCAAGCGGCGGCGAGCACTTGTTTACGCAGCATACATTCAATACATTGTCCGCCGCTCGATCTCCTTCGCGCTGCTTTTTTGCACGCCTTCGTGCAGCGCGCCGCGCTCGGCTCGGTCAATAGAGTTATTAGGCCCCACTCCGCCAGTAATGACACTCGACACGATTACCATGCGCTAACGAGCGATGCCGCAGGAGAAACTGCGATGGCGACGGAGGCGCTACGGTAACGCGCACCGACCTGCGGCATTCAGAAGCTGCGTTCAGTTCGGCCACTGCAGCCGGGTAGGCCTCGTTGTGCGCCGGCGCAGCAAGACAGTTAAGTGTGTGTGTGCGTCAAAAATAGAATGGGATGATGCGCCGGTTGCACTCGCCGGCGAGAGCTTCAAGGTGGGACAGCGTAGATCACACGGTGTCTGAAGCAGTTCGACAGGCGTCGTACGCTTCGCGGCGGCTAACGTCGTCGTCTCAACAGCTGCACATCGCAATCTGACGTTCCAACTTTGCCGGTCCTTTGCAATCAGCTTGCTCGGACTTTCGTTTCATTTACATTTACACTCTACACGGTTCGCTTAAAACGCGCCACGATAAAAAAACTTCAATGATTCAACGTATCTTCGCTAGTTGCCGTCGCCATCTTTGGACAGCAGTATAACTTGACTAAGCATGTCGTCGTGTTTGTCCTTATTTACATTAATTGCCCTACAACATGGCGATATGGTTTAATGCTCATTTCAACGGCTTCAACGGTCGCTGTTCCCTCTGTATAGGCCTACAGCTATGACATGACGCGAATGTCACACGATACAATGCATAAGCATGCCGACGCTATAACATATCATCACCAGCTTAACGAAAAACTCCAGGGCACAGACAAGGGACAACACATAATAATTAACGAAATAATTAACTTACAAAGAAAAAACGAGTAGACCTGGTGGTATTGTCAATAGCAGTGGCGGTTTTATAGGTTGGGACCGAAGGTGGGCAAGGCCCCCATGCAGTTTTGTCCCAGGCTCCCCAATTTCGTGGCGACATAATATGAACTGCTTCATCGTGAAAGTAAAAAGACATGAAAGAGTCAGACACCATTAACGTAATATTTTGCTTCGGCTGCTAGAGGACTTCATGTCCCGGATCCCCCGCCGGTGCTTTGCCCTGGAACACACTGAAGGACTTCCTTCTTTCTCCAGACCCATGAAAACCCGGATCTGTACCTATAGATTTTACTGAGGCACACCCTCATGGCGGGGGACGGGGATGTGCCCCAGATTTTTTTTAGACTAGAACCACCAATGATTAAGAGACTGGACGATGTTCCGTGACATTTGATGTTAACTTTATGCAGCCATATACAGCAACCATTTACAACGATATTCTGTGAAACTGTACGCGACGTTTCTTTTCCATTATCGATAAGTCTGAATAACAAATGGTACTGAAGGTGACGAAGGTCATCGGAATGGCACTACACGTTTTGTAACCACATCTCTAAATTGTCAAATACTAGTTTAGTGTTTGCGCCACAATATGAAACAGTACGAAATACAGGCATTATGCTCAATGCTACTGAGTGACAGGTGGCTAGAAAAGGCAAATAAATTTGTCCATCAAAGTCTGACAACACAAAAACATAAAAAGCACAAACAAAAACAGCAATCGAAAACCCTAAAACAAAACATGTAAAAACAGAAAAAGGTAGCCTATTATTTAACCATACCAACTTAAGAAACATCAGAATTTCAAAACATACTTACAATGAAACATGCACAAATTGCATGAATACAAATTTCTCAGTAAAATATCATTACTTAAAGCAAATGGAGAAGTCCTGTTTCTAAATAGTCCGGTAATTTATTCCACAAGTAACCTAATAGCCATTATACAACATAGGCGTCTAATTCTGTTCACTGTTTGCAGTCACAATCGAACCGTCCACTGTAATCGCATTATAGTGACGTGGAGTTACGATCCAATCTTGCAGAAGGTCCTTTCGCAAACAGCTCCAGGACGACTGATACGCAGTGGACGACTGTTTAAAGTCTTCATATGTCTTTAGATGACCAGATGCAGCAGACCTGCAAGTACAACATTGCGACATGTGTGGTACAACGATGGCGCCGGACACAACTGTTCTAGGCTCGATTTCAGTTAAGCATACACGTGAAAATCAACTATTTCAATATGTGGCAACTAGGGACGAGAGAGTAAGGCGGCAAAGCAATGATTAACTCACTGGACGGAAGATGAGAGGTTGAGTTTCAATTCAGCTAATATTGACTCTGTAATGCCTGGTCATTCCGGCTTGTTGTAGGTTGGGCAATATATAACTTTAATAATAATAATAATAATAATAATAATAATAATCCTAGGACTAGCACACACCTATCCAATTGCTAACAACTGTATGGAGCTTGATCTGATAACTGAAAAGCTAAAATCAGCTGGTTTTCTACTCTGGCTAAAAATGTTGTGCTGACAGTGACGAGTAAGTAGCAGAAAGAATAAAGCATGTATAATACACAGAAGTATGGGCCTTAAGTTGCAGATGTGTTACATAAGTGACAAGATAGACAGAAAATCCACCATAAATGAGTTAGGGGCCTACACTGCACCGGTTCTTAATCATCTAGCAACAGCTTGCAAAAGCAAACTAATAAGAGCTACATTCAGTGTGTAGTTTAAATATGAAACCTTAAACTTTTGGGTCGGTGGCTCTCAGGAACTTCAGACAACACTTGCAAAAAACTTCTAAACAGCTCAGCCTTTGAAATGGAGCACCTGTTACACGAACCACACCATATTGTGAGAAAAATAATCAACAAACGCGAACAACCAACAAAACAAAACTGACGCAAATAAAAAAATGATGCATTCATGAAACAGCATGACAAGACATATCATAGAGCATGAATAATATGATCATCATGTTAACTCGTGGAAAACATTCAATGCACATCCGTAGTAATTAACACATTTCAAGCTGAAACATATGCAAACAAGCTCATTTACTAACACTTTGTTTTCGGACCATTGTCTACAACAGAAATCTGGATGAACCGGTAAACCAGAAATGCAATATGGGATTTAATGGAGCAGAAGGGCACTGAGATCAGTTGCCAATCCTAATATAATATTTTTTTTCATACAGCAATTATCCCAAATATGTCTTCACAGGGAACATGCCATTTCTGCATCCAGCCAACAATGTGGCCTGATGGTTAAACTACGCATAAGCAGAATCCATGTTCCAAAACTCCCTTTCCAATCCTTCCAATTTCGCCCCTATGCTTTCCCTTCTCTAATTCACTCAGTCCCTCTCATGCCTTCTCCTGCCATTTTGTCCCTATCCTACTTTTCCCAAGAGTCCCTCTTCTCCCATCAACTCAGCTACAGAGTCTGGAGGATATATACGCTGGACTGTGCCACAACCTGTTTGAGTTATTACAGTTTGTTTCCAAGCCCTCTACATTGAAATTTATATTGAGCTATTTTTGTACACTGTGAGTCAGAAAAAAACTAGACACTCTACTCATGTCGATAACTCGTGAAATACTGATCGATTTTAAAAACCCTTTCACTGCTAGACTAAGCACAAAATTTGCTACAAAATGAGCATTGTACATCCCACCATACCTTAAAGATGCAGCTACACTACCTTGTGAAACCATATTGTTTCAAAAATCGCATAAATTCCAAAATATAGTACACGTTTTTACGAATTAAATCTTATTTAAACTCGTCAAATAATCTACATTTTTCGTCAAAAATGTGCGTAAAAGAAGTACCAAAGTAATATAAGTTGGTATTAAATACTCTATTCATGACCACTTTGTGAGGTCGTTATTTTGCTTGCAGTTGCAGCATACGTAAAATATGCGTACACGATAAAATGTTAATTGAAAATCCGTTAAAAAGAGAAAGGATAGAGATTAGATAATTTTCTCAGGAATTTTAATCTAAAAGAATGTATGGATTGGAATGCATAGCTTGCTAAAGTTAATTGTTACAAGATGCAGCGCTGACGTCATCTGCTTTATTTTATGCTTATTGCATCATTGCGGCTCATGCACAGATATGGATGTCATAAGTTAGGTCACGCACAGAATATTTAATGTGAACTGATATTTCATAATTCTTTACTGACAATGTAATTTGACGAGAAAAAGAAATTAAGCAGGCACATCCGCAAAAACACTTCAAAACAACGTCCTTCGATAATGTATTTTTGAATTTATACGATTTTTGAAAAGTTGCAGTTTCACAAAGTAATGCAGCAACATCTGTAAGGAATCGTGGGCTATACAATATTTGTTTTGTAGAAAATTTTGTTCTGAGTCTATCAGTAAAGAATCTTGAAAATCAATCAATTTTTCGCAAAGTTATCGACATGAGTAGAGTGTCTTGTTTTCTTTTGACTCACCGTATATTCATATTTAGCTGTAACCACCATACAATACAAATACAAGACTTATTTTGGCAAGGGAGTCCGAGTTCCTTGGCACAAACGCGGACCTCACAAGACCCCTGACCAAATTTCCAAGGGAGTCCATGCCCCTGTATCTGCTTACGGATTCACCTATGACTGAGTGAAGCAGACTTAACAATAACAAACCTTGCCTTGGGAGCACCGAGGCTTTTTGCAGTAACGCCAAGTCGACGTCCATTCACAGACACTTCCTGGACACACGTTCCCTGTGACTCGTACCAAATAATTGCTACAATTTGACACTTTCAGAGTCAACTTCAAGCTCTGAAACTATGGTTACAATATTGTTTCAGGGGGTTTTTCCAACTGCCAACTTCAAGGGGAAAGCGGTCAGAAAGTCATTAAAATCTTGGCTGGTATACTGAATAATAAAATTATCCAGTTGAACATAAATGCACTTTACAAAACATTAAAGGGGAATTCAAGGTTGAAGTAATTATGGCTTATAATGAACATTTATGTTTAAAAATAAAGTTGCATACACTGCATAAAAGTGGCAATACAGGTGAAACAAAAATGATGTTTAGCGATGAAATCGTAAAATCTGTATACGGTTGCCAACTATTTTCGGCTAAACATTACGTATTATTATACCAAATTGCTATCAAAAATGCCAAAGCATTTCTGCGCACCGATAACGGTACTCATTTTAAGCCATTACGTCTTGAAAGTTGAATTCCCCTTTAAAGACAGAGTACAAACAATCACCAAGGAGTATTTACACTGCGTTTTTCAGTGCATAAAGCATATTAAGAAGATATCTCGATTACTTACTAACGCTGTAGCACGGAGTGTGGAATAATAACGACTGTGACGACGTTAACTCGTCAAGCATTACGTCATTTCGCTCACGAAACATTCCCGTCGAAATTAGCCATTGTTGTTCAATTTGAAAGTAATGAGACTCAAAATAAGTCCATAGGATGCATTCCGCAACTTCCAAGCGTCGATATGCAAGTCGTGGAAACTTACGACTGACTTAATTATGACTTATGACAAAGTTAGGAATAATCCTAAGTCGATTGGCATTCGAAAATTAGATTCAGGAGAATCTAAGATAAACTTAAGAATTCCTATGTCGTTCACTTAAAAACATAGGAAAAACGTGGGTGTAACTTAAAAGAAATGTAGGTAAATCTTACAATACTTTGTAAATCAAGCCCAAGGTTTTACACAGAAATAATTTGGCATTTTTGAAAACTGGCATAAAATACTAAAAATAATGTAACATTTGGCCGAAAACAGTTGGCAACCGTATGCAGGACCGTCTTGTAGATTTTACGATTTCTTTGCCTAACATCATTTTTGTTTCACCTAAATTGCCACTTTCATGCAGTGTATGTGACTTTATTAAACATATATGTTCATTTTAAGCCATAATTAATTCAACCTTGAATTCCCCTTTAAGTGGTCTAACATGCAAACATCAGCAAAACATCAGATATTACAACAAATATAACATATACAACAATATATATATACAACAAATGTTACAACACTCCATATACATAAATACAAGCACAGAAATTTCTACAGAGGACAATACTAAGCCATCTTTCCTGCATCTGCACAAGTCTCACAAAAGCAGAATTTCTGCTGACTCTGGAAACCAATACACCAGTGCCGAATACCAATGCACACTGCACAACAATCTGTCATTAAAGATATGTGGAACACCATGAATGATTATTATGAATATAATAATATTCAAATATGTTGCACAATGCTACCATGAACATCCTCTTAACAGCTACGTTATGTAATGAGATAGTGAAATGTCTCCCAAAACACTGAATGAAACCTTTGGAGATCACTTGCACTGGATGTTGGATACTTGTCACAATACCAAAATGACAGTATCAAAGCACTGACAGCAATATAATGATACAATTACAGCAGAAAAATAACAGCTAAACAGCTATGTAGTCGGTCAGAAAAATACATCACCAGCTGACGAAGGCACCGTTTTCCGTTTTTCACCGCAGGATGCCTCGACTGTCGACCGACTGTGTTCAAACTGTTCACCAACATGTATCAGATAAGCATCTGAAACGTGGTACGGTGGCACGAGTCCTTTGACATCTGCCAGTCTCTCTACCACCGCTCGTTTCATTGCAACTTGGCTATATTCTGATCTAACAACGTCACAATTACAAAAAAGATGGCAAATATCATTCACTGGAATGACACTCCACCGCAACTGAGGAAAAGAAGCCAAGTGAAATTATTACTATGTTGCATATATACTGTCCAACACTGGAATAAACTCTAACGTGACTGCGGAATCTTGGTCTATCTTTTGCTTCTATTTGCGCAGTTTTATTGACTATTGTGTGCCATCTCTGGCGTGAGCCAAACATATTGCATAGCCATTATCATTTTGTGGACATCAGTCCATATACACATAGCAGACACCAGTAAAATAAGACATTACCTAACTGTGACTGTAAAATGTCATATATGTTATATTGTATGTTATTTAACTTGTCTTATAATCAATCGCATATTGTCCCACAGCTACTATGACAGAAACACAAAAAAGCAGCACAAAATTGAAGCAAGCGTATAACCAACTGATCACAAGTAAAAATTGTATGTGAAATAGAAAATATAAGCATTTTGTCACATGCGAAAAGGAGAAAGTACTGACCCTCCGACGATTATTGATTCAAAGCAGATAGGCGTAGATATGAAATGAGACAACAGAGCTCCTTGCACTCCCAGTACATTCCACTTCATTAGTTTATCACTGCATGACATTGACAGTGTTCTTTCTCCTCTTCCAGGCTTTGTACGTAGAACACCTGTGACATGGTAGTGTAAGCCCGGAATCAGTGAATCCTGCTGCTGCCGTCCACGAATGCACTTTGCTCCAGTCCGGTGAACATCCGTACATTGTTCATTCACATGCTTTTCAGTGGAGAAATCTATTCCCAGATCACAGTTTTCCACAGACTTTGCCGAATCATTTGCCTTCAGTACTTTACACTGAGTCGGAGAGATATGCGGTGTCGGTGATGGTCTTTTGCGATCGTGGATTACTGGACCTGATTTGTTGAATTCAGGTTTGCCAACAACTTCACCAATATTGCCATCACTACAGGAAATGTGTCTGCGCAGCTCGTATGATTGTGGATATATTGACGCATCTCCACCTTCAGCAATACAGTCAGCATTACAAGTTATGCAAACATTATGTCTGCATCATAAACGAACACCATAGTTTATATAAATAGTGTTGCAAAAACTATTTCTTCTTCATTTATTCTGTCTTTGGAGCTTTGATGCTGCTGACTGGACATCACAAAAACCAATCAACCTATAACCTCAAACAACGAAGTCAGCATGTAATTAAATATTGTTATGCGAGTATTATCAATTCTTCACTAGCAACATGTAAATCCAAGACAGCAGGGACAGCAGGAAAATTCCTACTGCATAGTAGTAATTGCTGATAAATTGTACATTATATCTGATCAATTTGTTATAATATAAAAAACTACTAACAGCAAGGAATCAAATAAGCATACAACATGCTTAAAATATTATTCTATTCACATCGTCTAAAGTGAGTGCAGGTGCTCTAGCATCTCTTATTCAATGTTTAGAAAATATATATGTAAACAACATACCATGTAACAAATTGTAATGGTACAATTTCAGGCCACATTTCAAATGTTAACTCTAACAACATTAATTTAGCTACATATCCATATCCAGGCAACATACATGGTACATGAGAAGTGAAAAGATGAAAGCTGATTCCAGGACGAACAGAGCATTTGCAATCACTGCCTGACTGAAATATAGAAGAACTGCTGCTAGAATCATAAAATGAACGTAGTTCTCCATAGAGATATCTGTTCACACGTCAATTAAGCTCACTGTTTCAATAGACAACAACATAAAAATGAATTTTTAGAATGACCATCAGCAAACAATGATTTTTATAATAAGACAGCTGATTAATATGCAACAGACTGATTGACTGATTGGAGTTTAACGGCACTTTCAGCACAGTAAGGCTATATCGTGCCTTTAGAAGTTATAGTTTGCATTTTGGGAAATAGAAACACCATGGGAGTCTTGTACATCTCCTATTCAGCAGTGGATGACCAGCGACATAAATAACCCCCTCGTCTCGCATTGTTTTTGTTCACAATGGCACTTAAAGGGATGGAGCCAGCTCCTAACCCGCAGCAACGAGGAGGGAGCAAAAAGCTCGAAGGGGACTCATTTATGTTTGTTATGCCAGCGCCACAACATGAAGGGAAGTGACTCAACTGTCCAAGGTAAAACAAAACATACACCAACATAAAGACAAATCATGCAACCTAAAAAATACAAAAAGACAAACTCAAGGCCCAACCG
>Ga0056116_1001183_pt1 | contig 9982 bp, 9 predicted proteins | sample WorMetOlspDAHAB2_FD_67352 | JGI IMG/M metagenome (GOLD analysis project Ga0056116, IMG submission 67352) | Marine gutless worms symbiont microbial communities from Max Planck institute for Marine Microbiology, Germany - Olavius sp. DAHAB.2 ...
AAGTTGAAGGACATATTTTACATCTGTTTTGCACGGTTTTGCATATATGAAGAAATTAGGAAATCGGTCCACTGGACTTTACATGGAAATGTGGCATTATGGCGATTAACTGACAGATTTTAACACTGATTAACCGAGCAACCTTTTTATGGCTCTCCTGACATTTGACGAACAAGAAAGACGAACAAAAAATTTCACAAAACACGCCGAAAAAAACGACGTTTCTATTCCGTCCTCACAGACTGCATGCAATACTGAGGGCATAACGACAAAGCAACCGGGACGCCAATGCCGACCGTGATTTTTCCGTTGACAAAGTTTCCTTCAAAGTATAGTCCATCGAGAGTGACAATGACTCCACGTCCGTGACGATTGTCGTCCTGCCACATTCCCATGTACTTCTGACCTGCCAACAGTACACCACACGACCACACACACACATGAACATACATGGTGGTCTGAGAAAAAGTTGCCATCCACCTTACCAAATTATAAGCAATGCCCTAAAAGCTACCGACAGGGCTGGAGTTTTTCGTTATATTCACATGTACAAGAATACTATAACGTTGGTTTTAAATATTCTATGTACGACGCAATATGTGACACACAAACAGGCATAATTTAGGCTGACCACGTGTGGCCGTATGGCTCAATATATGCCTGTAGCTAAGGTGAGCATGCTTCACCTCACCTTTGAAACCAGCTTCCTACATTGCTCAGAATTCCTCATCCGAATTACCCATCCCCCTCTCCGCAAACTTTATTTGAACATGCCGGTTCAACTTGCTACACACTGCTATCACCTTCAATCACTATTTCATTGTTTCACTCTGAGCTCAAAACTTACCTGTTCCGAAAATCTTATCATACTCTTTAGTCTGTTTCTGTCTGTCAGACTGATCTCATGTGTGATGACTCTAGACCGTTTACTGGACTTACTTGCTCATCAGCTTTTATGTTTTAGTTCTTTTTCTCTGTTTTAGTTATTCCTAAGTGCGGCAGACTAAGTTGGCCAGCTCTCTGGTCATAGTATGTAATTGAATGACAGGGTTTAACGTCCCACCCTGTGCATAAAAGGTCATTTTGGGATGAAAACATTTAGCAGAAACACATCTCATTTTTCGATGGCAACACGCTGCCAAGTCCTATACAATACAGTGCACTAGCACAATGTACACATCTACGAAAAGGACCTTTAGGAATGTCGTCACAGACTCCGTAGCCATGTCGCTTGTCTGCCTGCCACTGGCCGATGTAGACGCTGGCCAACGACGCCGAAAACTTCCCCTGCTTCAGCACTCCATGGCCGTGCTTTTTGCCGTCGACAAAAGCACCTTTGTACACGTCTCCGTTGCTGTATCTGCCATCGCAGCATTCCATTCGTTTGCCCATTCATTGCTAAACTGACTGGGATAATAATTGACAGTAATTATTTCGGCTGCAAGACGAAAACGAACGCATGTGCATTGCAACTGTCAGTGGTCAAAGCAAAAATAAAACCCAGTGAAAATAATAACTAATGTAAAATTACAAAAATGAAGGAATAAAATAAAATAAAATGGTTTGCCATTGTCTTTCTTCTTCTTCTTCTTCTTAACATTATTATTATTATTATTATTACAATTATTATTATTATTACCAAAAAGGCTGTGTCTCATGCTATGCCAGACCTATGTTTGCCAACCAATCCGATCAAAGAGCATAGCTACCTGTGGTCTGTACCACCTAAACTGCCTGTCGACAGTATGGTATGGTACTAGAGAAAAATTGTGGCTTCTAATTGGAAGCATGAGCTGAGCCATGCCCACAGCAGTGCCACGCCCACTGCAGTCAGATTTGCAGTGCAGACGTTTGTCCCGCCATGCATATTCAACAGGGAGCCATCCAACCAATAGCGTCACAGCACTGGATGTAAACAAAGCACCATGTAGTGCCAGAGTATTAGGGTAAAGTGACAATGACAACAGAAAGTAGTAAAAACGGTGCAAAATATTGTCTCGTATAAATTTCACCTGACAAGTATGACATGGGAAATATTTAGTTGAATGCATGCTATTCAGTGGTAGGCTTAGGATTAGGATAAGGATTATATTTAGTGTCTGGTTGGTCAGCGGTTATGCACACATATATGTACTATGTTCCGTTGTCATTGTCACTCTCCCGGGAAGCGGTGAGCACCAGAACAGCATGAGCTGACCTGACGCGTGCTTGTCCATGCAGCTGTCCAGCTTTCCAGATTCCTTCGCTGATCTCCACTCCGAGGTCATCGCTCGGCTGCGTGTGAATGCCGAGTCCTTCGAACTGGCCGTTCGCAAAGCAGCCGCAGTAGCGACGTCCGTCCGGCCAAACCAGCTCGCCACTGCAAACACATCAACAAAATCTGCAGTCGCGTTCTCGCCAACAATCTGGAACAAACTAACTATCCACTGCAGACATTTTACTCAGTGATAGTGGATCCGGCTACAAATCACGATCAAAGATGTTTCTTTTTAACAACCATTTTTATCCCGCCTAACTCACTCTTTGCCCAGTGCCTCTGAAACTCTGCACATGGAGCTATAAAAACTGGATTATTAGTATTATCCTTATTATTGTAAAACTTTTATTGCCCTTGGTAGTATAGATCCCGAGGGCTAGATCAGTTTATTGGCCTGTCAGGACTGGATGCAGTTGGGTGACTGATACTTGCGGACCGAAGGTACGAACGAAATTCTGCGGTCTCATTCTCTGCCTTTTCCATGTAGCTTAGCAGATCAGACACGCCTTCAGATGATGATGTAGTAAGTTGCAGCTGTCAGCCTGTCACTGTACTTTACTGCTGTACGACAGGACCTACGGAAAATCAGTGACAAAGTTTGTGAGCTTCATTGTCAACCAATTCATTGGAAATTCAATTAGAATTAGCTTGCCTGTAATTAGAATTAGAATTAGCAGTTTCCTTAAACTCATTAATCACAAATAGAATTAGCTGATAACTAATTAGTTAGCTAATTAATTACTTTCTAATTAATTGATTACCCATCACTGCAAGTGGCATACGACGCTACAGCGACGCTGTGCGTCACAGACAGGGCCGGCGTTCAATCTAAGTCGCAGCCCAAGCCCGCGCTCATGGAATTTGTCGTTTTAATGGTCGCCATCCCCGTAATCCATGCGAATACACGTATGTCGTATACTGACTGTCCGTGTATCTTCCCGGCGCGCCACAATCCCTTGTACTGAGCGTCCTTCAACGTTCCCACTTTACGGAACTTGTACGAAGCGTGCCGATCTCGGGGAGGTGGCAGCAGAACGAGCGCCGACCCACCAACGCCACCACCGACCGACGCCGCCGCGGCCGCCGTGGCGTCACTGCCAGCCGCCGCTGCCTTCTCAGAGAGCAGAGCACGAGCAATCGTCTGGTTCAGGCACCACACCCACTCCGCCTGCAACACACACACACACACACGCAGCACTAAGACACCATGTCTCAAAAACCGGACTGGGATCAAGGCAGGATTAACAAACGTGGGGGGGCTGATTGGAACAATTTTCGGAGCCCACCCACAATCAAAATGAATGGCCAAATAAATCTGACACAGTGTAAAATCTAAGACACTTGTGCATACATTAGTGCAGTGCATACTTTCGACTGGTTTGTTCTGAGACGTTATCCTTATTTTTACTACAGTAATAGCACTTTTTTGATTTTTGCTGTTTTAGTTGTGTGATGCAGGTCATGTCGCCATGAAAGACTTTTTTAAACTGATAAGTTTTATCATTTATATTTGCTGTTTTATTACAATTTTATGACCGCATTAATTGTGAGAGTTGGCATGCATAACTGCATTAATTTTATCGCTTGTTTAAATACTACATGTAATAGGCAACTTTGACCTCGTAATTTTTTTGGCGCACATGTGTGGGGGTCCCTGTTCGCCGAATATGTTCAAACATTCCTTAATCCGGCCCTGGCTGGGAAATTTGGTCTTAACCATTTTCCGACATTTTTTTCACCATTTTCACCGTAGCTGCTATACTTTGCGAAAACTAAACTTCAGAAACTGACGCAGATTGCGCGGTGAATATATAACGAGAGAATACAAATTTAAGGTGCTGCAAAAACTGCTAAATCGGATCTCTTAAGAAACATATATGACAGTTTACAGGTTGTCCGGAATCGTGTCATTTTTGGATTGAATGACGCGTTTGTCACAATTAAAGCAAGAAGTTTAAATAGTTATTATTCTGTTGCATATTTCGAATGTTAATATTTAGCAACGGATAAAATGCAGGCCAGCTAGCACAGGTGACCTTAGCAGAGTGCGACGGTGCTGTCAGAGTTAGAGTGTCTTCGGGTGTCACCAGCTGAATGGCGTTTCTGACAATCACAATGCCACCAGCAATAACAATAGCAATATCAATAACAATGGCAACAGCAATATGTCGGAGCACTGAATTCTAACAGCGTGTCAACATTTAACCAGTCTTCAGCGTGATGGAGTGAAATTCTGATCGAAAATGAGCAAAGCATCTCCAGCAAAAGACAGGTGAGGCTTCACATGTCCACACTCTATGGTATAGCCTTACCTTTCACCCAGTGCGGGCCAGTAGGCTCACACTCTATGGACATAGCCGCCTTCGAAATGACCTAAATTGTGTCGGGTGGGGCGCTAAACCTTACTCACTCACTCACTCTATGGACATAGCACCTGCCTGTAATAGTATGCCTAGCAAATGCACTCACTAAACGAACACAAAAAATTGTCCCATCTAACTCTCTGCGGCTATACCATAGAGTGTGGACATAGAGTGTGGAGCTAACACTATCGCTATTCCTAACCCACTGCCGACAACTAAGTGGCTAGCAAGACACAGAAGCACTGTACAGCAATTTAAAGCGTGCATTAATACTAAGCAATTAAAAAGAGGATTTTCGTATACCGGTAGTCCGTTTCGAGGGAGTTCATTCCCTTTTACGGTGCTTTAAGCCGGCGCGAGGGTTAAACCAAATTCAGCTTGCATGCAACCGATGTTGGCCAGACGAACAATCAACATTTATTTATCGCAGCAAATCGTACACTGAGTACACATAAAAACATATAGCAATGCAACACACGAAAAGACTAAAAATAAAATTACACGATCGAATCACCGATGAAAGACACATGCACAAAAAAGTGAAGTAAATCCGCGAAAATGTCATGACACAAAACCACCAAACCGAACCCAGCACGATGCTACTATCACACAGACAAGCCAGCATCTATCTCTAACTGTCACCAGCACATCAAATACAAGCTGGCCGTGCTGACGTTCAAAACTCAGCAGATGTCATCTCTGCAGTATCTGAGTCAGCACATCTCGCTGCGCACCAGCGCATGCAACACTCGATCTTCATCCGTCCCACTGCTGTGCGTGCCATTTCGACAGACATAATTTTCCAGACGATCGTTCAGCACTGCCGCACCCCTGACTTGGAACTCAGTGTCACCTGATGTGTTAAACTGCAACCCTCTCTCTACTTTGAAATCCAGACTGAAAACTCATCTGTTTTCTACTGCTTTCTGCTAACTACTCTACTTACCTGCTCCGCCAGCGCCTCTGTAGTCGCCTAACGGCATTATGGCGCTTCATAAATTTTGTATTATTAGTATTTATATTATATTAAAGTGAACAGTGACTGTTACTCACTTCAGATGTTTCGTATTGGCAAGCAGTTCAACCCAGACTGTGCTCAGAGGACACACATGATGACCAGAGTACTACATGTCAACATGACAAAACAGCGCAACTGCATTAATGCATTCAGTGACATTATTCTAACGTCCGCAACTCGCATATGGTTATCGTCAGGCTTCGCGTTAAGATGACCAGGTTTGTTGAAGCGCAGCATACTCAACAAATGAACGCCCCCTCGTCTCAGACGTAGAGCAACATATTTCAAAATGTTCACAACTTTGAAATTATTTGCCACGCGTTGTTGGAATATTCATCACCGACTAAAGAAGGACCTCCAAAGAATGGGATTAACCTAGGAAGAGGTTGAAGCATCAGCTCAAGACAGAAATTCGTGGCGTCAACGTGTGGCTCTATGCATCGGTTATGCTGGATGAATCAAGGTCAAGGTCAAGGTCAATGTCACTGACAGCCAATATGGCGCACGTCACCGAAAAGCGCATTTCTCCATGTAACTACAATGTCAGATTTGTCTAAAGACACCTCTGTCATTGTCACATACCGTTTGACAGGTTCACTGCTACTTTTTTTCAATACAGTTGCTGCATGACACTTCCTAAATCACACTGTCGTCATAAATCTAGCACGAATTTCACCTATTCAGACGTTTGTCATAAAACTGCAGGTAATTCTGGGCCAAGAAAAGCAACCGGTCTACAATTTCTGTGAGCAATTAAAAGCTATTAAAAGCAAGATAATATTTACAACGGGACAGACTGAAGGTCATTCAAGGTCACCGACAAGTGACCTGAACCTTGACGACAGCTCCGCTTGTATCCAACCTTGCTCCGCCTCCGAAATGACCTGTATTGTGTCGAGTGGGGCGTTAAACTCAACTCACTCACTCACTCATCCAACCTTGCAACTGGCTGAGACATTTCCGAAACTGTTTCAGGCGAACGCACCTGCAAGTGTACAAAGCAGTCGTTGAAGAGAAGAAACGTATGAGTCGATGAGAATCGGCCGGCGGTCGACAGCGTCAGCGCGTGACAGCGACTATCACGCACCAGTCTCCGCTCCGAAGTACGCAGCGACTCCTAGCACAACACATCACACGCTCACCCGTGTTAATCAGCGACCGACTCAAAGGCTTATTCTCCGCAACACTGACTGATTACTATGAAATAATATGAAATTTATAAAGCGCCATAATGCCGTTAGGTGGCTACAGAGTGGCTGGCGGAACAGGTAAGTAGAGTAGTTAGCAGAAAGCAGTAGAAAACAGAGGTTTTAAGTCTGAAGTTGAAAGTAGAGATAGAGTCGCAGTTTAACACAGCAGGTGGCAGTGAGTTCCAAGTCAGAGGTGCGGCAGTGCTTGACTGACTGATTGGGGTTTAACGACACTTGCAGCACAATAAGGCCATGTCGTGCCTTAGAAAATTAGTTTAGTTAAAGGTTGATATCAGTGTGATAGTTCAAAATATTATGCTTGGAAGCACGTATGTTGTAATGATAAACATTTCGTAGTTATTATGGTAATTTATTGGTCAAGCCTTGTCTTCACTCTGCAGGTGAGCATATATGTCTTCAATAGATGATGATATTATTATTATTATATTATTATCGTTAAAAATGAGTTTGACTACGGTGGCAATGTCGCACTGTTGCTGGAGGACCACCGTACAATGTTACCGTGCCGTGTTACATAACAGAAAATGATTAATGATACGTTGTGATGTAAGTATTAACTTGCAAATTATTACGAGTTGTCAAGAAAAATTTGGTTTCAGAGTACCTAGTGAATTAATTAACAGGCGAACCAAGAAAATACAGGCATCATACTCCCTTTTAGAGTATAAATTGTAAATAGTTTATTTTAGTATTATCAGTTAAGTTACTTTTCTTTGTTGCATTATCATTGTATATGACGCTTGTACGGTGAAATAAAGATTTTCATAATGAAAATAAGCAAACAGCTGTGTGGGAAGCTAAGTTTGAAAGCTGAGAGTTAGTGAAGCATTGCTGTCCTGCTGCGATTGTCCATAAAATTATCAAACATCAAAGATAGCAGGAGAAACACTAACTAACACTACAACCGATATCACACAATAATATTAATGCTGCTAATAACAATAATGCCATCATAATGGCGAACGTCTCATGTCCGATATCCAACACAACACTATGGGACACAGAAGAAATGAAAGGGAACAAAAACCTAGAAGTGCATCGCTTAGCAACAACACAACAAAAACCGACTTATAACTGGAAGACGTCGTAAGTTCAAAACGAGCAGCAGATAATGTCGGAGTTACAAGTGACAGAAAACAAAGTGAGCGACACTGGACTATCAACACTCTGTAGCGACGTTCGCACCAGAAGCTTGGTGGGACATGTCTGCCAGTAAGCCAGCGTCTTCTCCGCAAGCTCAAGACCGACATTGACCTTCTGTTTCAGAGCCTGCCAGCTCTGAGACAGACGCAACAATCTCGAATACTCTTGAGTATACTGCACACACACGCACGCACACACGCACACATACACAATGCTCTCGTTGCTAAGAAGTTTCAACAATTGTCACGCAAAAAAACAACAAATACCGAAAGTTATCAAAGTGAAACTGAAAGATACTGTATAGCGATCTGGACTGGCGACATCAAGCAACTTCAGTCGTCTGTAGAAACTTTGTATCGTATGAATCTCCCTTTTACTTACTTACTTGCTTACTTACTTATTTGCAGCGAGCCTGAGTTGCGACTAACATCAATTGCTACACAGCGTAGGTCATTTCGGACGTGATGTCATCTCTAGATCAGTCACAATTTAGTGAGAAAGACATACAACTATGCTGCATCTCAAAAGATGCATTCTGAAATACGTTACCGTAACAATTTGTTTCTGTTTATAACGGTAAAAAAACGCCGCGCGAAATGGCACCAATTTTTCAGAATGGTCGGCAAAGTTTTTTTTCGACACACCGTGCAGACAGTTACGCATTTCAACGCCGCTCGCAGAACTCACCGCTGGGTAGAGATTAGCGACGGCTGCCAGCTGTTTCTGGTAGTCGAGTGCCCGTCGCAGCGGAAACTGCAGCAGACGCTGAAACGTAAGCGCCACGTTCTTCAGATCGACCTTGTTCGCCTCGAGAATGTCGGCAAATTCCAGCTTTATTTTGTCGAAAAATGCCCTGCAACACCAAAAGCACCGAAAGTCAACACCGGCCACAATCGGCGACGCGATGGAAAAAAACACAGAAACAGTGCAACGTACGCTGTAACCATAGCAACGAAAAACAGAAACATCAGAAGTGACTGGCAACAGGCGTATATGTCTATTCCCAAGCGAAGTTGGCCAAAAAACTTTGTCGTTCAACTACCACAAAATTCCCCCCCCCAAAAAAAAAAATTTAGGTTACGAGACACCCATGGGGTGGCCAAAACTGTAGGCCCCCCTACCGAATTACAGTACATTGCCATTTGAAACCCACCAACGGTGCAAGATTTTTTCCCAATACAATTTGACTGTCAACAAAGCACTGTAATATTGTAAGTAGACATTAAATATCCTATACATGACACTATACGTGACTGATTAATTGATTGGCGTTTAATGGCACTTTTAGCACAATAAAGTTATATCGTGCCTACAAAATATGTGAAGTCATCAAATACTGTGCTGTATACATTGAAGCTGCGAAGTTGGCGGCGTGGCTCAGCGGTAAGGTCCGCGGATGTGCTAGCTCCTTTTCTTTGCCAGCTTTTTAACTTGTCACTTCAGCATGGTTGCGTCCCGTCGAGTTTCAAGGCCTCTTATATTACGCCACTACTGAAAAAAGCAGGCCTAGACACGGCCGACGTGAGGTTTTATCGGCCGATTTCGAATCTTACAGTAATTTCCAAGTTGCTTGAGCGGATCGTCAGCTTGCAGCTTGTGAAGTATCTTAAGGATAAAGGTCTGTTTCCTGACCTTCAGTCTGCGCATCGAGCGATGCACTCGAAAGAGACTTCCGTGCTGAAGGTGTTCTCTGACATCCTGTTGGCACTTGACTCCGGAAATCTGGCAATGCTAACCATGCTCGACTTGTCGGCCGCTTGTGACAGTGTCGACCACGACACATTGCTATAGCGTCTACGTAAGTCCTATGGTTTGCAGGGACGTGTACTCGATTGGTTCACCTCATATCTTAGTGGACGAGTTCAACACGTCCGCCTGTCTGCAACCAGTTCAACACCATCCAAGGTCCTTTTCGGAGTTCCACAGGGTTCAGTTTTGGGACCGATCCTGTTCCTTCTTTACACGGCCGATTTACTCCAGTTAGTGAAAC
>Ga0056116_1001185_pt1 | contig 9980 bp, 9 predicted proteins | sample WorMetOlspDAHAB2_FD_67352 | JGI IMG/M metagenome (GOLD analysis project Ga0056116, IMG submission 67352) | Marine gutless worms symbiont microbial communities from Max Planck institute for Marine Microbiology, Germany - Olavius sp. DAHAB.2 ...
TGTACTGCTGCCTTTATCTTCCTCTAGCTGTACTTGTATCACACTGTCCACATATCCTTCTCCATATCTCTTTTCCAGGTGTTTTTTGGTCGTCCTCTTCCTCTGTGTCCATGTAGCATTCACTGGAGTGCTTGTTGGGCTGTGCTGTGATTGTTCCTTCTTATGGCAGTAGTTGCTGTTGGTAATAAAGTGTGTTAACACTCGCTTGCCTCTTAATTTGAACCCATTGAACACAAGGATTTTTGTAACTACAGAGAATTCGCAAATTTTTGCTACTGAAAATTAACTCTGGAAGTTTGGCTTAGACTGCTGATGGCCGTCTTTCAGAGTGAGAGGTACTATACTAACGTGTGAGTAATATTGCTCAATTTTCATATATTACTTTTTGGCGTAGAATTAACTGCTACATTTCGTTGCCAGAGCAGCTGACTGTGATTGACTTTTGCTAGGAATTGAAAGCTGCTTTTGAGAAACAGAAAAGACAGATTGAGGAGACATGTCGTACAAAGGTAATCTGGTCCTTTGCTGTGATAACGACGTTAAATAAAGTTGTTACTCTGTATGGTTTTGTGTAATTACAGCCGCAATTGCAACATAATTTTGGGTATAACTTACGGCCTGTTAATTTGTGGGTTTTTACACATCATTGGCGTTTTTCCAGATTACATGGATTAGCTTGCACTAAGTGTGCATATTATTATTACTGTTATTAGTAGTAATTTATTATTACTATTTTACTTTGAGTATTGAGAGCTTTGCTTGTTACGTGACAGGTTGAGTGCTTTCAGGAGAAAGTTGATGACGTTGAGAGGCAGTCGAGCAAGAAACTGAAGCAGCTGAAAGATCTGTTGAGGTTCGTCTTTGTCTTCTCTGTCGAAAACAGCTTGTCATCATAATCATCTATTTCGCTCAACTCCACAATGATAATGGCCAAATGCAAGCAGGAAATGAAAGCAGGTTTAGAAGTTGCCCTGATATAGTGTGTCAAACGATTATAAAAATGACTTGAAACTTTTTTGGTGGCAGCAGTGACTGTAAGACTGTAAAAATATGTTGGGGTCTGTGAGTAAATAAGTAATAAGTAAGTTTATTAAAACACACTTATATACTTGAATACACACAACATAAAAAATATGCAGAAAAGAAGATGAAAAAGAGACTGAAGGGTATAGATGTCTATGGGACTTGTGTGCAAATTTTGTCCTGATCATGGTTTGGTGTGTAGTTAATAAAGGAACAGTAATTGAGTAGAATTGGCCTGTTTACTTGATTTGGACTGGCAGTGGCAGGCTGACTGAGATAGTTTTGGCAGAACTGTTATCATCCTTCTTGCTTCATTGAAATGCACAAAACAGTACGTGTTACGTTAATTTGAGACTTAGACACAGTTGATCATCATTACCACAGAAGTTAGCACACTAATGTGGTGCAATGTTGACAGTGACAAGGAGTCAGAGCTGCAACAGGTGACAGCAAGTCAGAAGGAGCAGGCAGAACTGGCACAGAAAGCTCTTGATGACTTGAAACTTGAGGTTGAAACTAGCTCCGCCAAAATGTACCATGGCATGAAATTGCAGGTCAACTTGGCACAGTGCCACTGCCTTTCTATACCGAGGGTCGTGCTGCAGTGAATTATTGGTAACTGTGTTTGGACCGTATAGGAAATATCAGTCTGTTGAAACAAACTTATTTGTCAGGGTATGGTTAGCTAAAGATGTCATGGTCCTCATAAAGAAAGAAGCAGTGATCCTTATCTTCCACACATTGGCCTGTAAGCCATCAGTCAATATACTGCAGTCTGTGATGCATGGCCTGTGTGACACCGTCTACAGCTATCATCCTACGTACCAATACCATATTATATTGCTTGGTGACAGAGGCACACGTGTGTGTGAGTGACTCTCTCGGTAGTGCAATGGGTTAGACTCGAATCTTTGACCTCTCAATTACCAGGCCAATGCTCTGTCATTGGGCTGCTGAGCCACACAAGAGGAGGGGAATGTATGTAGGGAAGGGTAAAATAAATTAAAATTGTTTTAACGATTACAACTAATCATGTTGACATTTGACATTGTAATGCATGGCTGTTCTGCTTATCTATAGACTAGGCACTATAAATAAGAGCAATGTGATGTAATAATTTGTTTTTAGCTATCCGATGCCCTTGTAGTGACTCTAGCCATGTAACTTTGCCTTATAAATTGTCGTTTTATTATTACTATTATTATTATTATCCAAGATTTAGTTGCTTTTTGTGATGTGAGTGATAGTCATGTCTTTTATTGTACGTGGGTATTACGCTCTTGTTTTCAGCTGGAGAAGGTGGAGTTGGAACTGAGTCAGACCAAATTGCTGCATGACAGCGAGAGGCGAGACTTTGAGTGTCAGCGCGACGAGTTGCTTCGCTCTCATGCCAAGCAGCTTGCCGAGCTGAAACTAGCGACAGAGCTGGAGCACGCACGGCTGGTGGATGACCTCAGTGCTCAGATGGAACTGAAGTTAGCCACCAAGGACAGGGAGATGTCAGAGCTACGTCAGACACTGCAGGCTGAAGTTTCGGAGGTTGAACGACGTGCTAAAGAGCAGGCTGAAACGGATGCTAAGGTACAGTAGTAATGTCTAGGTACATTGTGTTTATATGTGTTATAAGCTAGAACACTTATGAGGACAACAGTACTGTAAGTACTCTTTAACTATTTTGTTTACTTGCATATTTGTTGTTTCATTTTATGGTTGTCAAGTAGTCATAGCCGGGCTAGTGTACAGTGATAGGATTACTGAATGTTTAATATAAATGAAGTATATATTGTATTCATAATTACACTTTGTTTACTGTCGAATTAATTATGTTTTTAATTTTAAGTGAATTATAACCGAACAATTTTTAAAAATGTATAAACGAAATAAGCTTTATTTACAGCATCTACATATTAAAACGTGAAAGCACATATACTTAAATACAATATCAACACCCTCGATAATTCTGTCGTTCGAGCTTACTAACAATTTAACAGTTCAACAAATGCTCACACAAAGTCTATTACGAGTCACCAGTATCAAGAAAACAGAAGCAGCAAATTATAAACTCACACAGAGACGAAAACGTACCGATATCATGAGAATTCACACAGAATAATTACGTGCTCACATGGAGTTGAACGAACACCGTTGACTAACATTTAGTGTCAGCTCCGATCGATCTTTTCCATTCCTCTCACTCAATCTATCTCACTGACTCATGTGTGGCTTAAATACAGTTCTGTCACAGAAACACTTTGGTTATCTTAAGATACAGACAACAAAGAACAGACAGGACCCAGATATAGACCGTTTGCCATCTGTCCTTGCAGCATCGATAAACTGTTAACATCACCAACAATTGTAAAAGCCAATCTCCATTATAGTTCGCCTATGTTTCCATTATCATTTCATACCCATAAGTATGCAGAAAAAGTCCATCTCTTTTTCTGGCCATCTGACTCAGGATTATTTTCTTATGTTGGTTTTGTCATTTTGGTTTTGTCAAATGACAATACCAACTTTTTCCAGAGTTTTTCGGTTTTTGGAGTTGTGTTTTTCATAATTTTTCATTTTGTATATTGTCATTATTAGTGGTCAAGTGGTTGGTTGATGACTGCTTCCTGTATGACCAAAAATGCTCTCTGGTTGTCATTCATAAATTTTCAGAAACATGATTCCAATTGTCACTGTGCTATTGAAGTTATCAAATTACGTATTGCATGGTTATGTAGACACGCATGCAGTTGGAAGTTCAGCCGCGGAAGCTGCGTGATGAGCTGGTTCAGGTGAAACAGCATCGCAAACGTGAGCTGATGCAGTTGCGGTATCTTCGTGACCAGGAAGCTATCGTCATGCAGTCCAACTTTGACTCACAGGTCAGTCATATACATCAGCCATTTTATAACTTTTATCATATTTTGTTGATGTTGTCGTACGTAAATCCACCGATCCTCAACACAAATGTCATTTATTACTAAATACTATTACTGTTGTTGTTATTTGTGTAATTTATCTCTTATTGTTTTATTACTCATGTTATTTATTACTTATATTAATACTACAGTTAATGTTATTGATGTTGTTTCAGTTAGTAGTGAAACTATCAGTTAACAACGGTGTGTGCATTTCAAGTTTTTCTGCTTATTGCTGTGTGTTTGTGTTACAGTTGTCAAGTGTAACGACGCAGATGGAGGAGCAGAGGCTGACGATGGAAAAGACACATAGTGAAGAGATGGAGAAACTACTGCAAAATGTGATTATCATTTTCCGTGTGTCGCCCTCCGCCTCCGAAATGACCTATATTGTGTCGGGTGGGGCGTTAAACTCTACTCACTCACTTCCGTGTGTCGCCACATATCGGTGTCATTTTGCTACTGTTTTAATACAAAGAACCAACTAACACCAAATGTTCTTGGATGTCGGCTCCAGTGGTCAACTCCCACTTACTGGCTGACCCCACAAGCTGACAACCTGGCTTAGACCTTCTCGACAACATTGGTGGTTTCTGCGGAGATGGCGTCTAACAGACTCGGAACTGTGCTGTTGTTGTGAGACCCAGATGATGTCTCTCGTTGTCGTCTCATGCCGACTAATGAAATTAGATGGAGGTTTGTCCAGACTTTACTCTGTAGATGATGATGAGTCCTAACCCATCCACCTTAGATGAAAGGTAACTGCAAGGTATTGCACTCAATGTTGGCCTTCAATAAGCCCAGTGCTCAACCCATAACCACAACGGTGTGTGCCTGTGTTGGCACTAGGCCGATGTGTACACGTGTGGTGACCAGTCTTTGTCCAGTTTCTTTTAGTTTGAGGGTCACAGTGCACTTTGCCTTTCAGACAAGGCTGCTGCCACTTGGCTGACGTCTTGTAGCACCTGAAGCATATAACATAACGACTGTGGTAAGTGATTGTTGTATTTGAGTTGTTGTTTGATGTTGTAGACGAATGAGAAATTGAAAGAAATGAGCTCAGACTATGCAACCCGCAGCCAGACAGCCACAAACGTGCGTTCAGAACACTACACCACACTGCTGTCACGTAATTGAAGTTCTGGCATCAAATTACATCCCTCTGTTGTCCCATTTTCTTCTGCTGAAGGCCCAACTCTTTGTTTGTATATCATCTTCACTTCGCCAAAAACTGACAGCCATAAAAAGTAGACACGCAAACACATGTCCACGCGTTTTCTTACTTTTGTTTGCTTTAAGACTTTTTTAGTCTATTTATGTCATCTATTGTTGTTATTGACTTGCTAAGCCCATCAGGCTGTTCCTATATAGAGCAGAGACAAGTACCTAAAAGAGACAATAAACTCTTATGTCCCTCAATGATGGCAACTGCCATTTTGGTAGTATGCACCAGCATTGGAACCAGTTCACCAGGTAATCGGGTCACCTTGTGGCACCGGGTCACTACCACTGACCCGGTCTGTGACCCGGTTTATTAAAACTGTTTCCAATTCAGTTAAAGACAGAGTCATTTCTTTTCTGCTTGGAAGCCTAGTTTTAGTGTTTCCTTCATTTTTTAATGAGCCGTATGTGACGTCATCACGTCGCTATGTGACGTCATTGCCGACATCGCGAGTGATTAGGCTAGTTATGCTATTGTTAGCGGTTGGTAGGGTAACTGCAAATTTGTGTTACACATGACTGCCCGGGACCGGGTGGGTCACCGGGTCAGTACCTGTCCCGGGTCCCGGGTCACATTTAGGTGACCCAGTTCCAATACTGGTATGCACCTCGTGGGAGGTTGCAATTGTTGCGCACGTCATCAAACACTGGTAGTATCGAGGGACTGCAAATTGGTTGCCCACTATGTCATGACTGGCCCTCACAACTAGGCAAGGTCAACCAAACTTAATTTTGCTAAGGCCAGACATGCTGTGACCGAGTTTGTTCATGGATGTTTTATAGTCGTCACATTTTACTTCGCCTCATACGAAACAATTCATTCTCAAAATATCGGTGTGTAATCATAAAAAGTAACTGTGAATAAAAACGATGAGGTAATAAAGTCAGTATTTGTTTGTAGAGCATTACCGAGCTGCAAACAACTGTTGATAAATTGACATTACAACTGGAAAGGTTTGAAATTGGCAAAGTGATATCATTTTGACTGCAGCTCTTTGCTGACTGTGTTACTAAGACCGTTCTTTGTAGCATAGTTTTGAAGTTGATAGATACCACATTCTAACTTGTCTATTTCCAGTGGTCAGTTCTCAGTCTGACGTGACCCATAATTGGATTCACAGTACTCTCCCACTCTTGCTGCCTGACACTCGCAGTGTTGCTGTCTGCAGAATAGTTGTTCTTATTAACTTCCGTGATCCTTGAGCATCACAATATACAAGTTATCATCCTTGGACCTTTGTGCGTTGCCCTTGTTCTAAATTTCCGGTGTGCTTAATACACGAAAACGCAAGTGCATTACTGTCATTACTAATGTCAGTGAGCAAAACAATCGTTATCACATTTTGTTTAAACTTCTCCCTGACAAAAGTGATCACACTGACCCCATTGCCATTATTTTTCATTTTAACTATGAAGACAGATCGTTGTAGTTTCATGAACAGATTTCTTTTCAAAGACATATATTAGCTTTATTTCTAATTGTTATTTTGCGTTCTGTCATTAGTATTATTAAGAAATGATGATGATGATGATGATAATGGTGGTGAAAATGTATAATAGTATAGCTGGCAAAAATAAAACGAGGGTTTGCTGAATAATGAAGGATGTCTTCAAGATTATGTTTAAAACAGTTACAGCTAGTTTCATTCCTGATGTTTTTCAGTGAGCATTTCATGCTTATGGACCTGTACCAAATCAGGTAGTGCACAATGACAACAGAATTTTGTGCAAAATACGTCTGCGTGCATAACCACAAACCAACAAGACACTAAAATCTAACCCTAATCCTACTACTAAACATCACACAGTAGTCAGCATTCAACTGAATATGTCGTACGTATCTAGCAGAAAAATTCATACGAGACAATGTTGTTGCACCATTCTTTACTACTTTCCGCTGTCATTGTACCTTAGGCTAACAAATCAGCCTTTCAGTCGTAGTATTGCTGGCCTCAGGGCACAGACAGGCACATTGTTGTTCTTTTAATGCAATGTTTGTCTGCTTTTTAACAGGCAGCGCTTGGACCACGAACGTGAGAAGTCGTCAGTTGAACGTAAGTATAGTGAAGAAGAAAGTCACATGAAGCAGAAATGTCAGGTTAGTGAGTTACATTTCTCAGCTTTCAGAAACTATTTTATCCACTTTGAAACAGCTGATCTCATTTTAGTCTGTGGAACTGGCAATTGACTAAGTACACGGACTAGAGTAAAGGCTCCTTGTGCTGTCATTTATTAAATGCAATGCAGATTATCCTCATTGGCTAGTATGCTTTCTCCTACAGCGTCGAGGATGGGCGCTTATCTCCCATTCCTTGGCCATTGAGCTGGAAGTTAGCGTACTCCAGCTATATTGCTCAGTCACGTGGGTAGTAGGCCACATCTCTCACCACATATTCTGCTGTTTTCATCAGCAACCACAGCACCTAACTGCATGGATTGTTACTTATTTACTGACCTTAAGAGAGATGGAAGGCTGAGTTAGCCTAGTTGGCTGACTGATAGCAGAGGCTTTACCCACAAACTGGTCACACAACCGACTACCAGTCTAAGCAGGATCGGGAAAGTTCGCCGGCCTAGACCAGCGTTCTAACCACTATTCCACGCTGACAACCTGTCATTTATTATGGGTCTAAGAAACCCCTGTATTTTTTTGTTTTCGCTCAAAAAAGTATATAATAAGCCATCATTGAGACACTTATCTGTTTTAATATGGACTTTAAAAGACAATTTTAGCCTGTTATACCTGAAGAAACTTTATTCATTGATCAGTAAGATTTGGTTAATTCTCTGCAGTCTCTCCAGATATGCTTAGTATATGTTTGACATGAATCAAACGTGTGTGTGTAAATGGTACATTGGGAAATGTGAATTAGTCAGGTCTGTTTAATTTGTATTGTAAATAGTAGTGTTAAGACATCATACTTGATTAGGTCAGTTGATACAGTGGACAATGGTTTCCATTTTTTCTGGAGTGTTTGTTTTTGCATTTTACCGACTTCCCTGTTGCAGAATTGTGCACCCTGCATCAGTTAATGTGATGTTTTAACCTGGTCTATAATTCTGTTGTATTGGGTGAATGTTTGGCCTACAGCTGCCTATGGTGGACTCAAATGTCTAGTTTGCACCTTGGCCACCTGACGGTCACCTAGCATTGACCGATTTTCACTGAGATGACCCAAGTGAACTATCACCTATTGCTTTGTCATAGACGATAGCACTATAAACATCGTATACTGGTATTTGGTTATTATATTCATTAGTTTTTATGGTTTTGTTTATATTTGGTACAGAGATCTAGAGACACAAACCTAATGTTGATTTAGCTTAGTACATACAATACATTGTAGGAGATGGAGAGGGAACTGAGCAGACAGACAGATATGAGCAGACAGCAGGAGAAGCAGTTAATGCAACTACAGTTGTCTAATCAGGAGCAGGTAGTTTTTACACCTCAGTGCTACTTTGTATTCTGTTTTCAGTTTATGTTGTATTTGGGATGATGTATTTCAATTTTCTACAAACTTTTCATTTGTAAAAAATTGTTTCAACTTTGTTTTATTGAATTATATTTTAATTTTTGCAGTCTTGTAGCCTTTAAATTGTCATGTGACAATCACAAGATTGATGGATATGCTTTTGCGTCCTTGTTAACAGCTCTGATCATTGATGTACTCATCGTGTAAAATGAGGCTGGTGATAATTACGTCAGAAAATTTAGTTGTTTTTATAAGTATCATTTGGCGTGATTGGTGGCATGATTTCTGTTAGGATTTTAGTTTAATTTTGTTTAAATTTCTCTTTGAGCAGCCTAATCAATGGCTTACAGTTGTTTGGCCAGAATGTAAGCAGTGCTGGCCTGGATAGTTCCACCTCCCATGCTACTGAACAGATGTTTAATCATTGTCATTGTCGTGAGCCAGTTACTTGGTATGTCACAGCTCACTCAGCTGAGAATCAGCTACGAAGACAAACTTCAATTTATGGTACCACATCAAGTTAAACAGGTCCGTGAAAGTTTCTTCCAATTTACTTCATCTGCTTATTTTACTTTGTTTTCTGTTTTACATATTTATCACCAGTGGATACCTGTTTTTTCGTCATCTTTCTTGTACAACGTGTAGGACGCAACAGTTATTCATAAAAAGGTTATTTGTTCGATTTATGACCAGACTAACTTAGTACTGACTATCAAAAAGCTGCAGAACTTTGATGCCTGTTGAATGTTTTACATATACTAGCAACAGACTTAATAGTCCTGGCTCAGAATTTCAACAAGCTCTTTTGTTTACTGTGTTAATAGAGAGCTATTGTGTTTTGCAGTACGTTTACCAGTATGTACACAAAAAATTGATTTAACAGTTGAATGAGCAGTGAGCTACAGTTTTCCTAACTAGGTGGTTTTTCCAGTTAGTGTAACTTTCAGCCTACCGTGCTGCAAAGAGAATTGTCAATTTATACTGTGAGTTTGATTATGAGGCATGATTTGATCTAAATTTGAATCAGTAAAATATAACTGAATGCAAACCTGTTGCACTGTGCAGAGAATTTCTGACACCAATATTCCAAAGGATGCATTCGTTCGGTTGCTGAATTTAATCAAATGTTTACGCTGCAGGAGCTGGAAGACACAATATCGTCATTGCGTCAACAGGTGGACGTGTTACAAAGAAGGGCAGCACTGCTACAGGAGGATCTCACAGCACGTGCTCTACCACACGCCGTTCAAACTCCACACGCACATACACACGCAACTCTTAATCGCGCACTTTGATACCAGTATTACTTAAGATACTAGACTAGAGTATTGATTTGCTGCTTGGACACGTG
>Ga0056116_1001189_pt1 | contig 9973 bp, 7 predicted proteins | sample WorMetOlspDAHAB2_FD_67352 | JGI IMG/M metagenome (GOLD analysis project Ga0056116, IMG submission 67352) | Marine gutless worms symbiont microbial communities from Max Planck institute for Marine Microbiology, Germany - Olavius sp. DAHAB.2 ...
ACCTTGGTCTTAAAATACTAAATACAAAATACTATCTTCTGAAAGTATTTCAAATACAAAATGCTTTTATAGTATGTATGTAGCCTAACTTTTGATCAATGGCACACGTTATTATATTGGTGCAAGTGCAGTTAATCCATGCCAAAATGTGTTTGCCAAACAAAGTACAGTAGGTAAGTTCAAACTTGTCTCTGTTTTCTACCTGCGTTAACTTCTAAAAATCTGTTTATTATAGAAGACTGTCTAAACAGTTCAGTTTAATAATTACTAATTTATAAATACAGTTACAGTAGTGCAGTTACTAAAGCTTTATTATATCACTTAGGCCTAATGTTAGCATTAGCCTTTAGCAGCAGCAGTGTCTCGAATGTCTCATCGGCAAGTTTGCTTCGCTTTTCACTTCGGATTTTCCCACCAAAGCTGAACAGCCGCTGAACTGGCGCTCATAACGAGATCATCGTTGTAGCTGAGGATACATCTCTCACATGAGGATATTTCTGCAACATTGTCACGCTGGTCCTGTTGTCCTCCAGATAGTCAGTTGCAGGCTGGCCAGAAACAGAACTGAACAATGTACATTGTATTTGCTATTGTTGAATGTATTTTAAATACTGTACTCGAATGCTATTTTTGTATTTAAATACAAAATACAAAATGCATGTTGTGCATTTCAAATACGTATTTCAAACATATGCATTTCATGTATTTCTGAGGAGAACAAAACGGAAAGGTTGTTTTTAGGCACCATCTGAACACTATGAGCAACGGTGCTGTCGACACAGCATATGCAATACATAGTTAAACGGTCTGGGTTTACCTTTGTCTGCAGGGCGAGACCTCGAGACAGCAAATTTTTGTCGGTATATCTGCTGAATCTAGCTTGAACGTACTGGAACTGTATTGTAAAAGTGTAGGCCTACAGATTTCACTAATGCTGTTATCAAGGTAACTTTAATTTTAGAAGAATATTTCCGTCTCACATTCGCTTCTTTCCTTGCAGATACAAACAGTTTTTGCGACTTTATATAAGCGGGGGAAAGCTGTCAGCTATGCGGACGTGTTTATCTCAACTGCATGTGGGAGATTAATTGTATATTCATTTCTTATTTACTGTTCTGTGCGTTAGCGATTGTACGGCCTGTAGCTCCACCAAACTGTATCGGCACCAATGTTACAATTCTCCGGGGCGCAGTTGGCACCGGACGCTTGATTAAGTCGCTTCTGTGGCATCTTTTGTCCTCCGGCCTGCAGGGTCTGGTCTGGTCTCCCGAAGTGGCCTGGCCTGGCCTGACACGGGGGAGTGGCAGTGGTTCAGCTGTGTGCGCCACGCCATTATTATCTTCATCGATTCCACGCCGTGTTTGTCCGAACAGATTGCCGTATATCTACGCCCGTTTTACGCCGGCCACCGTCGCTGCTGCTGCCGCCGCCGCCGCCGGCGGCGGCTTTGTCATTCATGGCGCAGCGTTCACCGCTGCTGACCCTCGCGTCGCTTCTTCCACTATGACACGAGAGCAATCAGGCTGCAGCAGCAGGGACAGGAGGAACACGATGATGTGTTCAGCAAGCAGCCGTTCACTCGGTCGGCGGCGTATCAGATGCGCATACTGAGTTAACGAGAGCCAAACGCAGCGCCCTCGCTCGACGACAACGACGCGATATATTGAGACGGGCGCTCGCTCCACTAATCTTCTGTCTGCAGAAGAGACGTAATGGTAATTATGAAGTGATCTACATTGGGACGTCTCGGTGCATATGCGTCATGCGGGTATTGCCTTCAAACAATTAATCAGCGAGAAATTGTTACAGTCTGTACACTCATTAATAATTCTTGCGACTCTGCAGCAATATCGGAACTCTGTTACTGCTGCGCTATAAAAGTATAAATACATTTATTGCCTATTAATTAGGCCTATTATTAGTAGTAGCCTACGTTGAAAAGCGTTAAGCTTACGATATAACAACCACTGCATATGGGTGGGCGGCTGGGCGACCGTCGACGACCCCGAAGCGCATTGCAGAATTCCTTCCTTCGATACAGCAGTTTCGCAGATTTTTCAGGAAACCGTTCCAGATAAAATGGAACACAAAACCACGCCTGTGGGGGAGAGTCCAAAGGAAGCTAGAAACTGCCGCATGTAAAGTAGATGTAGAGATGTCTGAGCCTTCTCATTAAATTGCACTAAAGAGAACTGCTTACTATCGGCGGCTCTTTACACATGTAGGAAATTTCTTAGGCTTACTTTTTTGCGTCGATTAACACTGATCTATACTGTTAACCATGACAGTAGTAGGAAAATGATGTACAGTTAAAAGAGAAATTATGTCATACACAATAACATGCCGACATAGGGAAGTCAACCATTTTCCGAGCAAACTGAAGAAGTGTTCACAGTTCCATACCATGACAATTGTAATTGCGGTATGTAATACAGTACAGTGTATAACGGCTTATGGCATATGGCATTGTCAGTCATCCCACGTTAACTGCATGCGGTAGTCTGTTGCTGTTAGTCCTAAGTTGCCGCCGTGGTGTCTCGCACTTACATGGCTGGTTCAGTTCAGTCAGTCGTCGTGGGCTGCGGAAGGAGCCCGTTTATCGACGGGTGACAAGCGGAAGGCATGCGGGTCGACTGCATGGGCGCCGGCCGCCGGCGACCGTCCAAGACGCGGCTGCGGCGGAGCCGGAGGCGGCGGCGCAGAATTCCTTCCTTCGGCGATAAATCACGATGTGCGCGCGACGGACGGTGATCATTGCATGGCAGCAGCGACTGAAAGCAAAGCCGCTGTCACGATTAACGACGCCATTACGAACCACCGCGGCGGACCCACGCTGACCGCATGCGCCCGGCCGCGCTCTGTGCCGTACGTGTTCGGTTGTACTGATGCGCGGACCGTACGGTGAGCACCGGTTGCCATGCAATAAACTCTCCTTCACGTCGTCGCGTAGGAGCTGCTGCAGTGCAGATTGGAATACATATGCAGTCCCGTGTGCGCAGTGTCGTTGTTTACAGCACCGTACTTAGGCCACGATATTCACCGTTAGCCGACTGTGTATTGCTATGAACTGACAGTATACAGTTAAAGTATCTCATCTATTTGTTTGTTTTTTTTACTCCGCCACAGAAAGTGATTAGGAAAACATCAGAATTGACGTCGTTCTAATGTTCAGTACAGTAACGCCAACGATTACTGTGAGTCGCGATACTGTACTGAGAACGCGATCCTCAGACTCTTGAATATTGCATTCGCAGACATTTTGTCTGTCGCGTCCCGTCGGCAGCCGCAGGCTGACCGGTGTGCAACTGGTCGCTGCAGACCCCACCCATGTCGGGGTGACACGTGAGGTCGTGATGCGGTCGAGCGCGTGCGGGTCAGCTGGGGTTCGCTGTCGGTGTCCTTGTCGACGCCCAGCTGGCCGGCGTCGTTGATGGGAGTGGACCATGGACCTCTGTGGTCGGCATAGATCCGAAACGCGTCTTGATCTCTGCAACCGCAAGATGAAGACTTATGTGACAATCGACGCCGATGGGTGGAACGGGATAAAGCGAGTCAAGCCAATGCACCTGGCGCCCGTCTCCATTTCCACATTCTACATCCACCGTTCTGGGTCCGCCATTAACTCTTCTAAGAGCAGCTGCTATCATATGCGGATTTCCAGCCTTACAACGTAATTTCATGTGAATTGCGCAATACGTTAAAAGAACTTGTCTGATTCAAACAGTTGCCTCCATAGAAGTCGTCTTAACTGATTCCAGTATCAAGACTCTGAATAAGGCACAGGACCTTCGTTGAATTTGTCAGCGGAATGTACCTTCGCTGATTTTCAGATATTCCGGTCGCCGTTTTGTAAAAATTGTGACTATAGGCCTGTATACCTTTCTTTATCTCCGCTATTGTCATTACGCTGGTTTCATTGGCGACAAAAATGTATGTAACTGATGAAAACGTCCACATTGCATGTCTCTGCGCGCCAAGCTATATACTGTATGCCGCATAATGCTACAGCTAGGGAGAACCTACGTTAGCCACCTTCCTTACGATGACCAGAGTACAAATGCCTATACAAATGTCATTTCTGTGAAACGAGTGAGACACCACTTCTATCAGAGCCTTCAATTTAATTTCTGACTAAACTTTAGTTATAATTTTGGTTACATGTGCGCATCATTCCGCAGCGTCTCCATGCCAACGACTACAACGTTTTTGCAGCTGACGTTGGTTAATTAGTTATAATTAACAGCTACATGTACACCAGCGTATGCGTGCTCTTGCTGTTACATCTCAACCTTCGCGCTTCAAAGGGTTAAGGACATGCAACTGCGTCAGTAGGCCCGTAATGTCGTTCGCTATTGCACGTGCTTTTCGCATTGATCACGCCATCTGGCCGATTCACGGTGACCACTCTAAAGCCGATGGCTCACGCTAACTGCCGATAATTGTCGACAGAATGTGGAACACCGTCATTAGAATTAAGCTGCTACCATATGCGGATTTCCAGCCAATGCTCATAGTTTAACGTCAGTTGGGAGATATTACTTTGTGTTCGATTTTATGCACTTTTCCTTTCTTGTTTTTTATATTTATTTATGTGTGGCGTCTGTCCCTGTGTTTTGCTTTGTTGCAAAATGACTACGTAAACTGCTGGTGAAAAGTAAACAAGACCGTAAATATACTAGACAATCAGAGCATCCCTGCCTACTGTAACTTGTCATATCGGTGAAGCAGCACCAAGTGCGTTATTAACTTATCAGTGTTCACTCGTTACTGCATTACTGGTGCGTCAACCTGAAACAGCCGCCAATTTTTCAAATACAATTTTAAAATGTATTAATTTACTGCTACAAATTTATGCTTTGACTTTGGCATTTTTTCTAGAAGCTGTTGTTAGGAAAACAAAATTATCCGTTGATTCGAATTGTGTTCTATGCTTAACCACACATCCACGGAAGTACGAAGTCTGCCACTGAGGAGGAATCTACTGTGTTGAATCACAACACCTCCGATATAGTGCTTAGCGTTCATACTGTCACTGTGCCAGTTTGATGGTTAGCTCTATACGAATGTAGCAACAAGCTATAAATAGAGTTCATGTAGGTATTGAAGGTGTTGAGAACGAGCAGGTGTTGGTGAAGTTGTCGACTGGAAATCTCGTCTTTGCCATGTTAACACTGATTGGCGTCTATAATTTGCGTGCGAGTTTTCCGCGAAACGTCCGACAAGTGACGAAGTGATGAGCGATCGTCGCTGGTGTCAGTTAAAGGGCGTGACTCTTCTTCGGCAGCTGCACCTGCAGCCCGGTCTCACCGTCGTCGCGGCGTATTTCTACGCAGCAGTATCGCCGCATCTCCATACTTTCATCCAGTAGCGAAATGAACGCTTCAGTATGTGTTTATGGAAGGGGCGCTTTCGGTACAGTTTCACGATTCGCTGTCGCCAACGGGGGCGCTGAAAATGACGCGGACATGAAAATGACGGACCATCAAAATTGCAAGGCATGAAATTACAGGACATGAAATTGCAGGACATGACAAGAATTGTTAGCATTTGTTCGATTTTAGTTTTTTCTTGCATTGTGAGGCTGACGTTGCAGCAATGGAACTGTGTAATGTGATAATTAAATGAATTGAAAAAAGGTCCAATGATACACGTGACAAGTCTGCGAGTGGAGTTATCTGAGCAAGTAACAACACCAACAATATTAATATGCAACATTAACAACAAAACGATTAAAATTTGTAGCAGCTGCAAACAGTTTTCTACAGTACAGTGTATACAGATTAGAGAATACTGTTATATTTATGATGAGCAGGCGCAGTTAAGTTTTTTTGTACGTTAACACACTCGCTTACATACAAAAGATTTAAAAATTTGAAGGAAATGCATACTCTAGTGTAATGTAATCTATTTTCATAACATATTAGTCGTGTCTTGCAATTTCATGTCCAGTATTTTCATGTCCTGCAACTTCATGTCCGGCATTTTCAGTCAACCCTCTCCAACATCGATGTATAGCGTAACGCAGTGGTCATTGACGTGGAATACGTCGAAAGGAAGTCAAACTAAAGACGGGGAGCTCGGCATTAACTGAAGGCGGCAGTTAAAGGCAGGAATCACTTGGAGGATTGTCGCTGTGTTGTTGATTTACTGCGGTTGGGGAGATAGAGCAGGTTGTGCGAGTGTGATTAGTTAGGTCCTCCGCTCACAATTCACGATCCTCGGCTCGCTCGGGACTGTATATAGAAACGGACACCAGCACAGCTCAAATTGACCTTTTGGAACTCAGTTTGCCGCTTTGTCCATACCGTATGTGTCCCCAGCACAGACCGATTAACAGGTCTACGATCCCCAGTGGGTTGTGATCTTAGCAGTACAATATCACCACCGTACTACAGAGCTGCACGGGGACAGAAATTATACCCACCCCATCAGTTTCATTTCCACCCCCACCCGCCCCATTCTCATTCCGTCCCTGTGGAAGCGGAGAATATATAATTTTCCTACATAACGTAACGGAACTGGTGCTCGACTCTTCGTTTATGCATGCAATTCACACGTATGCCACCTGAAAAAAACTGTTTGAAGTGTTTTTGTAGCCGTGTAGAATCACTTGAATTCACTTTAATTCCTGCGGGGATCCCGTCATCCCCATTCCCGTGCAGCTGTCTCTACACCGTACCACGTCGTGTGTGTTGTCGCCTGCTGAGCGGACTAACGGTTGACCCGTCTCTGTGTCGCTTTTGCGAACTCCGTCTAGGCATGGTCTAGGCATGTTTGCCTCTGCAAACTGTTTGCGTGTCAATGATGGCTATAGCCTATGTAGACCGTGGAGCTGTAATTGACGACTTGAGGCTATATCGACACTGTACAGTACCTGGTCTGTGTTCGTCGTCGAACGGCGCTCGACGAAGATGAAAGTGATAGTGTCAGCGTGTGAAGGACAGTCGTACGCCGTGTTCCTTAAAGCAAACGGTGGCCATTCACTCAGGCCGTTTAATCGACAGTTTTTTTCACAGTATATTCCACTGACGGACGTAAATTTGGCTGCATTCGTTCAGTTGCTTCGTCTGTGACTCCATTCGTGATCGACGTAGCAGCCCAGTGCAAAATATCGCGTGAGTAAAAGACAGGGCATTCTTTGCGACAGAGGTGCAATCGATACCGATTTTTGAGTGTTAATAGCAGGAGAGCGATTTTTGTCTATAGAACCAGTACTGTTTCTTGTAACTCTGTGTGTGCGTTGAAGGAGATACCACTTCATTGTGTCGTCTTGTTGCACGTATTAAATATTCATGGCAAGTATTCGGCGACAGGGGCGATTACAAGTATACATGTAGTCACATAGGCCTATATCGCAGCGTTCATCTTCTCTGAGGAGTGTCTGTGATTAAAACTGTCCGCACAATTGAAATAAAACTGGAATAAAATAGTTTCAAAACAGTTTTGAAACTGTTTTTTTTCAGTTTTGTTTCAGTTTTACTTCAGTTGTGCGGACAGTTTAAGACTTGAAGCGAATGGAAGAAATATCAATACATCACGGCTGTTGTATAAGCATGAAACACATGCGCTAGCTTATACATTAAAAGCTGGCAGTTGGCAGATTTAAATGTGCTAGCGCATTCATGCTTATAATTTATAACGTTTGGTTTTTGCTGCTTTTAAGCGTCGGCTTATACAACATTGGATAGACTGTATGCAGTTTTTTTCTATATAATGTAGTTATATGATCGACTGCACGATGCTATTGAGAACTACGTAGATGAGAAAGGTGATACTTCGCAGACGTCTAGAGTTAGCGAGACAACGTTTGATAAGAGATAAGTACAGTAGCGATCGACGCCGTCTAAAATACGGTAGGCCCCTACATACTTTCTATAGCACCCGGATGATAGTGCTGTCCGGCTGTATATCTTGGCCCGCGGGAGTCGATGCAGCGCATGCTCAGTTCCAACGCGATAGAGACTGCTGCCCGATGTCTGAATGCGATCAGACTGTAAGTCCAGTGACCCCATCAGCAGACTCGTAAGATCGCTGCCCGATAATCCGTGGTGGACGACTAGATAAACTGTCGACAATGTGCACAGACAGCTGTCGTGTATAGCTAATGATGCATGGCTGCAGATAACGAACGACATCCGTGACAAACAGCGTTCACGTCGCTGGCCGTCGATTACAGACCGACCGCTAGTCGTACGCGCTCTTATCTGTTTCAGCGGAAGCGCATCAGCTGCCCGTCTGCGGTCTGCCATATTTCGACACGCCGACCTTTATGCAAGGAAAATGTTTTTTAAATGCAAGTAGGTGTGAAGCGGTGCGATTTTAAGGCAACACCGCTCGGAGCAATATAATTTGGGGAACTCCACACACACACACACACACACACACACAAGCCTTGAAACATGGAACTGCGGAACTTATTCTGCGGAAGTCGTGCTACGCCGGGAAGGACTGACAAGTAAAAGGTATTGCGATCTTATTTTGACATCTGTGAATCGCCGCGTTCTATTGATGCGTGGGTGTAGCGTCATGAAACGCTGTGACAAATAGTTGGACACTGCGCAACGCACGTGGTATTAACGTGCACCGAACGCTTCGTTTTGTGGATACATGCTGAATTGCTGATCTTGATCATCGTCTACCCTACCGGTACTGGATATGCGCGTATAGATTTTGAGTTGAATATCTTTTCATTGCATATGTTCGCTGCGCTGAATATGGGACAAATTCCTCCGATTCGCTGCGCTGTTGTCAATATACCGTCTCTCGGAGCGTGAATGGGAGTCCACATAAGATCGCACAATCGACGAGTAAGCTGCACAACAGACCCGATCGCGCCATTCCGTCGGTCGGTGCGTGGGTCAACATTTAGATAGACGCTGCGACGGCGGCGACGGTGGCGTCAGTTGTGAATGCAAACACGGCGCCGCCTCTGAGCAAACATCACACAAGATAAACGCAAGCGTGCACAGGCCACACAGCTAGACCGCAGCAGATAGCGAGACGGAAAACTGGCTGCTATGGCTTCTGTTGCTGCAGCCGAGTCGCACGGGATTATCAGAACACATCACTCTGTACAACCGGGTGATGCGTTCATAATTGCGACTACGCTGTGTAACCGGATGACAGTGCCCGGACGTATAGCCTTGCAGTGCATTGTCAGTCTTAAATTGCAGCGACTGCCTCGTCCAGCCTCCGGTTCACCGTTCCACTGTTGGCAGCCGAGCATTTTCGGTTGCTGTCCCCAGGTGTGGAACTGCCTGCCACCGGAGTTTACGTCGGCGCCATCTTTGACAACCTTCCGCACTCGATTCAAGACGTTTCTGTTCACTTACATTGGGCTTATCTGACATTTTTGTGTCTACACTCTGTCTATAGTGGACCTAGCAGTGTTTTAAATACTTAGGCCACTCTAAAAGTTCATGATCGATTGATTAATTGAAATTTAAAAAAAAATTCTATGGCGAGCATCGCCATTCGGCATCCATTGTATCTGGAACTTGGCAGGCATGTGGATAGCTATAGCTATAGTTTACATGTTTATATATTGCAGGTGTCACTGCGATGATAAAAGTTGTCGTAGGGCCTACGCGCCAGATGCAGCAGATCGGTTGCATCTGAATATTTTTATCCGTTATCTGCAGGGTGGCTCAATAAAAAGTAAGCCACTTCTGAATTATCATTAAATCGTATTGAAAACCTAATTTGTGACGTCCTCATTTACTATCAACTCGTAATTAAAATCGGAAAACCGAGATGCGGATATCAAATAAATTTTACATTAATTTCATCTAAAAGGTGATTTATGAATGAAATTCATAGTTTATTAAAACGAAATGATGCAAGAGAGATCGCTTACAGTATTTACATAGGACCAGTGTCGCACTAATAATAATAATAATAATAATAATAATAATAACCACGACGATATTTATAGTGCTGTCATCTACGGCACCAGCCATATGCGAGAGTTCAC